>Ga0114931_10005614_pt1 | contig 15503 bp, 18 predicted proteins | sample 2SBtaG_FD_89579 | JGI IMG/M metagenome (GOLD analysis project Ga0114931, IMG submission 89579) | Deep subsurface microbial communities from Kolumbo volcano to uncover new lineages of life (NeLLi) - 2SBTROV14_V59a metaG | ecosystem: Environmental > Aquatic > Marine > Volcanic | place: Kolumbo...
ACGGCCAAGAAACGTAGCAAGCCTTAGCCTGGATATTGTGGAGTTGTCTTGGGCCTTAGCTCAGGCAAAGGTCCATGCCGGTTTGCGAAGCAAGAAGACCTGGACCGGTGCCGTATAGTCGGTAGTGGCCGGTTTTTCAGGTTCGATGATGTAGTTCGAACGTGGCTTGGTCAGCGCGCCATTTTGGGCCTTATTTGTGGGCTGGCTAGCGTCCAGCGTGGTGGCCGGCAATCGACAAGCATTCCGCGACCGTTTAACCTGCCCGTATGGCCGCGGATGTTTTGCACAAGATGGTGGAAATGCACGAGCAGGGCAAACCCTTTGCCGTGGCCACGGTCATCGAAACCACCGGGTCCGTATCGGCCAAAACCGGCGCCAAGGCCGTGGTGGATGGTTCGGGGCGTGTTGTAGCCGGTTGGGTTGGCGGCGGCTGTGCGGAGTCCACGACGCGTAGCACGGCGCTGGACTGTCTCGAATCGGGTGTAGCGCGGGTGATCGAAATCGATATGGACGACGAAATCCTGGGCGTGGGTATGCCCTGCGGAGGACATATGCGCGTATACGTAGAGCCTAACTTGCCGCGCCCCGGCTTGTGGGTCATGGGGCATGGCCGCGTGGCGGAGTGCGTTGCCTTGTTTGGCGACGCGGTGGGTCTGGAGGTGATCATCAATGATCCCGCGGCCGATCCGGTGGACTACCCGGAAGGTGCGCGCGTGATTCAGGATGACCTGGACTACGGCCAGCTGCAGCCCAAGGCACAAGACTATGTGGTGATCGCAACGCAGCACAAGGGCGACCACGAATCCATGCAACAGGCGTTACGCTCGCCGGCACGATACGTCGCCCTGATCGCCAGCCGCAAGCGCGCCGGCTTGGTGATGGATTACTTGCGAGATGCTGGTTTTGGCCAGGCGGACCTGGGGCGCGTGGTGACCCCGGCGGGTCTGGACCTGGGCGCGCGTACGCCGGAGGAAATCGCCCAGTGCGTGGTCAGCGAGATCGTCATGCGCCGACGCGGCGCCAGCGGTGCACCCATGTGCCTGGACCCGGCCCAATCGCCCCCCAAGCTGGTCGGGGCTTGAAGAGTCGGCATGGCGCCTGAATCCACCGGGGCTGCAGCCCTGTATCGTGACATTTTGATGGAGCACTATCACCATCCGCGCAACCGTGGCGATCTACGTGGTGCGGACCGGACTGCGCGTGGTGACAACCCCCTGTGCGGCGACGAAATCGAGGTCGGCGTGTTTCTCGATGACCCCCAAGGCCTGCGCGTGCGTTTCCGGGGCCGCGGCTGCGCCATCCTCACCGCTTCCGCGTCGATGATGACCGAAGCGGTGGCGCATCTGTCGCGTGCGCAGACGCTGGCCTTGTGTAGCGAAATCGGACCGTGGCTGGCCGGCAAGCCGGATGCCAAAGACCCGCCGGATGCGATCGCCGCCCTGGCTTGCGTGCGTGCTTTCCCGGCGCGTCATCGCTGTGTGTTACTCGCCTGGGAGGCGCTGGAAGCGGCGCTGGCAGCTTTTTAGTAGTCGCTCACACCCCAAAAAGGTCGGCAGAATGATCGTGGCGGGCGCCTAAAAGGCCCTATCAAATATCCAGGCTAAAGGACGCGAACTGCGTTGGCCTTGAATTGTGCATACAGAGACTTGCCGTTTTCGATATTCAGGCGATGAAAAGAGCGTTGTGTGATCTGGCAGCGTAGCGAGAGCGTGCCGATGGACAGGGTCAAGAGCAGGCCTTGGTCGTGGGGTTGCCAAGCGGCGACGCTTACGGGCAGGCAATTTGCAATGCTGGTTGCGACGGGACGTTCGAGCAGCAGGCTGACGTCCTGGGCGGCGATGGAGAGGCGGGCCGTTGGCCGATGTGGGGCGTGATCGGCGGCTACGAGAATCTCGTTACCGTCGGCATCGTAGCAGGCCAGGCCGTCAATGTTTGAGAAGTGCGTGCAGGTAGCGGGCAGAACGGCGGCGATCGCCGACCCGGCAGGGGCTTCGATTTGGTTGAGCCAATCCATTGCGGCTTGCACGGGAGCGGTTTCACCGTCGGCCATGGGCAAAATGTCGTCACACAGGCTGGCCAGCTCGTCGGGGTCGTGGCTGACCAGTACCGCGGCGATGTTGTGTTCGCGCAGGTAATCCTGGGTGGCATGCATCACCCGCCGGCGCGTGGCGTGGTCCAGCCCGCTGAAGGGTTCATCCAACAAGATTAGTTCCGGTGCGGCGAGCAGACCGCGGGCCAGGGCAACCCGGCTGCGCTGGCCTCCGGAAAGCTGGCCGTTCGGCTTGTGCAACAGGTGTCGCAATTCCAGCAAGGTGATCAGCGCATCTTGTTCGGCTGCACGGCCGCGACCGGAGAAGCGCGCGGCGAGGCGTAAATTGCCAGCAACGTCGAGGTGCGGAAACAGGCGTTGGTCCTGAAACACCAGACTTACCGGGCGCCGGTGGGGTGCCAGCCAGGCACCGCTTTGCGCATCGAACCACGAGTTTCCGCGCCACCGGATCCGCCCGCGTTGCGGCCGCGCCAAGCCGGCGAGATGCTGCAATAGGGTGGTCTTGCCGACCCCGCTGGGGCCCGAAATGCCGAGCATGGCCCCGCTTTGCCAATGGAAACTGGCGCTGATGGTGGCGTTTGCAGCCGGCGTGACTCGGATGTCACAACACAGCATGGGCACCCCGGCGGCGGAAGCTGTTGACCACAAACATTACACCCAGTGCTCCACCGAGCAGCAGGCCGGCCAGCACATGAGCCTGGATCATTTCGCCGGCTTCCACGTGTTCAAATAATGCTACGGACAACACCCGCGTGACCCCGGGAATACTGCCGCCGACCATGAGCACCACGCCGAATTCACCCAGCGTGTGGGCAAACCCCAGGCTGGTGGCCATAATGAAATGCGGGCGGTTCATCGGCAGGGCGACCGACCATAGCCGTTGCCAGGGTGTGGCGCCCAAGGTGGCGGCCGCGTGCAGATAATGTACGCCTTGCTGGCGGAACCCGGTCACCAGGGGCTGTAGGACAAAGGGCAGGGAATAGATCACCGAGGCGATGAGAATACCGAAAAAGGAGAAGGCCAGCGTGTGGCCGGTGAGTGCCTGCCACCAATGGCCCGGACCTTGTCGTGGTGAAAACAGCAGCAATAAATAGAAACCCAGCACCGTCGGTGGCAGCACCAGGGGCAGGGCCAACACCGATTCCAGCAGGGCCGCCAAGCGGCCGCGTCGGTGTGCCAGCCACCAGGCCAGGGGTGTGCCGCCCAACAACAGGATCAGCGTGGTCAACCCGGCCAGTTCCAAGGTCAGCCACAGGGCCTGGAGATCTGCCGGGCTCAGCATCCGTCCGCGGTCCGTTTTTGCCCGTCACCAGGTACCGCGTAGCCCAGATCGCGGATGGTCTTGCGCGTTGCTGCGCTGGTCAGAAAACGCTGGAAACGGGCAGCCAGACTCGCGCGTGGGCTTTTCAACACCACCGATTGCTGGCAAATGCGCGGATACCATTCCACGGGCACCATCCAAACGCCGTCGTCCACATGAAAGGCCTTGAGTTGGGCGAGCGCCAACAGGCCGGCGGCAGCGTTGCCGCTGGCAACGAACTGGTAGGCCTGGGCGATGTTGGGCGCCAGCGCGGGTTCACGGGACAGCGCCGCACGGCCTCCCAGGTGGGCGATCACGGCTTCCGCCGCCGCGCCGTAGGGTGCAAGACGTGGGTTGGCCATGGCCAAACGGCCAGTGAATTGAGAAAGATCCGGCGCGCTGGATTGACGCCGGCCGGGTTGCCACCAGACCAGGCGGCCCAATGCATAGGTCTCGCGGCTGCCGGGCATGGCGAATCCGTCATGCTCCAGCCCTTGAGGGCGTTTGCGGTCGGCGGACAAGAACAGATCGAATCCCGCGCCCATGCGGATGTGCTGGTAGAGTGCACCGGAAGACCCGACCTGCCATTGCACGCGTGTGCCCGTGCTGCGCTCGAAGATCGGCACCAATCGCTGCATGGCCGGTTGGAAACTACCGGCGACGGCGATGCGCAGGGGTTCCGCAGCGTTTACCGCCGCGGCACAGCCAAGCGCCAGCAGCAGGACTATTCGAGCCATTGCCGTGCGGCGTCGGCATCGATTTCGCGCGCTGCAACCCAATGTTCGCCTTGCTCGGTATGTTCTTTTTTCCAAAATGGCGCCTGGGTCTTGAGCACGTCAATGAGAAACCGGCAGGCCTTAAAGGCGTCGTTGCGGTGCGTGCCCGCGGTACCCACGAAGACGATTTGCGCACCGGCGGGCAGGGTGCCCACGCGGTGTACGATATTGATGGACTGGACGGCAAATCGGTCTTCGGCCGCCCGGGCGATTCTGCCCAGCGCCGGTTCAGTCATGGCGGGATAATGCTCCAGGGTCAGTGCGCGAACCCGATCCTGACCGGCGCGCACGCGGCCGATAAAGGTGACCACGCCGCCGGCATCCGGGGCGCTGTCGAGCAACCGTTGATATTCGGTCGTTAACTCGAAGTCCCGGGTCTGGACGACCACGCGCGTGGCCATGGTCTAGCCCCCGGTAACCGGCGGAAAGAACGCGACTTCATCGCCGGCTTGCAGCGCCGTTTTCGCATCGCACAGGGTTTGGTTGACGGCGCACAATAACTCGCCATCGGCGAAGAAGCGCCAGCGCTCACCGCGTTGCGCCAACGCCGTGCGCAGCTCGGCAACGGTGGTAGCCTGGTCCTGGTCCCAGTCCAGTTCGGCCAGGCCAAGGCGTTCGCGGGTATCGGCAAAAAACAGGATTTTTATCACTTTCTCTGCCAGTGTCCGGATCGCCCGCCACTTTTTTCAAGCAGACGAATGTGTTCGACTTGCATGCCCCGGTCCATGGCTTTGCACATGTCGTACAAGGTCAGGGCGGCCACCGAGGCCGCGGTCAGGGCTTCCATTTCCACGCCGGTCTTGCCGTTGACACGGGCCAGTGTGGTAATGCGTACGCCGTCGTTGGTCAGTGCCAGGTCCACGCCCACCTTGTTCAGGGCCAGGGGGTGGCACAGGGGAATCAGATCCGCACAGCGCTTCGCGGCCTGGATGCCGGCGATGCGGGCCGTGGCCGGTACGTCACCCTTGGCCACGGTATGGTCGCGAATCGCGGTTAGTGTGGTAGCTTGCATGCGGATAAAGCCCTCGGCGCGGGCTTCCCGATGGGTTACTTCTTTGTCCGACACATCCACCATGTTGGCCCGGCCCTGTGCGTCTACGTGGCTCAGGCGCTCAGCCATTCGCGTGATCCCGGCTGGGGCAGGCGTCGACGGGTTTCACGTGGGGCACGAAATTGCACGGCCGGTGGCTGGCGTCGAGTTGTTCCGCCAGAATGCCGTCCCACCCCAACCTGCAGGCGCCGGTGGAACCCGGCATGGCAAAAATCAGGGTGCCGTTGGCGATCCCGGCCACGGCGCGGGATTGCACGGTGGAGGTGCCGATGTCCGTGTAGGAGAGCTGCCGGAACAATTCGCCGAAGCCGTCCACCTCACGGTCAAACAATGGCTGAAGCGCCTGCGGGGTATTATCGCGCGGGGTGAATCCGGTGCCGCCCGTGGTGAGCACAACTTGGATGTCTTCGCTGGCGATCCAGCGCGATACCACGCTGCGTAATTGGTAGACGTCGTCGTGGACGATCCGGTGTTCGCAAACTTGATGGCCGGCTGCCTCGGCCCGCTCGCGTAGTAACTGCCCGGAGGTATCGTTGTTTTCATCGCGCGTATCGGAAATCGTCAGTACCGCGATATTCAGCGGCACAAAGGGGGATGTGCGTTTATGCGACATGGCTGTGTTCCTGAAAGCCCTGCCAATCCTGGCGGGTATTGAGATTAACTAACAAGGCGGCGTCCGCATCACTGATCGGCAAGCGTTCGCAGCGCAGTGCATCCAATAGCGCGTGTACGGAACGTTTGCGGGCTTCGCCGAGATCAAGAATCGCTTGCAGCGCACCTTCCCGCAACTGCTGTACTGACAGCAAGGCGGGCAGGGCAAAGCGAGCAAAACAGCGGCTGGTTTGCCCACCCGCCTCGGTCGCCAGGCCTTGCAACAGGCGTGGCGGCAGTCGGGGCATGTCCACGGGGATCACCAGGAGGTGGGTGGATTTCACACCATCGAGCACTGCATCGATGCCCCCCAACGGCCCGATGCCCGGCCGGCGATCGGCGATGCCGCCTGCGCCTTGCCCACTCACCAGCACCTCCGCCGCACCGGCCCGTTGCAGCACCGCGCAGGCCTGCTGCAATAGTGTGCTGCCATCGGCCAGTCGCAAGCGGGCCTTGTCCGTGCCCATACGCTTCGATGCACCACCCGCCAACACGACCCCGGTAAACATGCTAGCCGCCCAACATGGCCAGGTTGCGTGTAGCGCCGGTGAGTCCCGCGGGAAGTTGGTGGCTGGCGGTCTTGTCCCGCAGGGCGCTTTGGATACGGGCCTGCAGGGCCTCGGCCTGGTCATTGCGTTGCAGCAGGGGGCGCAAATCAATGCCGAAATCCGCAAACAGGCACAAGTGCAACTTGCCCTGACTGCTGATGCGTAAACGATTGCAGCTTTGGCAGAATTGCGGGCCGTAGGGCGTGATCAGGCCTAGTTTTCCAACATAATCGGGGTGGGCGTACTCATCTGCCGGGCCGGCGGCAAGGGGGCGTTGAATACGTTTCCAACCGCGTTCTCCCAGCCATTCGCGTACCTTCTGGCCGCTGAAGTGGTGTGCCGTAAAGTATTCGTGGTTATCGCCGGTGCGCATCAACTCGATAAAACGCAGCGTGATCGGCGTGCCGCGCAGCCAGTCCAGAAAGCGTGGCAATTGCGTGGCGTTAAGACCCTTCAACAACACCGCGTTGACTTTAACGCGTAGTCCCAGTTCCAGTGCCCGGTCCAGCCCGGTGAGAATTTCCGGCAAGCGGTCGTGCCCGGTAATGTGCTTGAACATGGTCGGCTCAAGGCTGTCGATACTGATGTTGATCGCATCCAGGCCCGCCGCGTGCCAGCTGGGTATGTTTTTCGCCAGGCGGTAGCCGTTGGTCGTCATCGCCACCGTTTCGATTCCCGGTGTTTTGGCGCAAGTCCGGATGATCTGGCTCAGGTCACGGCGCACGGATGGCTCGCCACCGGTAACGCGAACCTTGACCATGCCCATACGCGCAAAAACGCCCAGCAGCCGTTCGATTTCATCCTGGCGCAAAGGCGCCGGCGCGTGCTTGGGGCAGGCGATACCGTCCGGCAGACAATAGCTGCAACGGAAGTTACAAATATCGGTGATGGACAGACGCAGGTATGAAAACCGGCGCCCGAATCGGTCCGCTAACATATGCACCCCTTTCCAAGTTACCGGGAGGCCAGCAGATTTTTCCGCTGACCCGGTGGATCACCTGCCCGCACCATGCCGGCAAGGCCCACGGCGATCGACCCTGCGTTGTGCGTTTAGGTCGGGACGCTTCGGAGTTCGTTTCGGATTGTACTATAGCCACGCCCATCCCGCGTCGCATTGACGCAGGTCAAGATCCTTCCGGTTCCCTACCAAGTGGGGTCAAGTCGTATCTTGACTCATTTCAGGATTCAAATGAGTCAAGATACGACTTGACCCCACGCTTCACGCTTTAACTCATGCAAAACGCATTCAGCTTGTTGCCGTCCGGGTCGCGGAAATAGCCGGCGTAGAAGCTGCCGTCGCCGCGTGGACCGGGTGCGCCTTCGTCGCTGGCGCCCAGTGTCAATGCCTTGCCGTGAAAGGAATCGACTTTGGCCGTGCTGTCCATGGCCAGGGCGATCATGACCCCATTGCCCACCGTGGCAGGGCTGCCGTCAAAGGGTTTGATCACGCACAGTCCGGGTGCGCCGGGTGCGGTGGCCCAGGCGATGAAATTGTCGGCTTCCATGAAGCGCGTGGCGCCAATTTCTCCCAACAAGGCGTCGTAAAACTTTGCCGCCTGCGCGATGTCGTTGGTGCCCAAGGTTACGTATCCAATCATGCGATCACTCCAGTTGTATCGATGTGCGTAGCAATATACCCTGCTGCGCATGGCCAGGTACAGAAAACTCACAGAAGCGCAGGCGCTGCGTTACAGCCGACAGATTTTTCTACCCGGTTTTGACGTGACTGGCCAAAAGCGTTTGCTCTGCGCAAACGCATTGGTGGTGGGGATTGGTGGCCTGGGCTGCGCTGCGGCGCAATACCTGGTTGCCGCGGGTGTGGGCCGGGTAACGCTGGTTGATGCGGACTGCGTAGAGGCCAGTAACCTGCAGCGACAAATCCTGTTCAGCGAGGATGACGTTGGCAAGCCGAAAGTGCGGGTCGCCAAAAAACGTCTTACCGCGTTGAATCCGGACGTGTCGATACAAGCAATCGAAACACGCCTGGGGCGAGATCAGGCCGATGGGATGATCGCTGGTGTCGATGTGGTGCTGGATTGCACGGATAACCTTGCGACCCGGGGCATGCTCAACAGAATTAGCTTCCAGCACAAAAAACCACTGGTCAGTGGCGCGGCTATCCGTACCGAAGGCCAGCTAATGGTGTTCACCTACGGTCGCGGCGAGCCGTGTTATGCCTGTGTAAGCCACCTTTTCGGTGAGCAGGAATTGGCATGCATGGAAGCGGGCGTGCTGTCGCCGGTGGTCGGCGTTATCGGAGCTTTGCAAGACGTTGAAGCGCTCAAGATTCTCACCGCATTCGAGACACCCATGACTTCAGCAATGCTGCACTACGACGCGTTAACCGGGGTATTCCAGCGCTTCGTGATCAACGCCGTAAAGGATTGCCCGGTTTGTGCTGAATCGCGTGGCCCGAGCTGAGTGCTTATGGCTTTTCAGAGACCTTACCGGTAATTGCTTTTATTTTGGGTTTTTCCATCAGACGGCGGATTTTTTCATTATTCTGCAATTTGGCAAAATCATAGGAAGCCACGGCGCGCATGAGGTCTTCATCGGCCAGGATGGCTTTTACGTCGGGGTCATTTTGCAGCGACTGGATCAAGCTCAATAGGCTACTGTCGCTCATAATCGATTGCTTGACGGATTGGATCTGGGCGGCGCTGGGTTGTGTCGGGGTTGCGGGCTGGGGGGTGACGGCCTGGTCACCATAGCTAATGCGCGACACCCGATTCTGGGGGATCTTGATCACACCCAAGGTTGGGCTATTCACGGTATAAACGCCGTTTTCGAAGTGTTCAACGGCGCCGTTGACGACGCTTCCGTCCGTGAGTTCAATACGCGATGGGGTCGCATTCGCGCTGGCGATCAGGCCCAGAGAGAGCAAAAAGGCGATGATCCACGTTTGCATGCCATTTACCTGTTGTGGCGAGGTCAACCTACAGTGTACGCCGTTGCGGGTGTGCAGGATGATAAGAGGTCGAGGTTTTCTGCCCGCGTTTCGAGTCGAGCCGATGCATCCCCGGGTGTCTCTCCAGCGGGTAAGCTTGCCGGCAAATACGCCGAACGTAGGCTATTTCATCGAAGCGCGTATTTTTCGGGACAATGCTTTGCGGTCCTGGACGCGTACGACTTCCGCGCGCGCAGCGGCAGTATTGGAATACATGTCCAGTATTGCGAGTTCTTCTTCATCCACGGGCGTAAGGGACGTATCGGAATAGACTGCTGCCGCGGGATCGGCTGCGATGGCCTTTCTCATACGCTGGTAGGTCCACGCCAGCGCAAACAGTTTCCAGTGCTTGTAGATAATACTTGCCAGGTACTTCGAGTAAAAAACCAGCGGATTCTCCAATGCCATGCCAAAGCGGCGGTCGCGCCGGAATTTGAGCCGAAAAACGCCGGTTTCCAGCGGATGGACGTGTTCGTACAGGATGCTGAAATAGAACGTGACACAGCCTCCGACCACCTTGCCCAGGTTGATGCCATTGGCCCGCGCCCGCTGCAGTACCGTGCGCACGTGGTCGGCGTTGTAATAAGACGCCCAGGCCTTGCGGTACGTCGCTTCCCATTCGGCCCGTGTCATGCTGGGATGCGCCGTGGTTACATGATTGAGATCGTAGCGGTTGAGGTCATCGTCCATGGCAACACCCGCTTGGTAGAGCTTCTTGTGGTCTTCGGAACCGGGTAAGGGTGTCAGGAAGAAAAACTCGATGAGGTCGATGGGCAACTCGTGCTTGATGATTTCCAGGTCGCGCTGGATGGACTGAGGCGTGTCGCCCGGAAAACCGAGAATGTAGCCCACCACCGTAAACACGTGCCGGCGTCGCCACGCTTGCAGCATCGTACGATATTCGGTGATCCGGTTTTGCCTTTTCTTGGCCCGCTTCAGGGTTTCCGGATTGATGCTTTCCAAACCGATAAACACCCGTTTTACGCCGGCAAGCTGTGCCTTTTCCACAAACTTGGGGATTTTGTGACACAGCGTGTCGACCTGAATCACCAGATTGAATTTCGCGTCATCGCGAGCACGTATTGCGATCAAACGGTCGAATATCGACTCCCAATTTCGATTGCGGGCAAAGTTGTCGTCGGTAATGAAAAATCTCTTGACGCCTTGGGCCAGGTTTTCGCACACAATGCGCTCCACGTCATCCGGAGTGCGGAAGCGTGACTGGTGACCCTGCACGTTGATGATGGTGCAGAAACTGCATTGAAACGGGCATCCGCGACCGGCATCGAAACTGGCCTGTCGACCCACCGTGCGCGCGATCCGATCCATGCGCAGGATGGGGGCGGGTGTATTACTGATGGAGGGCAAATTGTTGAGATGGTTATATACGGGTTTGAGCCGTTGGTGATAGGCGTCCCGCAGAAATTCGTCCAGCCGTCCTTCGGCCTCTCCGGCGTATAGTGAGATACCCAGCGTCTGGGCCTGTTTCAATTCCTCGGGCAGCTCCGACAACATGGCCATGCATCCGCTGACGTGAAAACCACCAATGCAAACCGGGATATCCGCCTCGCGGAACGCTCGTGCAATGTCCAGAGCACGGGGGAACTGGTTCGATTGGACGCCGACCAAGCCAACCAAACCACGGTGGCCGGGTTGCCGAATCAGGCGGATCAGTTTGTGGACGCGAATCCGCGTATTGGTTTCGTCGAATGCGTGTATGGCCAGTTCAACGTCCTCGCCGAGCACCTTGCGCTCGGCGCAGTTTCGCGCCAATCCGGCCAGCGTGGCCAGCGTATTGGCGGGCATGGCCGAGCGCAACCACTGTATGACGTAGCCGTCGGCGTCGTAGTGGGATGGTTTGATCAAGACGAGGTTGAAAACCATAGGCGGGGGCGTCATGGTAAGCGGGTGGCGTTGGGTGTTGATAATATCGGCATCGCAGGCAATTGTCATACCCTTGTCAGAGAGTCAGCCCCTGTACGGTTTACCGGCAAGCCCAGGGGTAGGACGCGTGTTAATGCCGTGCGAGTCGAAAGTGCTCAAGCATTGGAAGGATGCAGTGAACAAAAGGTGGGGCACAAGTATGGGAGTTGGATCGCCCCAAACCACAAAATAAACGGAGGATTTGTCTGATGAAGTTTTCAAGAAACACCGATGCCTGGCGATTTTTCGCTGCGTGTTGCCTGGCGTGCATGTTCAGCGCGTCGGCCCTGGCTCAGGACACCATTGCCAGTGGCGCCTGGACCAAGAAAAAATCCACAATCGGCGGAACCTGGTCCATCGTCAACGATAACGGGCAGCGGAAATTGCGCTTCGACGAACATTTCAAAGCCAAGAAAGGGCCGGATATCAAAGTATTTCTGTCGCCGACCCCGGTGGACGATTTGACCGGGAAAAACGCCACCAAAGGGTCGCTGTTCCTGGGCGAACTGGAATCGTTCAAAGGCGCCCAGGAATTGTCCATCCCGGCCGACGCCGATTTGAGCGGCTACGCATCGATCATCATCCACTGCGACGAATATTCCATGTTGTGGGGTGTCTCGGCATTGGCGGTACACGCGCAATAGCGGACATCCGGCCGTGCAGGCAACGGAAAACCGTGTCTGCCGCACGGCCCGCGGCGCCTGCAAAGCCCAGGGAAGGGCTTTTCAGGTGCACGAGCTCAAAGGCCTAACACCGTCTTGCCTTGCTTGAAGACGATATCCACGGGGATATTGGCCTGGCCGACGCGGTCCAAGTCTTGTCGCAGCGTCGGGTGGATGACCGCCATGCGATCCATAAAATCCTTGGTGGCGGCATAATTGCCGTCACCTTGCAAGGTCAGCAGCTTGGTGGATAGTGCCGTGACCGCTTTTCCGAACGCGCCCATGTTGACGTGGTAACGGCCGCTGGCTGCATCACGTGAAAAAGCGCCGCGTTGCTGGAAGAAATTGAAACGCACCATATTGGCCCTGCCGTGGGCGTCGGCGGCGCCAAAGCGCACCGAGCGGAAAATTCCGGCCAAAAAAGTGGCGTAGTAATCGGCGAGCACACCTTGCTTGATTTCTCCGCGTTGCAACAGTTTGGTAACCATATACAAACCTAGAATATCCGCCTTGCCCTCTTCGATCGCGGACGCCAGTTCCTTGAGCGCCGGGCGCACCAGGCCACGTCCGTTGATCGTGTTCTTGATGCCCAGACCGTGCGCCACTTCGTGGAACATGGTGTTGGAGAAAAAGGCGTTGAAGGTCACGTGTTGGCGCTGGTCTTCGGCGATGAGCAAATCGGCGATGGGCGCCATGATTTTGTCGAACTTCGCACGCATGGCGTTTTTCAGTTGCAGGCGGCGCGTGCCTTTCTTGAGTTGCACTTGCTCGTCGTTGGGCAGGTTGATTGCGATAGTCTTCGCCCCCGCATTGGCCTGGCCGGCGTAATACACGGCATCGTACGCATTCAGATCTGAATTGGACCCGGGAGTCTCCGATTTGTAGGCGTCGGGCACCGGCAGCTCACGCTGCAGCGCTGGCAGAAACTGGATGAAATGCGCCAGGCGCTTGCTCCATACCGGATCCTTGATCAGCACGTAAGCTTCATAAGCGGCCCGGTAACCGAACAATTGATCTTCGTAGGTTTCGATGGCGCCGATGACCACGTCGATGGGATTGTTTTTCATATCCATCCAGGCCATGTCGCTGGGCTGGTAGTCATCGGTCGTGAGCGCTGTGGCGCGCAGGCGCAGATAATTGGCAAACTCCGGGTCCTGGGCCAAATCGGCGGCCAACGATAACAAGGCGGCGGCTTGCTTCAATGGTTTGGCATAGACGACGTGGTAAGGCACTACTTGCAGCGCGCCCTGGTCATCGCGACGGATGAGGCTGTACAAACCGTCTTTTCCCGGCAGCTTCGCCGCTTCGAACTGCGCCTTGGTCATGTCCCCAGGATAAAAGCGCGCACCCTTTGGTTTGGCACCCATATCCGGCAGGAACGGGGCATCGCCGGATAAGCGGTCCCACGGCCCGTAGTTGATATCGGCAAATCGTCGTGTGCGGGTATCCTTGATGCTGTTCAGCAACTCGTCGCGATCGCCGTAGGTCTGCCGCCAGTACAGCTCATCCATGATTTTTGCGGCGTCGATCAAGAACCCGATCATTTGCCGTTGTTGTTTGGAAAACCCGTTCAGATCCGCCGTGAGCGTGAATTCAGCATAGCTCTCCGGGTTGATTTTTGGCGCTTGAGGCGCTTGCGGGGCATTCGATGCGGCCGTTTCAGCGCTCGGAGTCGTCTCGGTCACGGGCGGCTGTTTTGCGGGATTTGCCTGGTTGGAGTTACCGCAGCCAGTAAGCCAGACAGCGGCAACAAGAATCAGCGCTAGCGTTCTTAATTGGATCATGGCCATGTTCCTGTTTTGGGTTGTGGATCGCAAGCATCCGGGTCAACGCGCTATGATGCGTAATGGCGCCCTTGAGCGCAAGCGCGGATCGCTGCCGGAACGTGACTTTCCGGAGCGACCTCGATAGGCACCCAACGCTTGCCATGCTATACTCTGCGCCAAACAGGTCGCCATGTGGTGACCCGGGGATGGAGTTCCCCGTTCCTGCCCATTGGGGGCTAATGACTCCTGCCGGCCGTTGTGGTCAGGCGGGTTTTTTTGTGCCCGGATTAAGGGTCCGTTGGCGGATCTAGCCAGCGCTTTCCCGCCCAGATAATCAATCCGAAAACATTCAGGAGCGGTTTATGGCAGTCAGCCTGGCTGAGTTAATTATCCTTTCATTGATGGTCGATTGGGCGTTTCGGCGTATGCGTGTGCCGGGGCTGATCGGTATGTTGACGGTCGGCATCGTGCTTGGGCCGTACGTGTTGGGGCTGCTAAGCCCGGACCTGATGGCGATCTCGCCGGATTTGCGCTTGATCGCGCTGATCGTGATTCTGTTGCGTGCCGGGCTGGAACTCAACCGCCGAACGCTGAATCGCGTTGGCCGAATGGTGCTGCTGCTGTCCGTGGTCCCGGCCGTGCTGGAGATCGCCACGGTGACGCTGATCGGGCCACCGCTATTGCACTTAACCACCATGGAAGCGGCCATTCTTGGCGCAATTCTGGGCGCCGTTTCGCCAGCCGTCGTGGTACCCCTAATGATCGATTTCATCGAACAACGGCGCGGTCTCGTTAAAGGCATTCCGACGCTGGTGTTGGCCGCGTCATCGATCGACGATGTGACCGTCATCGTCATTTACAGTGTGCTGATCAGTCTGTACACCGGTCATAGCGTGAGCATCGCCGGGCAGCTCGCCGGCATCCCGGTGTCCATTTTGCTGGGGATCGGCGTGGGTCTGGCGGTGGGGTGGGTGCTGTATCGCCTGTTCGACCATTTTAAACCGCGCAACACCAAGCAAACCCTGATCGTACTGGGCGTATCGATCTTACTCGTTCGCATGGAGCATAATCTGCAAGACATCGTGCCGTTTGCCGCGTTGTTGGCAGTGATGGGGATCGGTTTCATGATCCTGGAACGCCGGGAGCACATGGCCCATGCATTGTCGGCAAAAATGAGCAAGATCTGGCTGTTTGCGGAGATATTGCTGTTTACCATGGTGGGCGCGCAGGTAAATATTGGTGTGGCACTGGCCACCGGTTTGGCTGGAGCCGCGGTAATCCTGGTTGGCTTGCTCGGTCGCAGCATCGGTACCTATCTATGCCTTTTGGGCAGCAAGCTGAATGCGGCGGAACGTTGGTTCGTGGTGGTCGCCTACCTGCCCAAGGCTACGGTGCAGGCTGCCATCGGGGCCGCACCGCTAGCGGCCATGCAGGCTGCCGGCATGCCCATCGGTCCCGGCCAGGTAATTCTCGCGGCCGCCGTCCTGAGCATCCTTCTGACTGCCCCGCTCGGCGCCTGGGGCATCACTGCGCTCGGTTCACGCGTTCTGGCGGTGGCCCCACCCGACTTCCACGACGGGCAACGCGCTGCAGCCCGCGAAAGCGCGGAACACGGAGAAGACTTGATTTAGCCAACCGCAGCCATTAGATAATGTTGTTTTGGATACACGCGGATAATCCAAACTGGCTAATCCGTATTGTTAAGAGTTCGGTTTCACCAGAGCAGTGAAGGTTTGTCCACAAACGATGAACAAAAAGGCCATCCAGCGCTTTTACGATCGATTTGGCTCCCGCCAGGATAGCCAGGCGTTTTATGAAAACCCCGCGCT
>Ga0114931_10005615_pt1 | contig 15501 bp, 11 predicted proteins | sample 2SBtaG_FD_89579 | JGI IMG/M metagenome (GOLD analysis project Ga0114931, IMG submission 89579) | Deep subsurface microbial communities from Kolumbo volcano to uncover new lineages of life (NeLLi) - 2SBTROV14_V59a metaG | ecosystem: Environmental > Aquatic > Marine > Volcanic | place: Kolumbo...
AACGTGGAGCTCGAAGTGGAGTTGATCACTCCGATTGCGATGGAGAAAGAGCTTCGCTTCGCCATCCGCGAAGGCGGACGCACGGTGGGTGCCGGCGTGGTCACCGACATTATCGAGTAACCATCGCGAGAATCAGGAGCGCACGTTGTGGCCAGGCGTACGGGAATGCGCGTTCGTGTGAGAATGGCGTGCGGAAAGTGCGGGCGACGCAATTACATGGCGTCGAAGAATCGGCAAAAGAACGCCGAGCGGATCGTTCAGAAGAAATTCTGTCGTTGGTGCGGCGCGCATACCGAGCACCGCGAAACCAGGTGAGCAGTTAACCGTCTCGCGAGAGCGGTATGGGAGACAACGGCCGAACAGCCAGGCAGGCCTGTAGCTCAATTTGGCAGAGCACCGGTCTCCAAAACCGGGGGTTGCAGGTTCGAGTCCTGCCGGGCCTGCCATCTTAAATGCGGGCGAGCAGACCGCCCGGCGAATGAAATATGATTGAGAAGATCAAACAATACCTGGCCGAGACGCGGGCCGAGATCAAGAAAGTTACCTGGCCTACGCGCGACGAACTCAAGGAGTCCACGCGTGTGGTAATCATAGCGACCATCGTCATTACCATCTTCATCGGCGGCGTTGATCTGGTGCTCAATCGCATAATGAGGCTGATATTCCAATAGGGTGCGCGGGGAGCAAGTGCGGATAACGCATGCACGGGGTCAATGGGAACGTGCGTGGTGCGTACCGGGGGAATGATTGAAATGAACGAAGAAATTTTCAAGAGCGACAACGAAACAGAAGAGCAGCAGGCCGTGGTTGCCGACGGCGCGGATGTGACGGCCGCCGACGCACAAGCGGATGATGGCGCGCCGGACGCCGATGTTGAGGATGATGGCGGGGAATCAGTCGGCAAGGACGCCGAGGCTTCGGCGGACGCTGTTGCCGAAGAAACGGGTCCGCCAAAACGGTGGTACGTGGCGCACACATACTCCGGTCATGAAAACAAAGTGCGGCGCAACCTGGAGAAGATGATTGCTGCGTCGTCGATTGCAGATCACTTCGGACAGATTGTGGTGCCCACCGAGGAAGTGGCGGAAATGAAGAAGGGGAAGAAAACCGTGACCACGCGGAAGTTCTTCCCGAGTTATCTGCTGATTGAAATGCATATGACCGACGAATCGTGGCACCTGGTCAATGACATGCCTGGTGTTACCGGGTTCGTGGGTACGCAGTCGGGACCCGTGCCGTTGACCGGGCCCGAAGTGGATCGGATTCTCGGTCGTATGGACAAGGAGAAGCAGACCATTATTCCGGAAATCCCATTCACGCTGGGCGAGCACATTCGGATCAAAGACGGTCCATTTAGCGATTTTACCGGGATCATTGATGAAATCAATTCCGACCGGGGAAAGCTCAAAGTGCTCGTCAGTATATTCGGAAGAGAAACACCGGTAGAGCTCGATTTTTTGCAGGTCGAGACGCTGTAGTGGGGCGGCTCCCGTGAATTGCGCGGGACGCCCGGGTGCGCCGTATCAGTTTTCGTACGGGTTGTGTGCGATCGGCGAAACCACGAGGAATGCAGAAGCAAACGGAGAGTTGGCATGGCAGCGCCGAAGAAAAAGAAAAAAAAGATCATGACGCAGATCAAGCTGCAGATCCCCGGGGGAAACGCGACACCCGCTCCTCCGGTGGGCCCAGCGCTCGGTCAGCACGGTGTGGCGATCATGGATTTCTGCAAAGCGTTCAACGCAAAAACGCAGACCTCTGCGGGGACGATTATTCCGGTCGTGATTACCGTGTACGCCGACCGGTCGTTCGATTTTATTACCAAGACGCCGCCGGCGGCCGTGTTGCTCAAGCAGGCGGCAGGCCTGGCCAAGGGGTCCGGAGAACCCAACCGCAACAAAGTAGGGACGGTAACCGAAGATCAGGTGCGCCAGATCGCCGAAACCAAAATGCCCGACCTCAACGCGGCGAATGTCGAGAGCGCCATGATGATGATTCGTGGGACGGCGCGCAGCATGGGGATCCTGGTGGAATAGCAAGGAGCGCGGTGAAATGAAGCGAGGAAAACGATACAGCGCAGCCGCTGCGACGGTCGGCCGAACGACGTTTTACGGCCTTGAGGATGCCGTACGCCGGGTCAAGGATGTCGGTACGGCGCGCTTTGATGAAACGATTGAACTGTCGGCCAACCTTGGCGTCGACCCGCGTCATGCCGATCAGCAGGTGCGTGGCACGGTTGTGCTTCCCAACGGCACGGGGCGTACGGTTCGCGTACTGGTGCTCGCGCGGGGGGAAAAAGAAAAAGAAGCAGCCGATGCGGGCGCTGACCACGTGGGTGCCGACGAGTATATTCCCCGGATCCAGGAGGGCTGGACGGACGTAGACGCGGTAATCGCCACTCCAGATCTAATGGGCGAAGTTGGAAAGCTCGGGCGTATTCTCGGCCCGCGCGGGCTGATGCCGAACCCCAAGAGCGGTACGGTCACATTCGACGTTGCCCGCGCGGTGCATGACGTCAAGGCTGGAAAAATTGAATACCGCGTGGATAAGGGCGCGAATCTGCACATTCCCGTGGGCAAGAAATCGTTTGAATACGAGAAGCTGCTCGAAAATGTTCGGGTTCTTGTGCAGGAAATCGTTCGCGCAAAGCCGTCCGCTTCCAAGGGACGCTATATCAAGAGCCTGACGCTGTCGCCTACGATGGGGCCTTCGGTTCGGATCGACAGTGTCGCGGTTGTCAATGCACTGAAGTAGTGGAGGTACATCGATGGCTCGCCCCGAAAAAGTAGCCCAGGTGGACGCCGTACGCGCCATCTTCACCGAAGCGCAGTCGGTTGTGCTCAGCGATTTTACCGGACTCGATGTGGAGAAAATATCCAAACTGCGCCGCCGGTGTCGTGAGGCCAATGTACAATTCCGTGTGGTCAAGAACACACTGGCACGGCGCGGGCTCGAAGGCACGCCGGCCGAAGGGCTTTCCGAACAGTTCGAAGGACCCACCGCGCTTGCATACAGCAACGACGCCGATCACACACCAGCCAAAGTGCTCGCGAAGTTTGCGGATGAATATCAGATCCCGAAATTTAAGTCCGGATTCATTGAGGGCAAAGTAGTGGATCTCAATACGGTAATTGCGCTGTCCGAATTGCCGTCCCGGGAAGAACTGGTTGCGAAGCTCCTCGGTGGAATTCAAGCCCCCGCGAGCGGACTCGTGTCGTGTTTGCAGGGTCCGCTGAGGAATCTGGTGAGTGTGCTCGGTCAGATTAAGGATCAGAAAGCGTCTTAGTTGAAGTGGGCTGGCAATGCCCTGTTATTGAGTAACGGTCGAGAAGGAGTAGCAACGATGAGTGAAGCTGCAGAGGTAAAACTGGAAAGCGCCAATGCGCAGGCCGCGATGGAGGTCATCGAAAAGCTCACGCTTGTCGAGATGGCTGAACTCGTCAAGGCCCTGGAAGACAAGTTTGGAGTAACCGCGGCAGCGCCGGTTGCGATGGCCGCCGTCGCCGGTGGGGCGGCAGAACTCGCCGAAGAAAAAGACGAGTTCGACGTAATGCTTACGAGCGTTGGCTCGGAGAAAATCAAGGTGATCAAGGTGGTGCGCACCATTACAAGCCTCGGACTCAAAGAAGCGAAGGGGCTTGTCGAGAGCGCACCGACGGCCGTCAAGGAAGCGGTGTCGAAAGCCGAGGCCGAAGAGATCAAGAAGAAACTCGAAGAAGTGGGCGCGTCCATCGAGTTGAAGTAATTGTTGCGATCGATTGTTTGAGGTATTCCGGTGCAACGGCAAGGGAATGCTTTTTCGTCACGCTTCGACATACTGTCAACGGCGCTGCGCGTGGTATCGCGGTGCCCTGCAGGCGCATCAAGCGTGGGGCAACTTCGGTCGAGCAGGCCGTAACGGCAGCAACACATGAAATCCGGTTTGCCGGCCCCCCTCGGGTCGGGGGTGGAACCGTACAGAGGTCTTTCGATGATCAAGAAGACAGGAAAAGCCATCGCCGATTACCCCCGGAATGACACGGGGCGCGTGACATTTTCCACGATTCCGCAGGTTATGGAAATGCCGAATCTGTTGTCGATTCAGCTCGACAGCTATGCGGATTTTCTGCAGCGAAATGTTCCCATCGACAAGCGCAAGGACCAGGGGCTCGAGGCGGTGTTCCGTTCGGTATTCCCCATTGAAGCCCCGAAGGGGCGGTTCAAACTCGAGTACCACGGATACATCGTCAGCGAACCGAAATACAGCGAGGAAGAGTGCAAAGAGCGGGATCTCACGTTTTCGGCACCCCTCAAGGCGCGGTTGCGCCTGGTGATCAACGAGGAAGACGAAGAGTCGGGGGAGAAGCGCCTCAAGGACATCATCCAGAGCGAGGTGTTTCTCGGTGAGATCCCCCTTCTGACGAACAAAGGCACATTCATCATCAATGGTGCCGAACGCGTGATCGTCAGCCATCTGCATCGTTCCCCCGGTGTGTTCTTTGGTGATGAAATTCATCCCAACGGAAAGCGCCTGTTCAACGCTCGGATCATTCCCTACCGGGGGTCCTGGGTGGAGTTCACGGTGGATATCAACGACGTGATGCACGTCAATATCGACCGCCGGCGCAAGTTGCCCGTCACGATCCTGCTCAAGGCGATGGGCTTTGATTCGAATACCGCGATCATGCGCCTCTTTCACCAGGAAGAGGTTGTGAAGATTACGCAACGGGTCAGCAAGAAGGATGAGTTGCTCATCGGGCGCATCGCGATTCAGGACGTCGTCGACAAGTCGTCGGGCGAGGTGATTCTTGAAGCCGCCAAACCCGTGACGCAGCAAGAAATCGACAAGTTGCGCGAGGCAAAGATCACATCGATTCATGTGATCAAATATGGCGATACGCTGGGTCCGGAAGAAGACGTGGTCATCAAGACTATTAATAAGGATAGCTGTCCCGACCGCGAAACCGCCCTCAAGAGAATTTACAACCTGATTCGTCCCGGCGATCCGCCCAATCTCGATACGGCCAGGGCGCTGCTTGACCGCATGTTCTTTACGCCCAAGCGCTACGACCTCGCGCCCGTGGGGCGGTACAAGATCAATACGCGGCTTAAGCTCAGCGTGCCAATGGAAACCACAACGCTGGACCCGGCCGATTTTATCGCCGTCATCGCGTGCCTTCTCGATATGAAGGAGGCAGACGCCGACCCCGACGACATCGACCACCTCGGCAACCGCCGGATTCGTTCGGTGGGCGAACTGTTCGCCAACCAGTTCTCCGTCGGGCTCGCGCGTATGGCGCGCATCGTCAAAGAGCGGATGACACTACAGCAGGACGGCGATCAGATTACACCGTACGATCTGATCAACGCGCGCACCGTCTCGGCCGTGATACAGAGTTTCTTCGGGTCGAGCCAGCTCTCGCAGTTTATGGATCAAACCAATCCGCTGGCGGAGTTGACCCACAAGCGACGTCTTTCCGCCCTGGGGCCAGGGGGGTTGACTCGCGAGCGCGCGGGCTTCGAAGTGCGCGATGTGCACTACACGCATTATGGGCGAATGTGCCCGATTGAAACGCCCGAAGGGCCGAATATCGGGCTGATCAGCTCACTGGCCACGTATGCGCGCATCAACCCGTTCGGTTTTCTCGAAACGCCGTATCGCAAGGTGGTGGATGGTCGGGTCACCAATCAGATCGATTATCTCAGCGCCGACGAGGAAGCAGACTGCATCATCGCGCAGGCCAACGCGCCGCTCGATGACAAAGGGCGCTTCGTCAATGACACCGTTCTGGCGCGCTGCCGAAGTGATTTCCCGGTAACGCCACCGCGGCAACTGCAGTACATGGATGTGTCCCCGCGGCAGCTCGTGAGTGCCGCTGCGTCGATGATCCCATTTCTCGAGCATGATGATGCCAACCGTGCCTTGATGGGCTGCAACATGCAGCGCCAGGCCGTTCCACTCCTGAAAGCGGAGGCGCCGTACGTGGGCACGGGCATGGAAGGAAAGGTGGCGCGTGACTCGGCAGTACTCGTGCTCGCGCGCCGCGCCGGGACGGTGGTGAGTGTGTCGGGCGATCGCATCGTGGTCGATCCGGGAGGAAAAAAACTCACTCTGGACGATTACTCGGATTACGAAGGCATGGACGAATACACCCTGTTGAAGTTCAAGCGGTCCAACCAGGATACGTGCATCAACCAGAAACCACTCGTACGTGTGGGCGACCACGTGAAAGCGGGCCAGGTGCTCGCCGACGGCCCGGCGACACAGAACGGCGAACTCGCGCTGGGGATGAACGTGCTCGTCGCGTTCATGCCGTGGCTCGGCTACAACTTTGAAGATGCCATCGTGGTGAGTGAGGCGTTCCTGAAGGAGGACAAGTTCACAAGCATTCACATTGAGGAATTCGAATGCCAGGTGCGCGACACCAAGGCGGGCATGGAGGAAATAACCCGCGAGATTCCCAATGTGGGCGAGGAGTCTCTTCGAAACCTCGATGACGAGGGCGTTATCCGGATCGGTGCCAAAGTGACTGCGGGCGATATTCTCGTGGGCAAGGTAACGCCCAAGGGAGAAACCGACCTGTCTCCCGAGGAACGGCTACTCCGCGCTATTTTTGGTGAAAAAGCAGGCGATGTTCGCGACGCGTCGCTTAAGGCTCCGCCGGGCATGGAGGGTATCGTTGTTGGTATCGAAGTGTTCTCGCGCAAGGAACGCGACGACCGCTCGCGCGTGGCCGACCGCGCTCGTCTGACCAGGCTGCAAAAGCAGCGCGATGAAGACGTGGAGCGCGTTCGTCGCATCCGTCGCGACAAACTCTCGCGCCTGATGGTCGGGCAAACCTGTGAGCGACTCGTGCACGCGGAGACCGGAGAAGTAATCGCCAAAGCGGGCCGCAAGATCAGCGAAAAGTTTTTTGCCGATCTCGACCTGGACAACCTGCAGTGGGGCCTGGCGATTGTTCGTGATCCCAGGATCGACCGGCAAGTGCAGGTTGTTCTGGACACGGCCGCAAAAGCCGAGGAACGAATTGATCTGCAACACGAGAAAGAAGTGGAACGCGTAACCCGCGGTGACGAATTGCCCCCGGGTGTTTCGAAGCTCGTCAAGGTGTACATTTTCCGCAAGCGCAAGGTGTCGGTGGGCGACAAGATGGCCGGTCGTCACGGGAATAAGGGCGTCGTATCGCGCATCGTGCCCGTCGAAGACCTGCCGCACCTTCCCGACGGCACGCCCGTGGAAATTGTGCTCAATCCGCTCGGCGTACCGAGCCGAATGAACGTTGGACAAGTTCTGGAGACACATTTGGGCTGGGCTGCCGCCGCGGGCGGGTACCGCGTCGCGTGTCCCGTTTTTGACGGTGCCACCCAGGGCGAGATTATCCAGGCGTTGCGTGAGCAGGGTTTGCCGGAATCAGGCAAGAGCGTGCTCTACGATGGACGTACCGGCGAGAAACTCGAGGGCGAAGTAACCGTCGGTCAGATTTACATGCTGAAACTTTCGCACCTGGTGGACGACAAGATCCATGCCCGATCGATTGGACCGTACTCGTTGGTGTCGCAGCAGCCGCTGGGCGGTAAGGCGCAGTTTGGGGGTCAGCGCTTCGGAGAGATGGAAGTGTGGGCGCTCGAAGCATACGGGGCCGCGTACTGCCTGCAAGAACTTCTCACGGTGAAGTCGGACGACATCCAGGGCCGTGCGAAGATCTACGAGTCGATTGTTAAGGGCGAAAATCCGCCCGAGCCGGGAATTCCCGAGTCGTTCAATGTGCTTATCAAAGAGATGCAGAGTCTCGGGCTGGATGTCCGGCTCGAGCGAGGCTAACCGCTTAGCGGTTCGATTCATCGGTCCGCTACAGGAGGTTACGGGTGATCTACACCAATCTGGACAGAGACAGACAGAAGCCGACGGACTTTAAGTCGATCCGGATCATGCTGGCGTCGCCGGAGAAGATTCGCGAATGGAGCTTCGGAGAAGTCACCAAGCCGGAAACGATCAACTATCGTTCGTTTAAGCCGGAAAAAGACGGATTGTTCTGCGAACGCATTTTTGGTCCCGTGAAAGACTGGGAATGCAGCTGCGGAAAGTACAAACGCATCCGCTACCGCGGCGTAATCTGCGATCGATGTGGCGTGGAGGTTACCCGCGCCAACGTACGGCGGGAACGGCTCGGGCACATCGAGCTCGCAGTCCCGGTGTCTCACATTTGGTTCTTTAAGGGTCTTCCGAGCAGAATCGGGCATCTGCTCAACATGACGATCCGCGATTTGGAACGCGTACTGTACTACGAGTCGTTCATCGTGATCGACCCGGGCAACACCGATATGGTGGAAAAACAGCTGCTCTCCGAGGATAAGTATCTGGAACTCAAAGAAGAGGGCGCGGAGTTTACAGCCAAGATGGGTGCCGAAGCGATCAAAGAACTCCTCGTGGCCATCGACCTCGACGCGCTGGGCAAAGACCTGCGCGAACGCATTGCCACGGAGACCTCGGTGCAACGCAAGAAAGACGAACTCAAACGTCTGCGCGTCGTGGAGGCATTCCGTGGATCGGATAATCGTCCCGAATGGATGATTCTTGACGTCGTGCCCGTGCTCCCGCCGGAGCTGCGCCCGCTCGTGCCCCTCGAGGGCGGACGATTTGCCACCAGCGATCTTAACGACCTCTACCGTCGTGTGATCAACCGGAACAACCGGCTCAAGAAGCTAATGGAGATCAAGGCACCCGAGGTGATTCTGCGCAATGAAAAACGCATGCTGCAGGAAGCCGTAGACGCTCTCTTCGACAACGGGCGCAGATCGCGTGCTGTTCGCGGCCAGGGCAATCGACCGCTCAAGAGTTTGTCCGATATGCTCAAGGGCAAGCAGGGACGGTTCCGGCAGAATCTGCTCGGAAAACGTGTGGACTACTCGGGGCGTTCGGTGATCGTTGTGGGGCCGGAGCTGAAGATCTACGAATGCGGGCTGCCCAAGAGCATGGCACTGGAACTGTTCAAGCCGTTCATCATTCGCAAGCTCGAAGAAAAGAACTACGTTCAGACGGTGAAGAGCGCCAAAAAACTCGTGGAACAGGAGAGCCCGGAAGTGTGGGATATTCTCGAAGAGATTATCCAGGAGCATCCCGTAATGCTCAACCGCGCACCTACGCTGCATCGACTCGGAATCCAGGCATTCCAGCCGGTGCTCGTAGAGGGCAAGGCCATTCGATTGCATCCGCTGGCATGCTCGGCGTTTAACGCCGACTTCGACGGCGACCAGATGGCCGTGCATCTTCCGCTTTCCTATGAGGCGCAGCTCGAGGCGCGCACGTTGATGATTGCAGCGCACAATATCCTGTCGCCGGCGAGCGGAAAGCCACTCACCGTTCCTTCGCAAGACATGGTTATTGGTGCGTACTTTCTGACAATGGCACGCGATGGCGCACGCGGCGAGGGGATGTCGTTCCACTCAATGGAAGAAGTGGAGATCGCGCGCCAGACGGGTCAGGTGGATGTACACGCGCGGATCAATCTCCGCTGGGAAGGTAAGCGGATTGAAACCACGGTTGGCCGTGTAATGTTCAATCGCATTCTACCCGACGCGTTGCGTTTCAAGAATGAAGTGATGGACAAGCGCGGTCTGGCCGATCTGGTCGCAGAAGCGTTTACCCGGATTGGACTGGAGCGTACGGTTCGTTTTCTCGATGATCTCAAAGACGCATCGTTCCTCTACGCGATGCTTTCCGGTCTTACTGTAGGAATGGCCGATCTCGTTGTGCCGGACGGCAAGCAGGCGGTACTCGACAAGTCCAGCGAGGAAGTGCGGCGCATCACCCGGCAGTACGAGGAAGGCGACATCACCGACGGAGAACGCTACAACAAGGTAATCGATACCTGGACGCGAACCACCAACGAGGTGGGCGAATTGATGATGGACGCGCTCCACAAAGACCGCGATGGATTCAACCCCGTGTACATGATGTGTGATTCCGGTTCGCGAGGCAGCAAGGATCAGGTGCGGCAGCTCGCCGGGATGCGCGGTTTGATGGCCAAGCCGCAGAAGAAAATTACGGGACAGATCGGTGAGATTATCGAGATGCCGATTGTGTCGAACTTTCTCGAGGGCCTTTCGGTTCTGCAATACTTTATTTCCACACACGGCGCGCGCAAGGGGCTGGCCGATACCGCCCTCAAGACAGCGGACGCCGGGTACCTCACCCGCCGTCTCGTCGACGTGGCGCAGGATGTAATCGTTACCGAGCACGATTGCGGCACGATAATGGGTGTTGACGCGCATGCGTTGAAGGAGGGCGAGGAAGTAATCGAATCGCTTACCGACCGCATCCGCGGACGCGTTACGGTGGATGATATTCTCGACCCGATCACCGGAGAGATCCTCGTGGAAGCCAACACCGTTCTCGAAGACGCACTGGCGCACAAGGTGGAAGACGCGGGCGTCGAGGAAGTTCGGATTCGTTCGGTGCTTACCTGCGAAACCAAGCGGGGCGTGTGTGCCATGTGCTATGGGATGAACCTGGCCACCGGGCGTCTCGTGGAACAGGGCGAAGCAGTTGGCGTAGTCGCGGCGCAGTCGATCGGCGAACCGGGTACGCAGCTGACGCTCAGAACGTTCCACATCGGTGGCATTGCGGGTCGTATCGCGGAGCAAACCCAAAAACGGATCAAGTATCCGGGCGTGGCGAGTTTTGTGAATCTTCGGTCGGTTTCCGGGCGCAAGGGGCGCGAAGTGGTTATTTCGCGTAAGGCGGAATTCCGGCTGCTCGACGAGCGCGATCGCGTCCGTTCGCGATTCGGGGTGCCATATGGAGCCGTGGTTCACGTCAAGGACGGCGATGAAGTCACCAATGGCGATGTGATCTACGAATGGGATCCGTATTCCGACGTAATTTTGACCGACAAGGCCGGCGTTGTAAAGTTTGATGGCCTTGAGCTCGACGCGACCATCCGCGAAAAAGTGGACGAGAAAACGGGGATGATGCAGCTTGTAGTTACTGACGACCGCGAAAAGAAACTGCATCCGCAAATTCAAGTGGTCGATACCAGCGGCAAGCGTCTGGGCAATTTTATTATTCCAACGGGTGCGCAACTTCTCGTTAAGGACGGCCAGGCGGTAGATCCTGGTGACACGCTTTGTAAGATCGGGCGGGAATCGAGCAAGACCAGCGATATTACCGGCGGTCTGCCTCGCGTTGCGGAACTCTTTGAGGCGCGCAAACCCAAAGAGGCCGCCGTGATTTCCGAAATCGACGGTACCGTGGAATTCGGTGCCATCTCGCGCGGTATGCGCAAGGTGATTATCCGTAACGACAACGGGGACGAAAAAACGTACTCGATTCCGCAGGGAAAGCACCTGCGTGTCTACGAGGGAGATTTTGTAGAGGCGGGGGACAACCTCACCGAGGGTCCCGTCAACCCGTTCGACATTTTGAATATTCGCGGCGTGAACGCCGCGCAGGAATACCTCGTCAACGGAATCCAGGAGGTGTACCGGCTGCAAGGTGTGACGATCAACGATAAACACATTGAAACGATCGTCAGGCAGATGCTGCTCAAGGTACAGGTCGAGGATCCGGGCGACACGAAATTCCTTGAGGGAGACCTTGTGCACAAGGTGACCTTCCGGGAAGAGAACGAACGCGTAATCCGGGAGGGTGGCAGAGCGGCTACGTTCAAGCCGATGCTCCTGGGTATCACCAAAGCGTCGTTGAGCACCGAAAGCTTTATCTCGGCGGCGAGCTTCCAGGAAACAACACGCGTTCTAACCGATGCCGCAGTGCGCGGTAAGCGGGACGATCTCCATGGATTGAAGGAAAACGTGATCATGGGGCATCTCATTCCGGCGGGAACCGGGATGAAGCGCTACGATCAGATAGAAGTTATACCGGGAGAGACCGAGGATGGCATCTTCACCATGCCGGAGCCGGCGGGTGAGGAGTTGGCGGAAGTGGGTGGGAGTGTGCCGGGGCTGGTGCGCCCGGAGCCCCTTTCGGCCAGCGGCCGGGAAGTTGCTGAAGACTAGCCGTTTGCGGCTGCTTCAGGCCTGAATTGGCTTGACAGGGTTGGCAGGTACCGCCTAGAGTGGTAACTTTGTGACTCATATCTTCCTTGCTTGGAAGTCCTGGCTAATTTTATAAACAGCAACGAGTTACTGGCGCAGGCGTTCGGGGTGTGGGCAAGTTATCCACAACCGTTGTCTGCCCCGGGGTGGCGTGCGAGTTTACGGAGGGTTTTGTGCCGACGATTAACCAATTGATACGCAAGGGGCGTAAGACCGAAGTGGTCAAGTCGAAGGTCCCTGCAATGGGCGCCTGTCCGCAGAAGCGCGGTGTTTGCACGCGTGTATACACCCAGACGCCAAAAAAGCCGAATTCGGCGATGCGCAAAGTGGCCCGCGTGCGGTTGACGAACGGTATCGAAGTAACCGCGTATATCCCGGGCGAAGGAAATAACCTGCAGGAGCACTCAATCGTGCTGATCCGCGGCGGGCGCGTGAAGGACCTTCCCGGTGTGCGGTATCACATTATTCGCGGCGTGCTCGACGCCTCCGGCGTAGATGGCCGAAGGAATTCACGCTCCAAATATGGAACGAAGCGGCCCAAGTAGGCCGGGTAGGAATCCACGATGGCAAGACGCAGAAAATCAAAACAACGCGATTTTGTCCCCGATCTCAAGTTCGGCGATCAGAACGTGACGCGCTTTATCAACTACATCATGCGCAAAGGGAAGAAGTCGACCGCGGAAGAAATCGTGTACGGAAGTTTTGAGATTATCGAAGAAAAGACCGGCCAGCGCGGGATTGATGTGTTCCGCAAGGCAATCGACAATGTTCGACCCACGCTGGAAGTGGCATCTCGCCGTGTGGGCGGTGCCACATACCAGGTTCCAATCGAAGTGCGCCACGCGCGCCGCCTGGCTCTGGCGATGCGTTGGATTTCCGGCTATGCCCGCGCGCGCAGCGAACGCACGATGGCAGAGCGGCTTGCCGGCGAATTAATGGCGGCGTCCAGAGGCGACGGCGCATCGGTGAAAAAGAAAGACGATACACATCGGATGGCAGAGGCCAACAAGGCATTCGCGCATTTCCGGTGGTAAGTTGACGAAAATGCCGCGGCCTCGTGTGGCCGCAGAATACAGTGCCCCGCGTATAGCGGGGCGACAGGAACGACCAACTCGGAGGCCCCGATCACAACGGCAGCTGGGTACAGTCTTCCCCCGTGTCTCCACTGACCGGCCGGGCGTGAGTGCTCGCCGGACGGACCGGACCGGTGAGCAGGTAAACGTTATGGCAAGGCAGATTCCGCTCGAAAGAGTTCGCAACATCGGCATCATGGCGCACATCGATGCGGGTAAAACCACGTGTACCGAACGTATCTTGTTCTACACGGGCAAGTCCCACCGTATCGGCGAAGTGCACGACGGTGCGGCTACGATGGATTGGATGGAGCAGGAGCGCGAGCGCGGGATCACAATTACGTCAGCTGCCACCACGTGCATCTGGAAAAATAATAAGAACGAAAACGTCCGTATCAACATCATCGATACGCCGGGCCACGTGGATTTCACCGTGGAAGTAGAGCGCAGCCTGCGGGTGCTCGACGGCGCGATCGGGATATTCTGCGCGGTCGGAGGTGTGGAACCCCAGTCCGAGACGGTGTGGCGGCAGGCCGACAAGTACGGTGTGCCGCGTATTGCATTCGTCAATAAAATGGATCGCATGGGTGCCGACTTTCTCCATGTCGTGGAAATGATGCGCGAGCGTCTCGGTGCCAACGCCGTGCCGATCCAGCTTCCGATGGGGTCAGGGGATCTGTTTACGGGGATCATCGACCTGATCCGAATGAAGGCTTTCTACTATCACGAAAAAAGCCAGGGGATGACCTACGATGTGCAGGATATTCCCGACGATCTTCTCGGCATGGCCCAGGAATATCGCGAGAAAATCGTCGAAAACCTGTCGGATTTTGACGACGAGTTGATGGAACAGTTTCTCGACTCGGGAGAAGGCGCGCAGCAGACTCTACGCCGCGCGATGAAGAACGCGATGCTCGCCAACAAGTTTGTGCCCGTTATGTGCGGGTCGGCGTTCAAGAATAAAGGCATTCAGCGACTCCTCGACGCAGTGGTTCATTTGCTTCCTTCTCCGCTCGACATACCGGACGTGCACGGTATCAATCCGTATACCACGAAAGAAGAGTCACGCAAGGCGTCCGAGGACGCGCCCTTCGCGGGGCTTGTGTTCAAGATTACCGCAGACCCGTACGTTGGGAGACTCTCGTACATGCGCGTGTACAGTGGGACGCTTTCGGCGGGGTCTCAGGTGCTCAATGCCACCTCGAACAAAAAAGAGCGAATCGGGCGCATTATCCAGATGCACGCCAATAAACGAGAAGAACGCGACGTGATCTATGCGGGCGATATTTGTGCGGTGATTGGACTAAAGCGGCCGCGTACGGGCGACACGCTCTGCGATCCGCAAAAGCCGATCGTCCTGGAAAAAATGGTATTCCCCGAGCCGGTTCTTTCCGTGGCCATCGAGCCGAAGACCAAAGCGGACCAGGACAAACTGGCCGAGGCCATGGGAAAACTCAGCGACGAAGACCCGACATTCCGCGTCCGCGTCGATTCCGACACGGGGCAAACACTAATCAGTGGCATGGGCGAACTGCATCTGGAGATTCTTGTGGATCGCATGATGCGCGAGTTCCAGGTGGAGGCCAACGTTGGCAAGCCCCAGGTGGCATTCAAGGAGGCCATCGGCAAACCAACCGATGCGAATGTCAAATTCGTCAAACAGACGGGCGGACACGGACAGTACGCGCACGTGGTGATTCACATGGAGCCGGTGGAAGACGATTTCATTTTTGACAACAAAATTGTAGGTGGTGCGATTCCGCGTGAGTACATCCCCGCCGTGGAACGGGGCCTCCGCGATGCCATGACCAGTGGCACGCTCGCCGGCTACCCCGTGACCGGTGTGAAAGTCGAATTGGTCGACGGGTCGTATCATGACGTGGACTCGAGCGAGATCGCATTTCGTACGGCGGCGTCTATGGCGTTCAAGGAAGCAATGCGCAAATCGGGCGCACGGTTAATAGAGCCCATCATGGATGTGGAAGTTGTGGTGCCGCAGGAATACATGGGCGACGTGATAAGCGATCTGAACTCGCGTCGCGGAAAAATTGGCGGCATGTTTCAGCGTGCGGATGCACAGGTTATCGCGGCCAATGTGCCTCTCTCGAAGATGTTCGGCTATGCAACCGATCTCCGGTCGGTAACGCAGGGACGCGCGGTGTACACAATGCAGTTTGCGCGCTATGAGCCTGTGCCCAGAACCGTTGCCGAAGAATTCATGAATCGTTTTCAAGGTAAGGTAGCCAGCTGATCGGCGGATAAACCGCAGCGGGTAAAAACAGGAGGACACGCCAGATGGCCAGGGAGAAGTTCGAACGCACCAAGCCCCACGTGAACGTGGGGACGATCGGACACGTAGATCACGGGAAGACGACGCTGACGGCGGCGATCACAAAGA
>Ga0114931_10005616_pt1 | contig 15501 bp, 12 predicted proteins | sample 2SBtaG_FD_89579 | JGI IMG/M metagenome (GOLD analysis project Ga0114931, IMG submission 89579) | Deep subsurface microbial communities from Kolumbo volcano to uncover new lineages of life (NeLLi) - 2SBTROV14_V59a metaG | ecosystem: Environmental > Aquatic > Marine > Volcanic | place: Kolumbo...
AATTCAGCATGTGCTGACGATGTTCGGATCGACCGTGGCCGTACCGCTCCTGTTTGGACCTAAGCTGTGGCCCGTGCCCGAAGGCTTGCCAGACCCGGTGGTCCTGCCGGTCAGCGATCTGCAACTTTCCAACACAGCTCTGCTGATTACCTCGGTTATGCTCTGCAGTGGCATTGCCACGTTGCTACAAACCACCTATGGATCGCGACTGCCCATCATTCAAGGCGTGTCGTTTTCCTTCCTAGCAGCCTTTTTTGCCATCGTGGCAACCGTACAGAAGCAACAAGGTCCGGACTGGTCGGCCGTTCTCGCCGGAGACCTCCGCGAGACAACTCTCCGGCCCCTGATCGAACAATGGCAAGCAAGCGGCGGACAAGGCATGCGCACCATTGCGGGGGCTGTGATCGCGGGCGGTCTGATCGAAACGTTGGTCGGTTTTAGTGGCCTGATGGGCCTGGTCCGCCGGTATCTTTCTCCGGTCGTGGTGGGTCCGGTCATCATGCTCATTGGGCTGGCGTTGTACCAGTTTGGGGCCCCGATCGCAGCTAATAATTGGTACGTTTCAGGACTGACGATCGCGCTGGTTGTCTTGTTTTCTCTCGTCCTGTCTCGTTGGCTACGCTTGTTCCAACTGTTTCCCATGCTGATTGCAATCGTGCTGGTTGTCACGGTTTGTTGGGGGCTGGGGCAGCAACAGGTGATTGAGCCGGGCAATGCGGCCTACGTCGACCTGTCGGCGGTCAACCACTCCGTTTGGATCCGAGGGTCGACACTTTTTTTCCCCTGGGGTTTCCCCCAATGGTCGCTCAGTGCCTTGATCGCCGTCCTGGCGGGCTACCTGGCTTCCATGATCGAATCGTTCGGCGATTACCACGCCTGCAAAAACATGGCCGGAAGTGGTGATCCAACGGCGGACGAAATCTCCCGTGGCATCGGCATGGAAGGGATTGGCTGCTCTCTGACAGGCGTCTTTGGTGGCTTCAGTTCAACCAGCTATTCCGAAAATATCGGCCTCGTGGGGCTCACCAAGGTGGGGAGCCGGTATGTGGTTCAGATCGGCGGAGTGCTGCTCATCCTGCTAGGTCTGTTTGGAAAGTTTGGCGCATTGGCCGCAGCCATTCCGCAACCGGTGGTGGGCGGACTGTACTGCACCCTGTTCGGCTTAATCGCCGCAGTGGGCGTCCGACAATTTGCCAAGGCCGACCTGAACAGCGATCGCAATCTGATGATCGGCGGGTTTGCGCTATTTATGGGTCTAAGTGTCCCATTTTATTTTAGCGAGTATAGCACGGGCCAGATGGATATTGCCTGGATGCCCAATGGGGTGCGCGGGATTGTCGTCGCAATCGGCTCCACGGGCATGGCCGTTGCCGCCCTGCTTGGCATCGTGCTGGATAACCTGGTCCCCGGAACACGAGCAGAACGGGGACTGATCGAACACCCGAGCATCCTGGTACCCGAAGCGGGGGATGTCGATGTAGTGGTGGAGAGTGATACTTAACCGTCCACGGCTCACAACCATGGATATTTACGAGGAGGAAATAGCATGGCAACCGACAGCGGAGCCAAAAAATTGACCCTTCCCATCATCGACCATGCGCCCACGCCTTACGATGGGCCATCGCGTGAGTCCGTGCTGTCGCTGCGGCATCAATATGTCTCGCCGGGTGTTATCACCTACTATCGCGATCCGCTCATGATTGTCGAGGGCCATATGCAATACGTTTGGGACGAAACGGGCCGACGTTACCTTGATGCGTTCGCTGGTATCGTCACGATCAGCGTCGGCCATTGCCACCCGAAAGTTGTGGAAAAAGTCCGCCAGCAGACCAGTCAGTTGCAACACACAACCACGATCTACCTCCACCCGAGCATTGCTTTGATGGCCGAAAAGCTTGCGGAAAAAATGCCGGAGGGGCTTACACGCACCTATTTTACTAATAGCGGCAGCGAAGCCAACGAGGTGGCCATCCTCTCGGCTCGGGAGTTCAGCGGAAATTCGGCCGTCCTGGCTCTGCGTAACGGCTACCACGGAGGCACTTCCACGGCCATGGGCCTCACGGCCCATGGGAATTGGAAGTTCAAAGCGAACCCCACCATGCAGATTTTGCATACCCATCCAGGTTACTGTTACCGCTGTCCCTACGATTTAAAATACCCGGCCTGCGATTTGAAATGCGCCCAAGACATTCGCAATGTGATCGAGTACCAAACACCCGGTGAAATTGCCTGCTTTATCGGAGAGCCGATCCAGGGCGTGGGCGGCGCCGTCGTACCGCCCAAGGAGTTTTTTGGCATTGTTTATGACCTCGTCCGAGCCCATGGAGGCATCTGCATTGCCGACGAGGTACAGGGAGGTTTTGGCCGTACCGGGCACCATTACTGGTCCCATCAGAACTGGGACGTGGTGCCCGATATGATCACGATGGCCAAGGGGATCGGCAATGGTGCGCCGCTGGGGGCGATGACAACCACCGAGCCCATTTCCGAGATGATGACCCGCCGGGTCCACTTCAACACCTTTGGTGGTAACCCGGTAAGCATGACTCAGGGACTGGCCACTTTGGAAGTGATTGATGAGGAGGGAATCCAGCAAAATGCACTCACCGTGGGCACGCATCTGAAGGAGCGACTGCTGGATTTGCAGGACAAACACAAGCTGATCGGCGAAGTCCGTGGTCTGGGATTGATGCTGGGCGTGGAACTGGTCCGCGATCGACAGAGCAAGGAACCCGCATCCACCGAAGCGGTCGAGGTGATGGAGCGCTGTAAGGAGCGAGGTTTGGTAATTGGCAAGGGCGGTCTGAAAGGCAACACCCTGAGGATCAAGCCGCCCATGTGCATCAGCCGGGACGACGCCGACTTTATCGCCGACTGCCTGGATGAGGTGCTGGGATTGGATTGGTTCCTGGAGGCGAATCATGCCAAGTCTTGAAACAACCGTTCATGGTCTGAAACTTCCCAACCCGTTTATTATTGGTTCGGGCCCACCCGGCACCAATGGAAATGTGATCGGCAAAGCCTTCGACGAAGGCTGGGGGGCGGTCATCTGCAAAACCATCAGCCTGGATGCATCCAAGGTCTCCAATGTCCAGCCCCGCTATGCTCGTCTTCGCGCTAAGGATTCCCGGGAAATCATCGGCTGGGAGAATATCGAGCTGATCAGCGACCGCAGTTTTGATACCTGGGTCGACGAACTCAAACAGGTCAAGGACAAGTACCCCGATCGGATCTTGATTGCCTCGATCATGGAAGAATATCAGCAGGAGGCTTGGGTCGAAATCACCGAGCGATGTCAAACGCTGGGCGTGGATGCACTGGAGCTCAATTTCTCCTGCCCGCACGGATTGCCAGAACGGAAAATGGGCTCAGCCATGGGCGAAAACCCCGAAATTGTCGAGGAAGTTTCAGGCTGGGTGAACGCCGTCGCAAAAGTTCCCGTCTGGGCCAAAATGACTCCGAATGTCACCCACATCGAAGAACCTTGCCGGGCCGCGTTTCGCGGCGGATGCGAAGGAGTCAGCGCCATCAACACGATCCGTAGCGTGCTTGGAGTGAACCTCGAAACCCTACGTCCTGAACCGTCCGTGGAAGGCTATACCACCCCCGGCGGCTACTCATCGCGTGCCGTGATGCCAATCGCTCTGCGGATGGTTATGGAAATTGCACGCGTCATTCGCGACGAATACCCTGGCCACACACTTAGCGGCATCGGTGGAATCGAAACGGGCCACGACGCCGCTCAATTCATTTTGCTGGGTGCCGACACGGTACAGGTCTGCACGGGCGTCATGAAGTTTGGCTATCGTATCGTCCAACTGATGTGCCAGCAGTTGCTGGCCTTCATGGAGAAGCATGGATTTGAAACGCTGGGCGATTTCAAGGGGCACAGTGTGCGGTACTTCACCACGCACGCGGATCTGGTCCAACGGCAGGCCATGGCCCGCGCCAACAAAAAAGGGACGCCCGACAAAAAAGTGATTCAGGACGATGCCGAGTGGCGAGGGGATGATTTTGTCGACCAAAGCGATGCCCTGGCACGAGGCTGAGTCGTTGCCAGACGCTCGTTGCCAGGCATAAGTTATCGGTTGGCATACTTACCAACTGGCAACGAGCGTCTGGCAACTACTCTGACTCCTTGAATTCCCGAATCAGCTGGATAAACTGCCTGGCGGGTGGGGAGAGCCTTCTGTCTTTTCGCAGGACCACACCGTAGGTCCGCTTGGGAAAGTAACGCCCGACAGGCACGCGGTAAAGCGAATCGTTGTCGCTAAGGCAATGGCTCATGACAATGGATATTCCGAATCCGAGCTGGACATATTTCTTGATGACCTCGTAACCGCCCACCTCCAACTTGACGTCGTACTCCAGGCCGTGGGCGGAGAACACGGACTCCACCAGCCGATACGTACTCTGCGTTTTGGGCGGCAAAATGAGTGGGTACTTGCTAATATCCTTCAAAGTAATCCGTTTACGCTTAGCCAGGGGATGGTCGCTACGAGCCACCAGCATCGTTTCGTAGGTCTTGATCGGATGAAAGAGGATGTCGGCAGGCGTATCGAGCATCGGCCCGACGGCGAAGTCTACCTCACCTTCCCGTAAAGCAGCCAGACCCGATTTGCCGGTCGCGTTGTTCAAATGGAGATCGACCAGGGGATGCGATTTGGTGAACGCGTCGACGAAGGGCGGCAGGATATACTGAATGGTCGAACCACCGGCCGCAATGCTGACCGCGCCCCGATCGATCGATTCGCGCAGGGAATCAAACGATTCGTCCAGATGCTCGATTCCCTCGACCAGAGGCTTCGCCAGGCTTAGCAATTGCCGCCCATCGTAGGTGAGTACGATCCGCGGTCCATGACGTTCAAACAGCTGGGCCCCCAAGTCTTTCTCCAAGGCCTGGATCTGCAGCGAAACGGAAGGCTGGCTGAGGTGCATTTTTTTAGCTGCTTTCGAAAAGCTGTTGTAATGCGCCGCATGAAGAAAGCCACGCAGTTGCTGTAGCCGGTTGTGTTTGTAACGGGTCTTGGTAGCAGACATGACAAGGGCCCTCACTCGGGACACGGGTGTTGAAAATCCAGCTAACTCAAACCACAGGATATCATAGGATTCTTCAATGTAAATAATTGATATTATTAGCCATATAAATATTCTTCTCTTGTCTACAATTCTTTGGATTGATAGCCGCCTGAAACGGGCGAATAGCCCTGCGAATGGATGGTCCGTTGACCGCCAAGATGGAGGTTATCCCTATCGCCATGTTATTTCCTCATTCGCACCCATTCTCAGGGAGTACCCTTCGTGAAAACCATCGTCGCCAACGAACCATTGCTCGCGTTACAGGACGAGGGAATTGAAGTCCGAGGCCCTGTCGATGTACCGTTCGCAACCATCCTTAATCCCGAAGCGTTGCGATTTATTGCCAGGCTGCAGCGGCTATTCAACACGCGTCGGGAACAGCTCCTGGTAAACCGAGACGATCGGCAAATCCGGCTGGACAACGGAGAACGGCCTGATTTTCTGCCCGAAACCGAGGCGATCCGCCAGGCGGAATGGCGCGTCGCGCCGATCCCTCCCGACCTGCGGGATCGCCGGGTAGAAATTACCGGCCCGGTCGATCGCAAAATGGTCATCAATGCGCTCAATTCAGGCGCCAGTTGCTTTATGGCGGACTTTGAAGACTCGCATTCACCTACCTGGCATGGCACCCTGGAAGGACAATTGAATCTCCGCGATGCGGTGGATGGGACGATCGAGTACATCAATCCCGAAACCGGGAAGCAATATAAACTCCGTTCCCAGGTAGCGACCTTGCTGGTCCGTCCGCGCGGCTGGCACATGGTGGAAAAGCATGTCCTGGTCGATGGGAAACCGATTTCCGCTTCCCTGTTTGATTTTGGTCTCTATTTCTTCCACAACACTCAAAAACTACTGGCCCAAGGGAGTGGCCCGTACTTTTATCTCCCCAAGCTGGAAAGCCATCTCGAAGCGAGGCTCTGGAATGATGTTTTCATACAGGCCCAACATGACCTGGGCATCCCGCGAGGCACGATCCGTGCCACTGTGCTGATCGAAACAATCCTGGCCGCATTCGAAATGGATGAAATTCTGTATGAATTGCGCGAGCACATGGCGGGTCTGAACTGCGGTCGCTGGGACTATATCTTCAGTGTCATCAAGCGGTTTCGCAAACAACCCGAGATGGTCCTTCCCGACCGGGCCCAGGTGACCATGACCACGCATTTCATGCGGTCCTACTCACTGCTGGCGATCAAGACATGCCATCGGCGAGGTGCATCGGCGATTGGAGGCATGGCCGCACAGATCCCCATCAAGAACGATTCCGAGGCGAATGAACAAGCGCTCGCCAAGGTACGGGCCGACAAACAGCGCGAAGCGACCGACGGCCATGATGGTACCTGGGTCGCCCATCCTGGATTGGTTCCCATCGCCAAGGAAGAATTCGACGCGGCGATGAAGACTTCCAACCAGATTGAACGGCAACGCGACGATGTCGTGGTAAACGCGGAGGATCTCTTGCAATCGCCCCAGGGCACGATCACCGAAGCGGGGCTGCGATTGAACATTCGCGTGGGTGTTCAATACATGGAAGCCTGGCTAGGCGGAAACGGTTGTGTCCCCCTGTACCACTTAATGGAAGATGCCGCCACGGCCGAAATCTCCAGGACCCAAATCTGGCAATGGCTGCACAATGCCATCGCGTTGGAAGATGGCCGCACGGTGGACGTCGATCTGTTCCACAAGTTTTTTGCGGAGGAGATGCAACGCATACGACAGGAAGTCGGAGCAACACGTTTTAATAGCGGTCAATTCAACCTGGCTGCCAAACTATTCCAAGAAATTATCGAACAGGACAGACTGGAAGAATTCCTGACATTGCGGGCTTATCAATATTTGGACTGACTTGCCAGGAGGGGCCGATAGCCAAAGGTTGGTCCCTACATAGAAATATAGACGAAACACACCATCTCCACCCCAGCATGGAAACAATCATGTACACGGCACACCGTCATCATATGATCGAAGCGGATTCTCCCGAAGGTCTGCGGCACCGATCGGTCGAGGCGATTAGGCGCCATTGGACCGAGAACACACGTTGGCAAGGTATCCTGCGACCCTACTCCGCCGAGGAAGTGGTTCGATACCGGGGCTCCATGGCGATAGAACATACTCTCGCTCGCCGCGGTGCCGAGCGACTCTGGAAGCTGCTGAACACGGAGGACTATGTGCATGCACTGGGCGCTCTTAGCGGCAATCAGGCCGTCCAACAAGTGGCCGCGGGCTTGAAATCGATTTACATAAGCGGTTGGCAAGTGGTAGCGTATGCGAACCTGGCCGGACAAATGTACCCTGACCAAAGCTTGTACCCTGCCAATAGCGTGCCCGCGTTAGTACGAAGTATCAACCACGCCCTGCAGCGAGCCGATCAGATTTCGATGCTGGAAGACCAGCCCGATGGGATCCATTGGTTTGCCCCCATGATGGCGGATGCGGAAGCCGGATTCGGAGGCCCCTTGAACGCCTATGAAATCATGCGCGAGATGATCGAATCCGGTGCGGGAGGAGTACACTTTGAAGACCAGCTTTCCTCAGCGAAAAAATGTGGTCACATGGGAGGCAAGGTTCTGGTTCCCACCCGGGAATTCATTACGAAACTGGTTGCGGCACGGCTTGCCGCCGACGTCTGCGACGTACCCATGGTACTTTGCGCCCGCACCGACGCCGACAGCGCGGGACTGTTGACCAGCGACATCGATCCACGCGACCACGAATTCATGACTGGCGAACGCACGGAGGAAGGTTTCTTTCGGATCCATGGCGGAATCGACTGCGCGATCGCACGTGGTTTGGCTTACGCTCCCTATGCCGATCTGATTTGGTGCGAAACCTCTCATCCTGACATCGATCAGGCCAGGCAATTTGCCGACGCCATCCGGAGTAAGTATCCCGACAAACTACTGGCTTATAACTGCTCGCCCTCTTTTAACTGGAAACGCAACCTCGACGACACGCTAATTGAAAAATTCCAACGCGAACTTGGCGCGATGGGCTACAAATATCAATTTGTCACCCTGGCCGGATTCCATGCGTTGAACATTAGCATGTTTAATCTGGCGCGCGAATACAAGACCGAGGGAATGGCGGCTTACTCCCGATTGCAGGAAGAAGAGTTTACTCAAGAACACACGAGTGGCTATCGGGCGGTTACCCATCAAAAATTTGTGGGCACCGGTTTCTTTGATCAGCTGTTGACCACGATTACCAGCGGCCAAACTTCCGTGACTGCCCTGGATGGTTCCACTGAGGAAGAACAATTTGAAGAGGCCGTGGTTTAAGGAAATACGCACTGCATGAATCCAGACAATCCCGTCTCCACGAGCCGTCTCGCCAACCTGGTGGCGCGATCGATCCGCGATACGTTTGAACATTTTCAAGTCCAGTTTCGCGCGATTACCTGCCGGGCCAAGCAGCGGTTTGCCCGCCAAGACTGGCACGGAATGCAAAGCGACCATCGCGAACGTTTGGACGTTTACGCGTCCACCGTGGAGCAATTGCAGGCCCGCATCGGCTCCATGCTTGAGAGACGTCTTCACTCCCGGCTCATGTGGGCAAGTATTAAAGCGGTTTACTCCGGACTCATTGACGAACGTGATGATTGGGAGATTGCGGAAACCTATTTTAATTCCATCACTCGACAAATTTTCAGCACCATTGGCGTGGACAACGAAATTGAATTTGTCCACACCGATTACACCAGCCCACCAACGCCTTCACACCATGCGGTGCACCATGCATGCCAGAGACCTTGGCATGGACAATCGTCACTGGCCCATGGGATAGGCAGTCTGCTGCGGCTTTACCCGCAATTGTGCCTTTCCGACACGGTCATCCGGAAAGATTCCCTGGCGGTCGCCACGGCGATTACTCAGTTTCTGCCGTCACATCAGCAGCATAACATCGAGCGGATCGAAATGATCACATCTGTCTTCTACCGTGGGGAACATGCGTATCTGCTCGACCGTATGGTACTTGGCTCCACCACCATACCCCTGGTACTGTGTTTCTGTCATGTGCGAAACAGGGTAAGAATCGATGCGGTTTTGCTGAAAAAAGACGACGTGAGCATTTTATTTGGATACACGCGTTCCTACTTTCACGTGGAAGTGGAACGACCCCACGACATGGTGGCGTTCATCAACTCAATCCTGCCACGAAAAAAGACCGCGGAAGTTTATATTTCTCTCGGCTTTAGCAAGCATGGCAAGACAGAACTCTACCGCAATGCCTTGCGTCACCTGGCCCGCACGAAGGATAAATACCAACTCGCCAAGGGCAAACGAGGCATGGTGATGGTGGTTTTCACCATGCCTTCCTATCCGGTGGTGTTCAAAATCATCAAGGATCGTTTCGATTATCCAAAAGAGTGCTCGCGTCAGGACGTCATTGATCGATATCACCTGGTATTCAACCATGACCGGGCAGACCGCCTGATTGATGCCCAACAATACAAGTATCTGGTATTGGATCGGCATCGATTTGATCCCGAGCTTTTAGACGAATTGCTTAAAGTCGCCGGACGGACAGTATCCGTCGACAACAATCGTGTGGTGATCAAACATTGCTACGCCGAGCGGCGCGTTCAGCCTCTGGATGTCTACTTGCGGCAGGTGGACGAGCCGAGCGCTCGGGCCGCGGTCATCGATTATGGAAATGCGATCAAGGACCTGGTGGTCACGGGCTTGTTTCCTGGAGACCTGTTGTTAAAGAATTTTGGCATGACTCGCAAACGGCGTGTTGTCTTCTACGATTACGACGAAATCTGCCTGCTCACGCAATGCAAATTCCGCAAAATCCCCAACACCGAATATGAAGAGGATGTCCTGGCAGCGGAACCCTGGTATGGCGTTGGGGCGATGGATATCTTTCCACAGGAATTCATCCACTTTCTCGGGCTGCCTCCCCACTTGAAACGGGTATTCCTGGAACATCACAGCGACCTGTTTGAGGTGGAATATTGGAGCGATTTGCAGCGAAAGCTGAAGGCTGGCGACTTGTTCCACGTCGCCCCCTACCCCGATCAAAAACGCCTGCCTGCACGTCGCCACACGCATCGAAATCAAACCTGCACGGATGTGGCATGAGCGCAGGCGCTATGGTGAAACACTAAAAATGCGTGGGTTCGCGAGTCAGGAACTGTCCGTGGCCCAACTCGCCGTCAAATCGGCCAGCGCGAACCTGCACTTTGCCGCGAACCGTGACCTCGCTGGGGCGTCCTTCGATTTCCCACCCTTCATAGGCGCTGTAATCGACATTCATCAACTGATCTTTCACCGAGATCTGACCGCGATAGTCCGGATCGTAGATCACCAAATCGGCATCGCTGCCAATGGCAATCGTCCCTTTTCGGGGGTACAATCCAAACAGCCGCGCCGCCTGCGTGCTGGCGGCGTCGACAAACGTGTTCAAATCAATCAAACCACGGCGCACCCCCTGGGTGTATAGCAAATTGATACGATGCTCGATCGACGGGATACCATTGGGAATCTTGGCAAAATCGTCCTGGCCCATCTCTTTTTGGCCAGCAAAATCGAATGGTGCATGATCGGTTGCCACCGTGCTCACCAACCTCGAGCGAATAGCCGACCATAAGATGGGGCGGTGAATGGGATCTCGCAGTGGTGGGGACATGACATATTTTGCTCCCTCAAAGTTGGAGCGCTCGGCATACGAGCTATCGAGTGTCAAGTAAGGAATGACCGTTTCAACCCATGCCCGCACACCGCGCAAACGGGCTCTTTGCACCGCCTCGAGCGCCTCGCGGCACGACGTGTGAACACAATAAACATGCGCGCCAGTCAGTTCGGCAAAAGTCATCAGATGCTGCACACCCTCGGCTTCCACCCGCGTGGGACGCGACGGTTCATGCCATTCGGGCCCCGTCTTCTCCGCAGCGAGCAATTGCTGTTGCAGCCTGCTCAGCAGCGTTTCGTTCTCACAATGGGCTGTCACGATCAATCCCAACTCCTTGGCCAGTGCAAGTGTGTCGAAAAGCTCTCGATCGTCGATACCAAACGCACCAGGATAGGCCAGGAATATTTTTAGCGAGGCGATACCCTGATCGACAATTTCCCGCAACACCGCGGGCGTGTGCTTGTCGAATCGCGATACCCCCATATGAAAAGTGTAGTCACACGCACTCACTTCCCCCTTCGATTTCCATAACTCAAAGGACTCCAGTGGATCATCCGCCTTACTGGGGCAACACATTTCGATCAGAGAAGTCGTGCCACCCACCAGGGCCGCACGACTGGCCGAATCGTAGGTATCCTTGGCATAGGTTCCCATGAAGGGAAGGTAAATGTGAACATGCGGGTCGATAAAGCCAGGAAACACGAATTTCCCTTCGGCATCGATCACTTCCCATTCGGAACTGGCTGCTCCGGCCGGCAAATCGAGGTGCGGTCCGATTTGAGATATCGTTTCGCCTTCGCAGAGAATGTCGGCAATTTCATCACGATCCGCCGTAATGATCCGGCCATTTTTAACGAGCAAACTCATGACGTGCTCCAAGGTTGAAAATAAAAAAACGGACGGCTGAGCACCTACGGATCATTATATCAGTAAAAATGCTTGTGGAGGCTTTGCCAGTTGGATGTTGTTTAACCCAGTTCGTCCGCCAACGCATCGGCCTGATGAATGAGTTCTCCCACTCTTTTTCGAGCAGTCAGGTAATAAATCGCCCCAACACTGGCCATGACCAGAGTAGCCACCCGATACGCCAATGCAACCATCGTACCATCCCCAGCGCTCGCTCCAGTGGCTCGGTAAAGCAGTTCGACTGCGGCTTCCATCGTTCCCAGGCCGCTGGGCGTGGCGGGGATCACACCTGCTAGCAGGCTCGTTGGAACGAGGACTAGATTCTGTCGAAATGTTGCAGCCTGGACCGGAAGCCCTCGCTCGATGGCCCAAAAAGCGCTGACAAGCAGGCAATGGGTCACTATCGCTATCGCTATCGCTGAAAAAAGAATCCGTCGATGATGACGATAAGCAGAAGCGGCCTGAATCAAGTGTACGCAGGTCTCGCCTACCAGCGGCAACCTGGCAAACAGCTTCTGCACCCGCTTGCCAGTGGTTCCAGGGAACATGAGCGAGACAACACTCACCGTGCCGAGCAGAGCAGCAAAACGGATCAAGCTGGCAATCGTCCGCAGCGCCATATTCTGGGAGAGCCCGCCCTCCGCAAGGTAAATCCCGAAGCAGGCGACCAGCAACATGGCATAGAGCCCCACGGCGCGGTCAATGATGATGGATGCCACGGCCGCCGTTTTCTGTTCCGGTTGCTCGCGCGCCAGAAAAACGGCTTTGAACAAATCTCCCCCCACACTACCTGGCGAGATAAAATTCAGCAAATAGCCCAGAGAGCCAAGGCGAAGGGCATCACGTAGATGAAAATCCAGCTTCAGCGCCCGAACCAGCAGGTACCAACGCACGAAACTCAACGAAAATCCAATAGTGACCAGTCCAGCAGCCCCCAACAGAAGTCCCCAGTGCTTTGTTCCATAGCGCAGCCGAGTGAACCCAGACTGGCTTTCTAAACGCATGACCAGATAGGTCAAAATCCCTGTCGCCAGCACTATTTTCAGCAGTGTTGTCAGTGTTTGAATACGTTTCGAGCGATGCATAATGCTTTGTGCTTGGGCGACAGATTTCTAGCGGAGCGACCTAGACACCCATGCATTTACCGTCGGAACCTGAGGTTCACACAACCCAGGACATGAGGCTTAACCAGACCGCCACGACACCGAAAACATTCCAACTAGAATTGCAAAAATTCGACTATTCCAGGCAGACAGCGTACAACACTCCGCTACTTGCGTATATGTTGGTACAATCACTCACCAGTCTTAGAACCTATCCCAGAACCCGTGACAGCACCGTTTTACTGCTGCCCACAATGGCGCAGAGCAGTTATTCGGATGGGTTCTTAGTTAAGGGACTCCAAGGGCTAAAGGCTAAGAGCACGTTGACATCGGTAAAACAGGGTGCTACTCTCAGCAATCAGCGAGTGGCGTATGCATTGGACCTCACTAGGGGGATTAGCTCAGTTGGGAGAGCGTTTGGCTGGCAGCCAAAAGGTCACCGGTTCGAGCCCGGTATCCTCCACTGTAAAAAACGCTGAAAAACAAGATACTTTTTACCTTCCGACGGTCGGGAGTGCAGCCTGGAAAACCTCGAATAAACCGGTAAATACCGTTTTATTCTGGTAACTTAGGAGGTTTGCACTCATGGCACGTCGACAAGGACATTCTATACCCAAGTATCGCAAACACCGTGGAAGCGGCCAGGCTATCGTTACGATTGCTGGCAGGGACCACTACCTCGGCCCGCACGGGACCAAAGCCAGCAGGATTGAGTACGATCGCCTGATTACCGAATGGCTGGTTTCCGGCCGGCCATCCTCCCTCCCCGCGAGCGATGAAATATCGGTGGCCGAACTGATTGTTGCTTTCTGGCGCCACGTCCAAAAGCGGTATGTCAAGAATGGCAAGCCGACCAGCGAGCAGCACCTTTTCAAGATGGCGGTGGCCCCGCTCCGCGAACTATACAACGAGACACCCGCTGCCGAGTTCGGCCCCCTGGCACTGAAGGCGGTCCGCGCCAAGATGATTGAGCGAGACTTCTCCAGGAAAACCGTAAACGACAATATCCGTCGTGTGGTTCGCATGTTTCGCTGGGGAGCCGCAGAGGAATTGATCCCGGCATCGGTCCCCCAGGCATTGGCAATGGTCCCTGGACTCCGCAAAGGGTCCGGAGAGGCCCGGGAAACGGCCCCTATCATGCCGGTCGATGACTCGGTAGTCGATGCCACCCTGGAACACCTCCCTGCGATCCCTGGCGATATGGTCCGGTTCCAGCGGTTCACTGGTGCCCGCCCTGGCGAAGTCTGCAACCTGCGGCCGTGCGATCTGGACCGCTCCGGCGAAGTGTGGCTGTACCGCCCCGGAAGTCACAAGACCGAGCACCACGGAAGGGAACGGACCATCTACGTCGGCCCCAAAGCCCAGGAAATCTTGCTTCGCTACCTGATCCGTGACAGCGAAACATGCTGTTTTCGCCCATGTGACAGTGAAAAAAAGCGACTTGCAGCGGTCAATGCTGCACGCAAGACCCCTCTGTGCTGCGGCGATAAACCAGGTAGCAACCGGGTAAGAAAACCAAAACGGAAGCCGGGCGAAAAGTACGATGCCAACAGCTACCGAATTGTGGTGCAACGCGCGGCGGAGCGGGCGGGAGTCCCGAAGTGGGCCCCCAACCAGTTAAGGCATAGCGCCGGAACGGAAGTTCGGCGGCGGTTTGGCGTCGAGGGTGCCCAGACCATTTTGGGCCATGCGAACGTGACCACCAGCCAGATTTACGCCGAGAAGGATTCAGCGCTGGGGACTCGCATAGCAAGAGAAATCGGGTAACAATTTAGACTATCAGGTTGGTGAGTAGCTCTCACCGTAGGCTGGCTGGTTTCTTTGGTCGTAATCCACCAGAGACCAGCCGGCCGGCCTGTCTTTCATAAGGATTACATCATGGCTAAGAAACCACAAAACAGCCCCGAGGGAATCTATCCCAAGTTTGAATTGAATGAACCCAAAAAGAGCATGGACCTAAATACGGGGCTTGCTTTTACTTCTCTTGCCGAGCTGCAAAAAACATTAGAGGACTCCCGGCCGTATGACACCGAAGCGTTCTGGGAAATCCTATTTGTGGACTCTTGCCTCCGCGACGTGAAAAAAGCTATCGAGGATTGCGATGGCGGCGATCCGGTGGAATCGCTTGCCTTAAAAGCTATTGCGGTAGGGCGATCACTGGAACGGTTGCGAGTTCGGCCACTTGGGAAACTTGTGAACGCTGGTGTTAAGTGCACTAAGGCCCGCAGCCGAGGCGGTGCGGCAACTAACGCTAAGTATGCTGAACTGCGGAAAAGATACCAAGAAATGACGGAAGAAGTGATGGCCGAAGGGTTCAGTTATCAGGAAGCGACTGAACGGGTTTCCGCCACATTCAATGTTTCGGGAAGAACGGTTCGGACTCATACATTAAACCCAGACACCGTGTAGGAAAGTGCTTAGCAGTTTCCAGGAAAGTGCTTAGCGGTTTCCTAGATTGAATTATTGGGCTTGCATAACCTCAAAACAGAGTGATTGTATTTCACCCCTGTTATGAGGTTTTCTTATGTCTTCTGATCTTCTTAAAGAAAAAAGGCTCACGCTCACTGAGCTTGCGCGAGAACAAAACGTCTCCATGCCGACAGCCTGGCGCTGGTCGATGAAGGGCGCTCGCGGCGTCAAACTTGAGACCATGCAGATCGGCGGCCGGCGATACACGACGCAAGAGGCGTTCCAACGGTTCGTCGAGCGCGGCACTGCGGTAGCCAACGGCGAGCAGGCATCTAACAAGGCCCGCACCGGTCGCCAGCGCCAAGCGGCT
>Ga0114931_10005617_pt1 | contig 15499 bp, 14 predicted proteins | sample 2SBtaG_FD_89579 | JGI IMG/M metagenome (GOLD analysis project Ga0114931, IMG submission 89579) | Deep subsurface microbial communities from Kolumbo volcano to uncover new lineages of life (NeLLi) - 2SBTROV14_V59a metaG | ecosystem: Environmental > Aquatic > Marine > Volcanic | place: Kolumbo...
TATACGACGTCGTCGACTGCGACCACATTGCCGGGGCGGTCGATCCGTCGTTTCGGCCCAACCAGATCTTTGCCATCGGTGGCTTGCCGCGGGCCGTGCTCGAAGGCGCGCCGGCGCGCGCGGTCGTCGACGTCGTCGAGCAGCAGCTGTGGACGCCGGCGGGGTTGCGCTCGCTGGGCCCGGACGAGCCGGCGTACACCCCGCGCTACCGCGGCGGCGTGGTCCAGCGCGATGGGGCTTATCACCAGGGCACCGTGTGGACCTGGTTGGCAGGACCGTTTGTCGAAGCCTGGCTGCGGGTTCACGAAGGCGGTCCGGGAGCGAGAGCCACTGCGCGGCGGCGGTTCCTCGATCCGCTGCTGGCTCGGTTGGACACCGGCAGTCTCGGCCACCTGGCCGAAATAGCGGACGCCGAGCCACCGCATGTCCGGCGCGGAGCCCCGTTCCAGGCCTGGTCGGTGGCCGAGGCGTTGCGACTCGATCGCGATGTCCTGCGTTCCGGCGAATAGCCGGCGCAGCCGTGGTAGGTTGATGACGATGAGCAAGGAACGGCGAAAGCATGTACGTGTTGCCGCGGACGTGCCGGCCAGTATTGCCGACGGCAGCGCGGAGCCGGTGAGCGGAACGATTGCAAACTGCTCGAGAGCGCGGCGTGTTTTTGCGCGTTCATCTCGCTCCCGAGATGCATCGGCCCGTTCACGTCCACTTCATTCTCAAGCCGGATCACGCGGTCTGCGAAGCGTCGGGCAAGGTGGCGTGGTGTGCTCCCCACGGCTCTGGCGTGGTATTCGACGACATCAACGACACGTTTGCCCAATTCGTCGACCAGCTCGCGACCGCGGCGAAGTCGATCAACGAAGAGCCGAAGCGCAAGCTGCTCGACCGCCTGTTGGGTGAGGCGGACGTCGCGATCGAATGAGGAGCGCCTGCTCGACATGCGCGGTGCTCGCGCTGCTTGCGATCGGCTGCAACAAGGGCGATGACAAGCAGACGGTCAAGCCCATCACTGCGGCGCAGCGCGACAAGGCCTGCGACGTCATCGCAGCCGCCGATCGCAACGCCGGCAAGAAGAAGCGCGACTACGACAAGGCGCGACAGAACTGTCTGACCGTGATCGGCCAGATGCCGCCGGCGGAGTCCAACGCCCTGGTGGAGTGCTTGCTGAAGCCCAACGCCAAGTTCAAAGCGTGCGCCGCCAAGTCGTCGTGGGTGCGTTCCCATCTGGCGACCAAGCGCAAACAAGTGCGCGCTAACCTGATGCGCATGCGCGACCGAATGGCACGCGACGAGCTCGAGTTTCACGCGGCACAAATCATCGCGCTGAAGCGGCGCAGCCACAAGTTGCCCGCCTCCCTGGCCGAGATCGAAAGGGCGACCGGCAAGCAGTTGCTCGACGCCCACAATCGGCCGTTGCGTTACACGCCGAAGGACAAGGGCTTCACCCTGTGCAGCGACGGTACCGACGGCAAGCCCGGCACAGCCGATGATCTGTGCGTGAGCCGCTAGCCGGCAGTCGCAGGGCCAAACGCGAGAACATTGCGCTGTATGTGGCGACACAGTTTGGCACCCTGCTGGATCTCAGCCCGCAGTCATGTCGCCGTTGGCGATGGTGAAGCCGGCGCGGCGGGCGGCCGGCAGCAGATCGGTGCCGGCGCCGCAGCCGACGTCCACCACGGTCTCGCCTGATACGGGCGACTCCATGTCCAGCGGATTACCGACACGGGCGCCCACATGGCCAGCGAATTGCCGACACCGGCGAACGCGTTGGTCGAAGCCGCGGGGCCCACCCGCGCGTCACGCTGGCAAAGGGAACCGGCCAATGGAAACGCAGGCTTCGATCTCACCTCTGGCGGCGATGTCGATACGGCACACGCGCTCCGCGGCTTTGTTTTCGTCGTTGATGGTGAAGCGAGCAACCCCTTCGTGCAGCAGATGGACCGAGGGCGACGTCCTGTAGATGCACTGGTTTCGGTGATCGAAACCGCGTACGTGCAGGTACAGCTCCGCGCGTTGGGCCCCGGCGAGCGAGACCACCGGCTCGACCATCACCTCCAGCACGCGCGACCAGGAGGTGACGCAGAACGCCGTGATGCGCGCACTTTCCACGGGAAACTCCTGGTTGATGGTGGCAGTACAGGGCGCGCGTTCGCGGTGCGCCGCGTCGCCGCGTCGGTACCTGGGCGTTATCGCCAGGGACGCCAGCTCCTGCTTCAACTTGTATACGCATTCGATGCGAAGCTCGACCTCTACTGCGTGCGCGAGCCCCAACGGGCCGAAATCGAGCTCGCCGTAGATTTCGCCGCGATCGCTGATCGCGCGGTCGAGCCACGCCTCGTCGTAGCCGATGGCCATGCCGTCCGCGTCGCGCGCGATGCCGTGGATCGTGCGAAACTGGACGCGGGCGTTGGCGCCGACGTCCACCTGGGCGGTGACGCGCAGCTTGTCGTCTGACGCGCGTCTGACCTTTTCCAGCCGAACGGACCCCGGATCCATTCCGAACCACGCGAAGTCGCCGTCGTTTGGCAGGCCAGCGACGACGAGTGACTCGAGCCGTTCGTCGTCGTCGTCGAAATCATCGTCATCCTCATCGAGCGCCGCATCCGGGTCGGCCGGTACCCAACCGGCACCCAGCTCGTAGTTCGGGATTGGCGCCGCTTTGGCCGAATCGTGCGTGATTATGCGGCCGACCGGATCCCAGTACGTGGTGCCGAAATCATCGCTGACGTGGAGCGTCGCGCCCGGGACCACACCGCTCAGCTCGGTGACGGCGGCCAGCAGGCGATCGAGCTCGTCGCCGTGTTCGTCCAGATCCGGATGGGGTTTGGTCATGCCGTAGGCCAGCAGGCCATCGGCACGCGGCTCGCGGCTGAGATTCAGATCGTAGGGCTCCCAGATCCACTGTTTGCCGGCCCAATGCACCGCGTGTTGCTGGAGCGCGCTGCGCTCGGCCTCGTTGACCGGCTGCTCGCGTTCGAGATAGTAATAGACAGTAAAGCCCATGCGTTGACTCCTTTGTGGGGCGGACATTCGCCGAGGTGCTGTGGAGTCTTCGGCTGGGCGCGGATCGAGTTGCGAAAAAAACGACGCGCGGTCGCAATTAGCGTGCGAAGGCGCCGGCGTGACCGTTGGCGATCAACGTGGCGCGCTGGGCGTCGTCGAGCCCGAGGGCGGTGACCACGCGGGCGAGCTCGGCGGACGCGCTCACGTCGGACAGCAGCGTGTTGTCGGGACACACGCAGGTGCGCACCCCTTCGGCCAGCCACGTCGCCAGCGGATGCTCGCTCACGTCGCTGATCACGCCGGTGTGGACGTTCGACGTGGGGCACGCTTCGATGGTAATGCCGGCCGAAACGACCAGCTCCAGGACTTCGGGATCGTCCAGCAGCGTCGTGCCGTGGCCGATGCGCTGGGCGACCAGGGCTTCGATGGCCGTGCGTATCTCGGCAGCCGGACGTCCCTCGCCGGCGTGCACCGTGCGACCGAGGCCCAGCTCGGCGGCCGCGCGGAACGCGGGCGCGTAGTCGGTCATGGCCCACGAGTGACCCGGCGTCGGGCCGCCGGCCAGATCGATGCCGACGACACCCGGGCGGTCGCGCGCGATGTCCACCAACGATGACAGGACTGCCGGGTCTTCGCCGTACAAGCCGCACAGGATCAGCCCCGCGCGCCCGTTGATACCGGCCAGCGCCGCATCCACGATGGCCGCCGGGGTGTTGCCGTGCAACTGCGGCGCGAACCGGATCTCCAGGGTGGTCACGCCATCGGCCGCGGCGTCCTCACAGATTTCGCGGGCGACACGCGTCACCGCCGTGGTGGTTTGTAGCACCGACAGGGTGACCTCGAAGCGGGCCAGCGCCGCGTCCAGGCCCATGTTGGGGAAGAACCGAATGTCGTCGGGCACGCCGCGACCGGCCGCAGCGGCAAGCTCCGCCAGGGTGGTGGCACGCAGCGAACCGTCGAGATGGCGGTGGAGGTCGGCGAGGCCGGCGGCCGGGGCTGTAGCGGTCATGTCAGGCGATCCGCGGCAGCTACGCAAGGGGGCGGGGTGGCGGGGTAGCGGCTGATGGTCATGATGTCGGCGTTGGTCTCGATCGGGTTGCCCGACTCGCCACCGAATGGTGGCACTTCGACGGTCCCGGCTGGCGCCACTATGCGCTGTCGAACCAGCCGCTGAAGTAGCGGCCGGCGAGCGCACATCACATATCGTCGGGGAGCTCGGGACGCGGGCGCAACACGGCGCAGTCACGCCAGCGGTTCTTAGCGGTTTTGTACATCTCGCGGCTCAAAGAGTCGCATTGCGCCTCCGAGAGCTGAAGGTTCTCTGACACGATGAGCACGCGCAGGCGATGCCGCGCTTCGGACAACGTGCCGGGCCAGCCGCCCTCGAGCGGCCGGCCCTGTGCGATCAGGCGTTGCGACGTCTCCTCGAGCCATTGCGCTGCGAGGGTGGGGATCATGTCGGCGATTGTCACGCTACACCTACGTTCGCCATGATTGGCTTTCGCAAGCGACGCCGCTTGGACAGCGACGACACGGATGACGGGTTACCAGCGACCGCCGCGTCCACCGCCACCACGGCGGCCACCGCCACCGCCACCGCCACCGCGACCGCCACCGCCGCGGTTTTGCGGGCGTGCCTCGTTGACGTTGATGGTGCGACCGTCCAGTTGCGTACCGTCCATCTTTTCGATCGCCTCGGCGGCGCTCGCGGGCGCGTCCATGGTGACGAACCCGAATCCACGCGAACGTCCGGTATCTCGATCGGTGATGACCTTGGCTTCGACCACGGTGCCGTGCTGTTCGACTGCCGCTCTCAAACTTGCGTCGTCGGTATCCCAGCTGAGGCCGCCGACAAATAGCTTCTCTGACATGACTCTCTTCTCTCCTTCTTACGTATCAATCTCGGGACGCACGGGTGTCGCCCTCGGAGTCTTAAGTGAACCACACAAAGTTCACTGGCTGTGATGTCGCTGCAGTACGGAGCTCGGAGGTGAACGGGCGTACCGGCGAGGCGAGGTTCGATTTGGCAACCTCGCTTGCAATCACGCGCGAAGACTTCAGAACTTCGGGTGTGTACCATGGTGGCAGGCGGTTTGCGATGGTAATTCGCTTCACGGCGACATTCCCCGTGGTTTCGGGCCCGTGTCTGCCGCAGGCCCCCTGGCGTGGGGGCGTGGCACAAGCTGCCGAATCAGCGGGTTTGAGGCTGATGGTCGAGGCCTGGACGCCGGCACCGCCTGTTTCGGCAGCGCCAGGGTGTGGTCGATCTGGACGATGAGCCGAACCATGTCGGCAGCAGTCGCCGGGCCGACGCTGCCCCGGCCCGACCGTGCGGCCGGCGCGCTGCTCGGGCGCCGGGCTCTGCTAGAGTTTCCACCGTGTGTCGGTGCAGGCCATCCCTCACCGGATCTCTTGGGTGCGGCGCGATCGCGCTGGCAACGTTGGTTGCGTGCGGTCGCAGCAATCAGCCCGAAGTCGAACCCAGGCCCGTCGATCCGGAGCTCGACCTGGCGATCGTGGCCCGCGAGGGTACCACTGGGCGTCTGGCAGCGGTACGCTCTGGCCCCTGGTTGTTTGGGGGAGATGTCGATGACCGAGCTCACCACTGAGCCTTCGTTGTTCGTGATATTTGGCGGTACCGGCGATTTGTCGCTGCGCAAGCTGCTGCCGGCGCTGTGCCGGCTCGACGCGGCGGGGAATCTGGCTCCGAGCTTTCGCATCATCGCTGCCGGCCGTTCGGTCGTGGACGAGTCGGCATTTCGTGCCACTGCGCGTGACGCCCTCGGCCGCACCGGCCTCGACAACGCAGACATCGAGAAAACGGTCGCGCGCATTCACTACCAGGCGCTGGGCAACGGCAGCGCCGAGGACTACCGCCGCCTCGGCGAGCGCCTGGAAACCCTGGGGCGCAAGCATTCCATCCCGCCGAACCACACCTTTTATATGTCGCTGCCGCCACGCGCGTTTCAGCCCACCGTGCGCGGTCTGGGCGAGGCGAAGCTCAATCGCTCGGCAGGTTGGACGCGTCTCGTCGTCGAAAAGCCTTTCGGTCGCGATGTGGCGTCGGCGCATGAGCTCAACGACGCCATACACGAGTACTTCGACGAGGAGCAGACCTACCGCATCGATCACTACCTGGGCAAAGAGACGGTGCAGAACCTGCTCGTGTTTCGCCTGGCCAACGCGTTCATCGAGTCGGCGTGGAACCGCGAGCGGGTCGAGGCGGTGCAGATTACCGTGTCCGAGCAGCTCGGCGTCGGCACGCGCGCCAGCTACTACGATCACGCCGGGGCGCTGCGCGACATGGTGCAAAACCATCTCACCCAGCTACTGACGCTGGTCGCCATGGAAGTGCCCAGCTCGTTTTCGGCTCGCGCCATCCGCCACGAAAAGATCAAGGTGCTGCGCTCGCTGCGCCCCATCGGCGTCGACGATGTCGTGCGCGGCCAGTACACCGCCGGCGAGGTGGGCGGCCGGCGTCTAGCCGGTTACCTCGACGAGCCCCACGTGCCCGCGGACTCGCAGACCGAGACGTTCATCGCGCTGCGCGTGTTCGTCGATTCGTGGCGCTGGCAAGGCGTGCCGTTCTATCTGCGCACTGGCAAGTGCATGCCGCACAAGTCGACGCAGATCGCCGTGCGGTTTCGCGGCGCTCCGGTGGCGTTCTTTCAGCAGTACGGCTGCAGCCAGGACACGCACGACGTGTTGACGCTCACGTTGCAACCGCACGAGGGGTTTGCGTTCTACCTCGACATCAAGCGGCCGGGGGCGCCGCTGAATCTGGAGCGCATCCCGCTGCGCTTCGACTACGAGGGTCACTTCGACGGCGGCATGCCCGACGCGTACCAGACGCTGCTGCTCGACGTGCTCGAAGGCGATCAGACTCTGTTCGTGCACGCCGACGAGGTGGAGGAGTCGTGGCGCACGTATGCGGCGCTGCTCGAAGCGCCGCCGCCCGTGCACTCGTACACGGCGGGCACGTGGGGGCCGGACGCCGCTGATGCGCTGGCTATCCCCGAGCGCGACCTGTGGCAAAGGTTGAACGTGTGACGACCGTCAATCCCGACATTCGTGTGGTCCCGGCCGGCGAGCTCGCCGTTTCTGCCGCTGCCGAGCTCGCCGCCGAGCTTGCGCGCGTGGTGAGCTTGCGCGGCCGTTGTCGTCTTGCCCTCGCCGGTGGCAGCACGCCCGCACCGGTGTACGAGCGCCTGGCGGTTTCGCCACGAGTGCCGTGGGCATCGGTCGATGTGTTCTTCGGTGACGAACGCGCCGTCCCCGCCGACGATGCGGCCAGCAACTACGCCATGGCCAAACGCACGCTGCTCGACCGCGCGAAACTTCCCGCCGGCAACGTTCATCGCATTCACGGCGAGCTGGCGCCGGCCGAGGCCGCGCGCGCCTATGCCGGGGTGCTGGGCGACGAACCCCTGGACGTGGTGTTGCTCGGCATGGGCGGCGACGGCCACACCGCGTCGCTGTTTCCCGACACACCGCAGCTCGACGCAGCCGAGCTGGTGCGTGCCACGCACAGCCCGGTGGCGCCGCACGATCGCATCTCGTTGGGCATGGCCGCGATCAACCGCGCCCGCGCCGTCTATTTTCTCGTGGCCGGCGCCGGCAAAGCCACACGCCTGGCCGAAGTTCGCGATCAAATTGCCGCGGCCGCGCCGGTGTTGCCGGCCGCTCACGTACAACCCCAAAACGGCCGCTTGATCTGGTTGATCGACAGTGACGCGGCGAGCTCTCTCTGACACCTGCAACGAGGACACGACATGACACAAGACAAAGCTCAGTTCGGAATGATCGGTATGGCGGTGATGGGCAGGAATCTGGCATTCAATCTGCTGGATCACGGTGTCGATGTCGCGGCCTACAACCTGGAGCCGGAGATGACCGACAGCGCGGTCGCCGAGAGCGGTGGCAAGCTGCGACCGACCAAGAGCCTCGCCCAGCTCGTCGACACGCTGGAGAAGCCGCGCAAGATCATGATGATGATCAAAGCCGGCAAGCCGGTGGACATCGTGCTCGACCAGCTGCGCCCATTGCTCGACGAAGGTGACATCGTCATCGACGGCGGCAACTCGTGGTTCGAAGATACGCGCCGCCGTGAGAAGTCGTGCAGAGAGGCAGGCATTCGTTTCTTCGGCGTCGGCGTTTCGGGAGGAGAAGAGGGCGCCCGCCACGGTCCGTCGATGATGCCCGGCGGCGACCGCGAAGCCTACGAGCTGATCTCACCCATCTTGTCGGCCATTGCAGCGCGCAGCGACTCCGGTCCGTGCGTGACGTACATCGGTCCGGACGGCGCTGGCCACTTCGTCAAGATGGTCCACAACGGCATCGAGTACGCCGACATGCAGTTCATCGCCGAGGCCTACCACGTGCTCAAGTCCCTCGGTGGTCTCGATCCGACCGGGCTCGCCAAGGTGTTCGAGCAGTGGAACAAAGGCCCGCTCGAGTCGTTCCTGATCGAAATCACCGCCAAGATCTTCAGCGTGCGCGATGGCAAGACCGACGGCTTTTTGGTCGATTCGGTGCTCGACAAAGCCGGGCAGAAAGGCACCGGGCGGTGGACCGCGCAGGTCGCCATCGAGCACGGCGTACCCATCCCCAGCATCGTCGCCGCGGTCGACGCGCGCGTGCTGTCCAGCCTCAAGGCCGAGCGCAGCCACGCCGCGGGTATGATCAGCGGGCCGCCGGCTCCTGCCGTCGTAGACGACGTCGACGCGCTCGCCGCCAAAGTGCACGATGCCCTGTACGCCACGAAGGTGGCGGCCTACGCCCAGGGGATGTCGCTGATCGCCAAAATGTCGGCGCAAAACGACTGGGGCATCGACCTGGGTGAGGTCGCGCGCATCTGGAAGGCCGGCTGCATCATCCGCGCGCGCTTTCTCGACGCGATCATGCAGGCTTCTGCGCGCAATGCGTCGCTTCCCAACCTGCTTTTGGACGACACCCTGCGCGAGCAAGTCGAGAGCCGCCAGCAAGCGCTGCGCGACGTGGTCGGCATGGCGCAGCAGGCGGGCATCCCCGTCGCCGGTATGGCGTCTGGACTGGCCTACTTCGACAGCTATCGCACGGCCCGGTTGCCGCAAAACCTGACCCAGGCGCAGCGCGACGCCTTCGGCGCTCACACCTACCAGCGCGTCGACGACGCGGACGGTCCGTTCGTTCATAGCGAGTGGCTGGACTAATGCGCACACTTGTCATCGACATCGGCGGTACGGGGATCAAACTCTTGCCCGTGGACCGCAAAGCCAATCCGCTGGCCGAGCGCCACCGCGAGCTCACCCCCCAGCCCGCGTGGCCCGAGCCGGTGCTGGCATTGATCGAGAAAATGGTGGCCAAACAAGAGCCGTTCGACCGGGTGTCGGTCGGCTTTCCCGGGGTCGTGACCAAAGGGGTGGTGCGCACCGCCCCGGTGCTCGGCAACGAGCAGTGGCGCGACTTCGATCTCGCCAGTGCCATCCACGACATGACCGACAAGCCCGTGCGCGCGATCAACGACGCCGATCTGCAGGGCTACGGAGTCATCGAGGGCACAGATGTAGAGATGGTGCTCACCCTCGGCACCGGCCTGGGCACCGCCCTGTACCTCGATGGTCACATCGTGCCCAATCTCGAGCTCGGTCACCACCCGCTCACGAAAAAGCGCACCTACCAGGAGCTGGTCGCAGACGCCGAGCTCGATCGCGTCGGCAAGAAGAAGTGGCGCAAGCGCGTCGATCTGGTCATCGAGACCATCGATCGCATCTTCAACCCCGACATGATTCACATCGGCGGCGGCAACGCCAAGAAGCTCAAAGGCCCGTTCCCCGACCACGTTCGCCTGTTCGACAACGTCGAAGGAATGAGCGGCGGCGTGCGCCTGTGGGAAGCGGAGAGCCAGGGCTAGCAAGCCCACGCGGCGCTCGAGCTTGGCGCTGTTGGCGGCGCCTGCCGCGTTTGCGCAACCAGCGCTGCCGCTCGGCCACAGCCACTGGTGGCGATGGCCAGGAGCACCGTGGATGCCAACACAGCGAAGTCGCGACAATCCATGAGCTACCAGGAACGCAATCGCAGGGCCAGTCGCTTCGCATGGGTAGATTTTCTCAGTGCGGGTGGCGCAGGCGCTCGAGTTGTGTCGTGTCCAGGATGGGCAGGCAGTCGGAGCGGCGGTGTTGGGCCATCAGGTTGGAGCGATCGTTGACGTGACCGAGGCCCAGCGCGTGGCCGATTTCGTGGGCCAGGGTCGTGCGGCGCGTTGCGGGATCGAGGCGCTCGAGCTCACGGGCCGACAGCAGGATCACCGGGGCGTGGTCGGGCAGCTGCAGCGCTCTTTGCAGCTCGCCCCGGGGGTCGGCGGTCGAACGCAACGACTGTGACAGGGTCAATCCGGCCAGCCTGGGCAGCCGGTTGGCGAGCGGCGAGCTCGCCGCGACGATGCGCTCGAGCAACACCACAACGACCTCGTCGCGCCGCTGAGTCGCGTGGCGACGGATGAGGTCGACGAGCGGGCGGGCGACGACGCGTGATACGACGGCCTTTGCTCGCGCCGAGCCCTGCCGCAATTCCTGTTTGCCTATGCCAGCCTGAGTGAGGGCGTCGTCGACCTGCGCCGGCGATCCGCCCAGCGCGACGCCGGTGTCGATGCGCTCTGCCAGGTTCACGCCGCGCAGCTCGACCCCGTACTGCGCCCAGTAGCTCTGGGCGGCGCGCGTCTGTCGGGCGAGCAGGGCGACGCTGGCGCCGGTGGTCGCCAGCAGCCGCAAACGCACACGAAAACGAAAACGCGGGCGCGCTTGGTCGTGCCCGGACGCGCACCACGCGGCGGCTGGTGTAGCCGGCACGGCGGTAAAGAACTCCGCGATCAGCGGCGGCTCCAGGGGGCCGCTGTCGCAAGCAAACAGTAGCAACGCGCAGGCGAGCAGCCTATGGAACAACGGGAACGCTGCGCGAGGCGGTTGCGATGTCGAAGATCGGCACACGATCGACTTTGTCTGCGAGGCCGAGGCGCCGCAGCAAGAAGGGAGGAAACGCGCGGAAGCGCAGGCGCGCCTGGATATCGAGTGGTCCCGTGGTGGACGCTCCAGTCGGCACGAACAACGTGAAGGTTCGCCTGTACATGGGGGACAGCGAATGGTTTGTGAGCTCGGCCGCGCGCCATGGAAAGACCTCGGGGTTGCCGTGCTTGTCGACGAAGCGCGAGCTCAGCACGATGAGATCCGCGTCGCCATACGGTGCCAGCTCCGAGAAGTGATCCTGGAGGTCACCGTTGGCGTCGAGCTGGCCGGTCGAATAGATCACCTGCCCCGTGCCGTCTTTGACGGTGAGATCGAGCCACACCTGGCGGTTGAACGTCGACCCGGTGGGCAGGTTGTGCGCGGCGATCTTGTTCTCGATGGTTACGTAGAGATCGAGCTGCGAGCCGGCCGAAATGCTGGCGCTGCTGTCCAGGCTCAACGAAGCGGCGGTGTCGAGCAGGCTCTGGATCCGGGTCTTCAGGTCGGCGAGTTCGGTGGCGTCGACAAAGCCATCACTGATCGGCATGTCGACGCCGACCCAGCGGTGCTCGTGCAGGGTGCGTTCCGGGGCACCCGGGGCGGCGCTGCCGGTGTACTCGGGCATGTGACAGCTCTGGCACGACTGGTCGGCCTGCTCTGCGGGCGACCGGAGCCACTCCTGATAGGGCCGCTCGAGGTTCAGACCGCTGACTTCGATGACGTCGTGGCAGCCGCCGCAGAACGAAGACTGCGCGAACAAATCCGAATGCTCGCTGTCGTGAAAGGCGCTGGCCGCCGCGTTGGCGATCGGCCCTCGAATGGGCCCGGTGTCGTCGAGGACGTGGCCGCTGTTGTAGTCGCGCTCCATCCTGGACACGAGATGACACGACTCGCAGGTAATTCCCTCCAACGTAATCGAGGCGAGCGCGTCGAACGAGAAGTTGCGCTTTACGTCACCGCTGCGCGTTCCGATGGCGGTGTGACACTGGAGGCAAAAGCGATCCTGGAGGCCGTCGTAGTCGGCCTGGCGCACGTTGACGATCGCGCGGTACACGGGATCGATCAACGCGTAGGAATGCATCGAGGTCTTCCACTCCGCGTAGTGCTTTGTGTGGCAGCCGCCGCAGGTCGAGGCGGAGGTGAAGTTGTCGAGCGAGACCGTCGGAGTCTCTGGCATCGACAGCGGATCGAACAGCTCCGGCATGCCGGCGTCGGTTTGTACGGGAGCGGGGCCGCTGCACGCGCATAGCGCGGCGAGCAACGCAACCGTGGTCGGTCGGGTCACAGCGACTCCAGAAACGCAATCAGCGCGTCGCGCTGGGCCTGCGTCATTTCGTTGACATAGATGTCGCGTATCGCCGCGGCTTCGCCATCGTGGAGCCGAATCGCCTCATCGATTGTGTCCGCTTCACCGCTGTGCCAGTACGGCGCGCTCGCGCGCAAGCCCCACAGCGGTGCCGTGCGCATTTCGCGCATGTTGGCCGACACCTCTTCGATGCCGGTCGCGTTCGGCGGCAGAATCTCGTGCAGCAACATGTCCGAATACAGCGGCACCGGGCCGTGTGGCCCGTTGAGCGCCGGCGTGTGGCACCTGGCGCAACCGGCAGCGGTGAACAGCAGCTCGCCGGTCTCGGCCTGGCTCGGGTCGGCAGGCAGCTGGCGTGGCGGCGGCCCGAGCATTTTCATGAAATCGAGCAGCTTGTTGGCGTAGTCCAGCCCGAGCTCGGGATCGGCGACGTCGTCGTTGTCGTCGATGGCACCAAAGGTGAGGCCGTCCTGTGGTGGCAACGTCATGCCCAGCTCTGTGGTGACACCGTCGCGGACGAACTCGGCCAGGCTCGGCACCTGTGCCTTCCAGCCGAACCGGCCGAGGCGGCCGCCGTCGGAAATGGACGCACGTCCGCTGATGCCATCGCCGTCGGCATCGTCCGGGTCGGCGTTGGCGAGGATCACATCATCCGGAAGCTCGTCGATCAGGCCGAGCCCGAACAATGGTGGCGCCTGTCGATGCTCGAAGATGTTCACCCCTTCCTGGGGCAGGATCATCGTTTCGTACAACCCGGTCTGGCGGTGCAGGACGGTGCCCACGGCAGGCACGACGAAGTCGCCGTCGCTGTTGAGGATACCCTGGCGCATCACGTTTACGCCGCGTGGCCCGGACCCACCGACCACCGGATCGAAGTGACATGCGCGGCACGAGTCGCCATTGAATCGCGGCCCGCCCGCTCCGGCATCGAGGCCGAACTCCTGATCGAACGCCAGGCGCCCGGCTTCGAACCGCTGTAGCTCGCTTGCGCTGAGCCCGGCGATGGGACCGCCGAAACTCCCCGCGGCCGGCGGCGGTTGGTTCGGCGGAATGAGTCCGTCGCTCTTCTGGTCACGGCCGCCAAGCGACATCAAGAACTCGATCAAGTCCGCGCGCTGGTCGGCATCGAAGGCGGCAAAGTAATCGCGCGCCGCGGTGGCTTCACCACCGTGCGCCATGATGGCTTCCTCGATGGTGCTCGCCCGACCGTCGTGCAGATATGGTCCGGTTGCCGCCAGTCCCCACAACGGCTGGGTGCGGAACTCACTGCCGGTGGCCTCGCCCTGTACCGTTCCGTCGCCGAGATCGGGGCCCATGTCGTGTAGGAGCAGATCCGAGTAGACCGGCAACGGGCCGCGCGGGCTTTTCAGCCGCGGGGTGTGGCAGCCGCCGCAGCCGGCTTCGTCGAACCGTTGCAGGCCGCGCTGCCGCTGGTCGTTGAGCGGCTCGATGCGCGGAGCAGCGAGCAACATGGCCCAGCTGATCAGGTCGAATAGATCGTCGGGAGACAGCTCCGGATCGGGGGCGTCGTCCAGGTCGCAGTTCGGCGTGCCCGGCGCGGCGGCCTGGGCGTGCGCAGACAGCGCGTGTCCCACCCAGTTGAGCGCGGTGGTGGCCGCGTCGCTGCTGTCGACCGGCAAGCGCGAGCGCTGTTCGTCGGTCAGCGGGTCGGAGGTGATGCCGAGGTGGTTGTACAGCGGGCCGCGGATGAAGCCCTCGATCGACGTGGTCTGTGCTTTGCGCCCGAATCTGCCGACGAACCCGCCAACGAGGTTGACGCGGCCGCTGATGCCGTCGCCGTCGCGGTCGTCCGGGTCCGCTCGCGAGCGGATCTCCTCGGCGTCGATCTCGGCGAGGAGCCCGACACCGTAAAACGGGATCGGGTTTCGTTTGGCGATCACATCGATTTGGCTCTCGGGATCCGGGCGGCCATTGATGTCGTCACCATAACCATAGATCCGGACGACGCCGTTGATAGCGCCGGCGAGCGATTCCGGCGGCGGATGTACGACGCGCTGCTCGGGAGGCTTGTCGATGGTGCCGCAGTCGAACAGCGGCACCGTGTTGGCGGCGAAGAACGCGCCATCGAGCCGACGGCCCGCCAGCACGAAGTTGCGGTACAGACCCGAGCTACCGCCGGGCGTCGGCTTTTCGTGACACGATGCGCAAAACGCGGTGTTGAACACGGGCCCGAGGCCGTTCTGGAGGGTGAACCGCCGCAGCGCCACCGCGCGACCGCGATCGAACGTCGCGAGCTGTTCGGCGGTGGCGAACGGCACCGGCTGGCCCAGCGGCGCGGAGATGTTCTCGGCGATGGGGCCGTGATCCGTGCGGGCGGGACCACCGCACGCCGCCGCGATTGCGATGATTGGTACTACGAGAAGCGTACGCATGAGTTACTCACTGGTCCTTACGAGGGCGACGCCATTGCCGGCGGGAGCGAACCGACCCCCGACCGCGTAGACGCGGCCCGCACCGTCGCCCCACATCGCGTGAATCGCCTCGAGGCTGGTGCCCTCTTCGATAACGCGGTCGCTGTCCACATCGTACATCCCGACGAATCCCGGAATGCCGCCGATGTGCGCTGTGGCCGGGTCGTCCATGAATACGGCGTTGAGCCCGAATACGCCCTCGGGCTTGTAGGTGGTGAACGCGGTGCCATCGTAGACCGCGATGCGCGCGGTGCTGCGCCCGCCCACCGCAACGATGTGATCTTCACTCGTCCCCCACAGCGACACGAAGTCATCGTCGGCGTTGGCGCCCGCCGAGACGCGCTGCCATGCGCTGCCGTCGTACTGGACGATCAAGCCGTGCTGGCCGACGGCAAACAGCTTCGAGCCGATGCCAAAGACCTTGAACAACGCGTGGGCGTTGAGCGGGTTTTCCTGTGGATCCAGGGTTACCGGCGTAGCCTGCGTGCCATCCCAGTGGAGAATCACCGGCTCGCCCGTGGACACCGAACCGCCGACGATCCACATGTCGGTCGGCGACCGCCCCCAGATGCCCCACAGGTCGGCGGTCGTGCCGCTGTCCAGCTCCTTCCACGTTCCGTCGTAGTGAATGAACGCGCCCCCGACACCGACGGAGTAAACGTCGGTGGGACCGAAGCCGAACACCCAGACGAGCAACTGCACGGCAGGAGCGGTCATCGGTTCGAATCCGGAGCCGTCGTCGTGGTAGATCTCGGCCTGGCTGTCGCCGCCGCCGACGATGA
>Ga0114931_10005618_pt1 | contig 15497 bp, 11 predicted proteins | sample 2SBtaG_FD_89579 | JGI IMG/M metagenome (GOLD analysis project Ga0114931, IMG submission 89579) | Deep subsurface microbial communities from Kolumbo volcano to uncover new lineages of life (NeLLi) - 2SBTROV14_V59a metaG | ecosystem: Environmental > Aquatic > Marine > Volcanic | place: Kolumbo...
CCGCGGCGACTGCCCGGCCGACTACGCCGCGGCCCAGGGCGACGACCCGGCGAGCGTGTTGATGCGCGGCGGCAGCGCCATCGTCTCGCCGCTCGGCCGGGTGCTCGCCGGCCCGGCCTTCGAGGGTCCCGCGATCGTCACCGCGACACTCGACCTCGACGAGATCGCCCGCGGCAAGTACGACCTCGATTCGGTTGGCCACTATGCCCGGCCCGACGTCTTCCAGCTCCACGTGAACGAGCGCCGACAAACGCCCGTAATCATGTGGGACACGCCACCCTCTTATCCATTTTCTGAAGACTGAAATCGGGGCGCCCTCGCGGGGTGGATGCGCGCCGAGCATCGCCGTCGTCGAGCGACGGTGGTAGGCTCGGGCCGAGACAGGCAACGTCCGAGGGAGAGCGCGCGTGAGCCGTGCCTTCGTCAAGGAAGCCGACGGCGAGACCGCCGGCGACGACGCGCCGGAGCTTCCGGTCAGCACGCTGCCGAACCGGGTGACGCCGCGCGGCCTCGCCATGCTGCGCGCCGAGCTCCAGGGGCTGGGCGAGCGGCGACGGGCCTCGCTCGGCGCCGCCGACCCGCTCGCCCACCGTCCCGAGGTCTCGGCGATCGAACGGCGGATGCGTTACCTCGGCAAACGCATCGATAGCGCGATCGTCGAGCCGCCCCGGGGGCGACCGCCGGACCGCGTCGGCTTCGGGACGACGGTCACGGTCGCCGGCGAGGACGGCGGCGAATGGTCCGTCACCATCGTCGGCGAGGACGAGGCCGATCCCGCCGCGGGCCGGATCAGCTGGGTCTCGCCCCTCGCCAGGGCGCTGATGGGCAGCGCCGTCGGCGACGAGGTCCTGTGGCGCCGGCCCAAGGGCGACGCCTCCTTGGAGGTCGTCGCGATCGACGACGAGAGCGGCAAAGCCTGAGCGCCGTCCCGATCACCGTCGCCAAGCCTGTCGCGACGCGCGCGCCGCGCGACGCAACCGCCACGCCCCCTTCCCCACCGGCCGCGCTGGCGAATAGCGATCGCCGCGGCCCGAGGAGCCAGCAGCCCGGTCAGGCCCGGACGCGCGATTTCTCGGGGTCGTAGAAGGGGATGGTCACCACGGTCGCGGGTAGGCGCTTCTGGTGGCCGTCGAGCTTGCCGACCTCGAGCCGCGTTCCCGCTTCCGCATGGCCGACGGCGAGGCGGCAAAGGGCGATGTTCTTGGCCAGGATCGGCGAGCGCATGGCCGAGGTCACGACGCCCACCTGCTGGCGGCCGAGATGGACGCAATCGCCGTGTGCCACCGGCTCGTCGCCGTCGAGCACGAGCCCGACGAGGCGGCGCTGCGGGTGCGCCTTGCGCTCGACCAAGGCCGCCCGACCGATGAAGTCCTCCTCGTTCTTGAGCGCGACCGTGAAGCCGATCCCGGCCTCGAAGGGGTCGGTCTGGTCGTCGAACTCATAGCCGGCGAAGACCAGCCCCGCCTCGATCCGCAGCATGTCGAGGCCCTCCAGGCCGAGCGGGGCGAGGCCGTGGGGCCGGCCGGCCTCCCAGACCGCATCCCAAAGCGCCGGCGCATCGCTCGGATGACACCAGAGCTCATAGCCGAGCTCGCCGGTGTAGCCGGTCCGCGAGACGATCACCGGGGTGCCGTCGTGATCGCCGAGGCGGCCGATGGCGAAGCGGAACCAGCGGAGCTCGTCGAGGGTGGGCTGGGTCGGCGGCGTCCAGACGATTTCGCCGAGAACCTCGCGGCTCTTCGGCCCCTGAACGGAGAGGTTGTGAAGCTGGTCGGTCGACGACTTGACCCAGACCTCGAGGCCGAGCGCCGCGGCCTGGCGGCGCAGCCACTCGCCCGAGAAGTCGCTGCCGCAGATCCAGCGGAAGTTGTCGGCACCGAGGCGGAACAGGGTTCCGTCGTCGATCATGGTCCCGGTCTCGTAGCACATCGCCGAATAGACCACCTGCCCCACCGCCAGGCGGCGGACGTTGCGGGTGAGGCAGCGCTGCAGCAGGCGCTCGGCGTCGGGGCCGAGGACCTCGAACTTCCTCAGCGCCGAGAGGTCCATCACGATCGCCTTCTCGCGGCAGGCCCAGTACTCGGCGATCGGCCCATGGCCCGGGTAGCACGACGGCAGCCAGAAGCCGTTGTAGGCGGCGAAGCTGCGGGTCAGCGCCTTCGTGCGCGGATGGAACCCGGTCTCTCTGGTCATTTCCACCTCTGCGGCTGGATTCTTGCGATAACCGATCGAACGCTTGAACCCCTTGTCGGCGCCATAGACACGGACGTGGATGTCGGTCGGGTTCCAGCCGTTGGCGGGGTCGATGTCGTCGGGGCAGGCCGAGGAGACGCAGACCAGATCGGTGAGCGCGCGCAACAGGACATGATCGCCCGGCCGCGACCAGGGCTCGTCGAGAGTGAACCGGTTATGCTCGTCGATGCCGGTGTTGTAGAAGAAGTTCATCGCCATCCAGCCGCGCCGCGGCGCGACGCCGTAAGCGCCGAGCGCAGTGTTGAAGTTGTCCGAGCAATTTACGTGGCCGGGATACCCCAGGTCCTCGTAGTATTTCGCCGAGCACGCCAGGCCGAAGGCATCATGCCGTCCGCAGTTGTCTTGAACGATCTCGACCAGGGGCTGCATGTCTTGGTCGTAGTACTTGGCGAGCAACCCTGGACCGGGGTAGCCCTGCGCCATCAGGGTTCGCGTCGTCGTCACGTCGAGCGGGCGCTCGACACCGCGCCCCAACCGGGCCAGTGCGAAGGCCTGGAAGTCCGAGCACTGCCGGCCCGCGACGTCGATCACCTGAATCCACTCGCCGGCGCGCACCTCGTAGGCGCGGGCAGTCGCCCGGTCGATCCGGAGCTCGTCCCGCGCCTCGGCGAGCGGCGCCGGCAACGCGGGCACCGGCGGCGGCGCCTGCGGGTCGGCGCGTTCGACGAAGACCGCGAGATCGCTCGGCGGGTTCTGGGCGTCCACCGCCATCGGGCCGCCGGGGGCGGCGATCAGAACGACCGCCTCGTCGCCGGCGACCAGGGTCTCCTCGTCGCCGGCCCGGCCGTCGGGGGCGAACAGGTCGATCGACGACGCCTGCGCGAGCGTGAGGCCGTGCCGGGCGAGCGCCCGGGCGAGGCTCTCGGACCGGGCACGGGCGAGCGCCCTGGTCCCCGCCGCGGCGCCGGTGGCCGGGCGGCCGAGAAGGCCGGCATCGGCCCGGCCGTCGCTGCGGAACGCCACGACCTCGCACGGCTGGCGCCCCTCGACATCGACGATGCGCAGCCGGTCGCCGGCCCCGAGACGGAGGACCAGGGCGCCGGCACCGGCGACGCGATAGCGCTCATGGCCCGCCGGCAGGCTGGGCAGCCCGGGCCTCAGGATACGCCCGCCGGCGCCGCCGCCGCGGCGCAAACTCGCCGCCATCGTCTCGGTCACGGCTGGGCCGCCGCGCCCGATGGCGCGTCTCCGATCAGCCCCAGCTCGCGCTTGCGGTGGTCGGCCCACTCGGTGATCAGGCGGTCGGTCGTCAAGCCCATGAAGGCGACGCAGAGCCCGAGGACGAGGCCCTTGCCGGCATCGGCGAAGGTCAGCGCCCGGAAGATCTCCTGGCCCAGATCGCGGGTCCCGATGAAGGCGGCGATGATCACCATGAAGAGCGCGAACATGATGGTCTGGTTGATCCCCAGCATGATCTCGGGAAGGGCGAGCGGCATCCGGACCTTGGTCAGGATCTGGCGCGGCGTGCACCCCGAGGTGATCGCGGCCTCGATGGTCTCGCTCGGGATGCGGCGCAGGCCGAACATGGTGTAGCGCACGGTCGGGATGCTGGCGTAGATGACGATCGCCATCACCGCCGCCACGTCGCCCACCTGGAACAGCATGATCACCGGGATCAGGTAGATGAAGGAGGGAAAGGTCTGGAAGGTGTCGCAGAGGAAGCCAACGACCTTGGTCCTGCGGTCCGATCGCGCGGCCCAGACGCCGAGCGGCAGGCCGAAGAGGACGCAGACGAAGAGCGCGGCCGAGACCATGTAGGCGGTGATCGCGGCCCGCGCCCAGAAGCCCGAGAGGGCGATGAAGGCGATGTAGCCCGAGACCAGCGCCGCCAGCCGCCAGCCGCCGAGCCGCCAGCCGATCGAGCCGTCGAGCGCCATCACCGCGACCCAGGGAATCCACTGATAGACCCCACGGAGCGGGATCAGGACGCCGAGCAGGAGACCATCGCGAAACAGCGTCAGCGGGTCGTGGAAGTGGACCGTCACGTAATCGACGAGGGCGTCCCAGAAGGGCGCCGTGGTGATGGTCATCGCCCTCGGCAGGGCCTGCGCCGCCGGCGTGACCCACGCGGCGAGGACGGAGACGACGATCACCGCCGCGGTCGCCGCCAGATAGGGATGCACGGTCCAGAACGGGCCGTCCGGCCTGTGCTGCGGTTGTTTCTCGGCCATCGCGACGCTCAACCGGTCGAGCGTGACCGCAATGACGACAATGGCGACGCCGATCTCGAGCGCCTGGCCGATCCGCAGGCTCTGCAGGCGGAAGAGCAGGTCCTGACCGAGGCCCTTGGCGCCGACGAACGACGCGATGACGACCATCGCAAGGCACTGCATGATCACCTGGTTGACGCCGACCAAGAGGGTCTCTCGCGCCGCCGGTATCTTGACCTTCCACAGCATCTGGCGGGGCGTGCAGCCGGCCATCACCCCGGCCTCGACAACCTCGGTCGGAACCCGGCGCAGGCCGAGGATGGTCAGCCGCGCCATCGGCGGGATGGCGAACAGGATGGTCGCGATCGCCCCCGCCCGGTGGGAGACCCCGATGAAGATGGCGACCGGGATCAGATAGGAGAAGTGCGGCAGCGACTGCATGACGTTCAGGGCCGGCTGGAGCACCCGCTCGAAGCGCGGCCAGGCGAGCCCCGCGAGGCCGAGGCCGAGGCCGATCAGGCCGGCGATCGGGGCGGCGACCAGGATCACCGATAGCGTGATCATCGAGAGCTTCCACTTGCCGAACAGGGCGACATAGAAGATGCAGCCGCCGGCGAGAAGGCCGAGCCGCCAACCCTTCAGCCAGCAGCCGAGCACGGCGGCGAGGCCGACGATCATCACCCAGGGCAAGGCCGGCAGGCCGAGCGGCTTGAACCCCGAGATCAGGAGCGACTTCATCAAATCCAGCGGCCACTCGACCGTTGCGGCGATCCCCCGCGTGAGGTCGCGGAAGGTGAACAGGCCAAAGAGGGCGTGCTTGCGGAGGACCTCGACCACCGCGTTGATCCAGGCGATGAAGGGCACCGCCCAGTCGCTCGGCCAGACCAGCGCCCAGGCGGGAAGGAGCGGCCGGAGGACGAGGAGCGCGAGGAAGGGCGCGAGCACCAGCGCCGTCGTCGAGACCCCGGCGCGCGCCCGCGACGAGGCCGAGCTCAGGGAAAGATCGGCGCCGGCCGTGCTCATGGCTCGGTCGGCGGGCCATAGAGCGCCGCGACGACCCGCTCGGCCGAGACCTCGCCGACCGTCCGGCCGGCGCGGTCGACCACCCGGACCGGGGCGTCCTCGCGGAGGATGCGGCCGGCGACGGTGAACAGCCTGGCGTCCGCCGCCACGCTCGGCCGGTTCGCCACCGCCTTCGAGGGCGGCGCCATGACGCTCGCGACCGTGAACAGCTTCTCGCGCGAGACGTGCTTGGTGAACTCGCGCACGTAGTCGGTCGCGGGGTCGGTCACCAGGGCCTCGGCGGTCCCGACCTGTACGATCCGGCCCTCGAACATGATGACGATCCGGTCGGCGAGCCGGATCGCCTCGTCGAAGTCGTGGGTGATGAAGACGATGGTCTTCTCCAGCATGCTCTGGAGGCGGAGGAACTCATCCTGCATCTCGCACCGGATCAAGGGATCGAGCGCCGAGAAGGGCTCGTCGAGGAACCACACGTCGGGGCCGACCGCGAGCGAGCGCGCGATCCCGACCCGCTGCTGCTGGCCGCCCGAAAGCTCACGCGGGTAATAGCCTTCGCGGCCGTCGAGGCCGACCAGCTTGATCATCTCGTGCGCCCGGGCCTCGCGGGCCGCCCGGTCGATGCCCTGGACCTCGAGCGGGAAGGCGACGTTGGCCAGCACGGTGCGGTGGGGCAGAAGGGCGAAGTTCTGAAACACCATGCCCATGCGATGACGGCGGAGCTCGATCATCTCCTTGGCCGTCGCCTTCAAGAGATCGACCCCTTCGAACAGGACCTCGCCACCGGTCGGCTCGATGAGGCGCGAGAGGCAGCGCACCAGGGTCGATTTGCCCGAGCCGCTCAAGCCCATGACGACCATGATCTCGCCGGGAAAGACGGCGAGCGACGCGTCACAGACGGCGGGGATATAGCGCGCGTCCTTCATCGCCTCGGCCGCCGGGTGGCCCCCGTGCCGAGCGAGAAAGCCCTCCGGGTCGGGGCCGAACAGCTTCCAGACGTGGCGGCAGGCGATCACCGGCGCCAACGCCTCGGCCCTCGTGGCGTCGGATTGTCCGCTCTGCCTTAGCTCCGGGCCGGCCACCCCTACCTCACCGTCGCGTCGGGCGCGGCCCGCGAGCAGCTCGGGCACCGCCGCACCCCGAGGTTGCCCTCGGGGGCGGTGGTGCGACGAGCGCCTCGGTTCAACTGCTCGAATCGCTGAGCCAGGCGCGCCATTTGGCCTGGTTGTCGGCCAGCCACTTGTCGGCCGCGTCCTCGGGCTCCATGCCGTCGACGTCGGCGAGCTTGGCCATCACCGCGATGTCGTGGTTGGTGAAGTTGATCTTCTGAATGACCTTGTAGGCGTTGGGCCACTTCTTGGGGACGCCGCTCCAGACACCGATCTTGAGATAGCCGCCCTTGGGATTGCCACAATCATAGGTCATGCTCGGGTTGATTCCCCACGAGGGGTCCGTGCGGCAGCCTTTGCCATAGGGTGGGAACTCGACGAACTTGCCCTGGTAGACCGCCTCGATGAAGTTCGGGGTCCAGTTGAACAGCACGATCGGCGCGTTGCGCTTCTCGGCCGAGGCCAGTTCCGCCCAAAGCGCCGAGGCCGAGCCGGCGTTGACGACCTCGAAGTTCATGCCCAGCGCCTTGACCCGCTCAGCGTCGTGCTTGAGCCAGTCGACCGGACCGGCGAGGAAGCGACCCTTGGGCTTGGTCTCCGGCGCGGCGAACAGCTCGGCGCAGGCATTCAACGCCTTCCAGTCGGGAAGCCCGGGGCAGAGCTTCTCGACGTAGAGCGGATACCACCACTCCTCGCGGGTCTTGGCGTCGTGGGTCGCGGCGTCGATGACGCAGCCCTGCTTGACCACCTTCTCGAAGGCGACGCCGAACGAGCCCTGCCAGACCTCGTGGACGACGTCGATGTCGCCCTCGCACATCGAGGTGTAGGCCACCTGGCTGTCGGACGGGACATACTCGACCTCGGCGCCGGCCTGGTTGAGTATCTTGCCGACGACATGGGCCCCGACGATCTGGCTCGACCAGTTGTGGATCGCGATCTTGATCGGGTCCGACGAATCCGCCAGCGCCGTGCCGGAGAACCCGAGGCCCGCAGCCAGGATCGCGCTGCAGAGAATCGACTTTGCTGACATTTCACACTCCCAGTTCGGTTTCTTGGCGAGCCGCCATGGCGGCCCAGTTATTGGACGGGCCGCTCACGCGAGCCTCGCCCATGCCTTCCGCTGCTCAGAACTTGCGATAGGCCTTGTAGAGATCGACCAGCGGGTGGTCCTCCGACATCTGGAACTTGATCAGAAGCTCGCGCGCGATCATGTCGCGGTCCTGCTGATTGTCGGGAAGCACCATGTCCTCGGGCACCGTCACCCAGCCGTTGATGTTGCGGTCGAACACCGCCGGGCGGCCTTCCTCATAGCCCATGTGGATGTCCTCGAGCCAGTTGAGGTCGCCCCAGCCCATGGCCTCGGTGTACTTGGCGAGGAAGGGGGTCAGCCGGTCGTAGTCGGGCACGAGGTTGACGTCGTAGCGATAGCCGATGTGCTGACCGATGTCGTGCTCACGGGCGCTCTCCAGGCCCTCGTCCTCGAGGAAGCGGTCGATGTCGGTGATCTCGCTCCCCTTATAGGCGTTTCCGGCCATCGCTCCGGCCTCCCCTCTCGGCGCTCAATAGCGGGTCATGTCGGGGCGCCCGACGGTGTACTGGGTCCCGGCGAGCGGCACCATGGCGAGCGCCGAGGCCTCCATGGTCAGGGCCGCGAGGTCCTCGGGCTCGAGCGAGTGGATGTCGGTCTTGCCGCAGGCCCGCGCCATCATCTGGCACTCGATGGTCAGGCAGTGGAGGAAGTTGTAGACCCGCTCGGCCGCCGCATCGGGGTCGAGACGGGCGCGCAGGCGCGGATCCTGGGTGGCGACGCCGACCGGGCAGCGCCCGGTGTGGCAGTGGTAGCAATAGCCGGGCTCGACCCCGATCTCGGCCTCGAAGTAGGCCTCGGGAATGTCCTTGTTGCAGTTGAGCGCCATCAGCGCCGAGTGGCCGATGGCGACCGCGTCGGCGCCGAGCGCGAGCGCCTTGGCGACATCGGCGCCGTTGCGGATGCCGCCGGCGTAGATCAGCGTGATCTCGCCCGAGCGGCCGACGTCCTCGAGCGCCTTGCGGGCCTGGCGGATGGCGGCGATGCCGGGGATGCCGGTCTCCTCGGTGGCGAGGTGGGGACCGGCGCCGGTGCCGCCCTCCATGCCGTCGATATAGATGCTGTCGGGGTCGGTCTTGGCCGCCATGCGGACGTCGTCATAGACCCGCGCCGCGCCGAGCTTGAGCTGGATCGGGATCTGGCCGTCGGTGGCCTCGCGAATTTCCTGGATCTTGAGGGCGAGGTCGTCGGGGCCGAGCCAATCGGGGTGGCGGGCCGGCGAGCGCTGGTCGATCCCGGCCGGCAGCGAGCGCATCTCGGCGACCTGATCGGTCACCTTCTGGCCCATCAGATGGCCGCCGAGGCCGACCTTGCAGCCCTGGCCGATGAAGAACTCGCACGCATCGGCGAGCCGCAGGTGGTGCGGGTTGAAGCCATAGCGCGACTGGATGCACTGGTAGAGCCACTTGACCGAATAGCGCCGCTCGTCGGGGATCATGCCGCCCTCGCCCGAGCACGTCGCGGTGCCCGCCATGGTGGCGCCGCGGGCGAGCGCGGTCTTGGCCTCGTAGCTCAGCGCCCCGAAGCTCATGCCGGTGATGTAGATCGGGATGTCGAGGACCAGCGGCCGCTTGGCCCGTGGGCCGATGACCGTCCGGGTCTCGCACTTCTCGCGATAGCCCTCGATGACGAAGCGGGTCAGGGTGCCGGGAAGGAAGGTCAGGTCGTCCCAGGTCGGAATCTTCTTGAACAGCGAGAAGCCGCGCATCCGGTAGCGGCCGAGCTCCGACTTGATGTGGATGTCGTCGATGACCTCGGGCGTGAAGATGCGGCTCTGGCCGAGATTGTGGGGATCGCGCCTCGCCTTCGACCGCGCCTGCGGCGGGGCGGTCTCGGTTGCGGCTTCGTTGCTTGCTGCCATGTCCTCGCCCTCGGTTCCTAGAGCACCAGCTTCTTTTCCACGGGCTCGAGGCTGTCGTAGTTCCAGAGCTGCTTGCCGGCGACGATCTTGGTCATGCTCGCGACCCCTCGCGGCGCCTCGAGGTCGTAGAGCGCGAGCTTGCGGGCGAGCCACCTCACGTCGGCCTCGGTCATCTCGGCCTCGACCGCATCGACCCCGAGCCCGGCGATCGCCCCGCCGACGTAGATGGTGCCGTCGTACATCGAATCGCCGAGGTTGACGCCGGCATCGCCGAGAACGACCATCCGGCCGCGCTGCATCATGAAGCCCGAGAAGGCCCCGGTACGGCCGCCGACCAGGATGGTCCCGCCCTTCATGTCGATGCCGGTACGCGCCCCCACGTCGCCCTTGCACACCAGATCACCGCCGCGCAGCGCGGCGCCGAAGGTCGAGCCGGCGTTCTTCTCGATGACCACGGTTCCGGCCATCATGTTCTCGGCGCACGACCAGCCGACCCGACCGGCGATGCGCACGTTGGGGCCGTCGATCAGGCCGCAGCCGAAGTAGCCCAGGCTGCCCTCGAAATAGAGCTGAAGCCGGTTGAGAATGCCGACCCCGAGCGAGTGCTTGGCCCCGGGGTTGCGGATCACGATGGTGCCGCAGCCCTCGCCCATGAGCGCGCGAATCCGCCGGTTGACGTCGCCGGCCGTCATCGCCGCGGCGTCGAACTCGGCCCGCTTGTTGAAGTCGACGTCGAAGGCATAGGGGTAGGTGACGTTCTCGGCGGCCGCCGGCGAGAAGAAGAAGCGCTGGTCGCGCCCGGCGAGGCGCTCGTCGTGCATCCCCATCCGCTGCGAGCGGTCCTCGCGGTTCAGTTCTTCCATACCCGAACCTCCCCTTCGTAAGGGTCGAAGGTGTCGATCTCGTGGGGGAAGATGCTGCGGATCGCGACCTCCTCGGAGGCGAGCGCGATCAGGTCGTCGCCCTCGTAGAGCACCATCGGCTTGGCCGCCATCACGTCCTTGGCCATGCCGAGGCTGTCGGAGGTCGCGACCAGATAAGTGAAGACCCCGTCGAGCTCGCCGATCGAGCGCGCCATCGCGCTCTCGAGGTCCTCGCCACGGTCGATGCAGTCGGCGATGTAGACCGCGATCAGCTCGGAATCGCAGTTCGAGGTGAAGCGATGGCCGCGGCGCTCGAGCGCCCGGCGCGAGCTCCAATAGTTGGTGAGCTGGCCGTTGTGGACCACCGAGACGTCGTCGAAGGGGTAGGCCCAGTACGGATGGGCCGAGCGGATGTCGACGGCGGATTCGGTGGCCATCCGGGTGTGCCCGATGCCGTGGGTCCCGGTGAAGCCGCCGAGGGCGTACTGCGCGGCGACCCGGCCGGCATCGCCGAGGTCCTTGACCAGCTCGAGCGCATGGCCGAGCGAGAGGATCTCCACCCCCTCGATGTCCTCGAGGTAGTCGGCGAGACGGCGCAGGTCGCCGTCGAAGGCGAAGGTACAGCGGAAGGCATACTCGGTGGCCGGCGCCTCGTCCTCGACCGCGGCGCCCATCTCGGCGAGCCGCGCGGCCACCGCCGCCCGGCGTTCGCGCATCGCCCCGTGGATGGCGAAGCCGCGTCTGACCTCCTCCTGCTCGGCGACCTTGAAGCGCATGACGTGGCGCTCGGCCCGGGCCGCGCCATAGAGCGCGAAGCCGGTCGAATCGGGACCCCGGTGGTTCAGCGCCTGAAGCATCGAGGTCATCTCGCGGCCGATCGGCCCACGGGTGCCGCGGTGGATCAGTCCGGCGATGCCGCACATCGTTTCCTCCCTCGCTAGGGCAGGCAGTCGAGATAGGTGTCGAGGTCCCACTGGGTGGTGGTGGCGAGATAGCGCTCCCACTCGTCGGTCTTGTACTCGTGGAAGAGTCGGTACATCTCGCCCGGCAAGGCGCCGCGGATGACCTCGTCGGCCTCGAGCGCCTTGAGGGCATCGCCCAAGCACATGGGCAGCCGGCGGACCGCCTTGCCGGCCTCCATGGCGGCGTAGATGTTGCGTTCCTCGGGCTGGCCGGGATCGAGGTTGCGCTTGAGGCCATCGTCGGCGGCGGCGATGATGGCACTCGCCATCAGGTAGGGGTTGACCATCGAATCGACGGCCCGGTACTCGAACCGCCCGGGCGCCGAGACCCGCAAGCCGGTGGTCCGGTTCTGATAGCCCCAGTCGGCGAACAGCGGCGCCCAGAAGCCGGCATCCCACAGCCGGCGGTAGGAGTTCACGGTCGAGCAGCCGATCGCGGTGAGCGCGTTCAAGTGCTCGACGATGCCGCCGATGACGTTGAGCCCGACCTTGCCCGGGAGCTGGACGTCGGCGGTGTCGGGCAGGAAGGTGTTCTCGCCGCCCTTGAGGTAGGCGAAGTTGGCGGCCATCCCGGGAAACGGGCCGTTGCCGAGGTTGTTGATGGTCTCCTCGCCGCCGCGCCAGAACGAGATGTTGTGGTGGCAGCCCGAGGCCGAGACCCCCATGAAGGGCTTCGACATGAAGCAGGCGATGATGCCGTTCTCGCGCGCCACCTGCTTGCAGATCTGGCGATAGGTGGTCAGCCGGTCGCAGGTCCGGAGGGCGTCGTCGAAGGTGAAGTTGAGCTCGAGCTGGCCGGGCGCGTCCTCGTGGTCGCCCTGGATCATGTCGAGCCCCATGGCGCGGCTGTAGGCGATGGCCTTGAGGAAGACCGGGCGGAGCGATTCGAACTGGTCGATGTGATAGCAATAGGGGTTGGAGTAGCCGCCGGCCGGCTTGCCGTCGCCATCCTGCTTCAACCACATCATCTCGGGCTCGGTGCCGTGGCGCAGGTGGAGGCCACCGTGCTCGGCGCGGAAGCGGGCGTGCTGGCGACGCAGGTTGCCGCGGCAATCGGCGGTCAGGAAGGCGCCCGCATCCTCGCGCTCCTCGCGGTTGCGAAAGAGCGTGCACCAGACCCGCCCGACCCGCTTATCCCAGGGGAGCTGACAGAAGGTCTCGGGCTCGGGAATGCCGACCAGCTCGGCGGCCTCGGGGCCGTAACCGAGGTACTCGCCGCGGCGGTTCTGAAAGAGGTTCACGGTGGCGCCATAGACCAATTGGAAGCCGCGCTCGGCCATGGCCTCCCAGTGGTCGGCCGGCATCCCCTTGCCGCAGATTCGCCCGGTCACCGAGACGAACTGCATGTAGAAGTATTCGATCCCGAGCTTGTCGATCAACTCACGAACCTGTCGGACCTGCTCGGCACGGCCCGGCGCTTCCACGAAAGCTTCGAGATCGCTCATCTATCGCCCCTGTTCACTAGTCTTTTTTTCCATCGCTCTTCTGTTCGCGCTGCGAGTACCGACCATCCCCCGCCTCGCGAGACGCCCGGAGTCGTTTCGGCAACGGCATCCCGGGCGAGACGGAAACCGGCAGCAGCGCACGCCCCCCTTCCGCCCCGGCGGGCCATGGGCACATCTTTGTCCTCGACCCTTTTGTCCTTGACCCTCGCCCCAAGACGCTACCATAGTCCAGACCAATCGCAAGCCAAAAATGTCCAATCGGTCACGAATGGTTCGATTTCGGTCTAAGATTGGCCAGGCAGGTGGTCCCGCCGTGGAACCCGGCGAGCCCGGCGAGCCCGGCGACAAGGGCGATCGGCCGCCCGGCCGCACCGGAGCGGCGGGAATCGCGTCGCGGCTGCGCGCGGCGATCCTCGACGGGGCCTATGACGACGGCGACCGCCTGCCCGCCGAGCGCGAGCTCGCCGATCGCTTCGGCGCCTCGCGCTCGACGGTGCGCGAGGCCCTGCGCCGGCTCGAGGACCTCGGGCTGGTCACCCGGCGGATCGGCAGCGGCACCTTCGTCAGCCATGACGCCGGGCTCGGGGCGCCCGACATCGCCGCGGTCACCAGCCCGCTCGAACTGATCGAGGTCCGGCTCGCGATCGAGCCCCATCTGGTGCGCCTCGCCGTTCTCCACGCCACCGCTCGGGACCTCGAATCCATGGCGGCGGTGCTCCGGCGGCTCGAGGCCTGCGGCGGCGATCGCGAGAGCTTCTCACGCGGGGACGAAGCCTTCCACCTCGCGCTCGCGGAATGCACGCGCAACCCGTTGATGGTCTGGATCTATCGCCAGATCAACGACGTCCGCTGCCACCGCCAGTGGAACGCGATGAAGAACCAGATCCTCACCCCGCCCAGGATCGCCGCCTACAACCGCCAGCATCGCCAGATCCTGGACCTGCTCGAGAGCCGGGACGTCGAAGGCGCGGTCGCCGTGCTCACCGCGCATCTCGAGGCGGCGCGGCGCGACCTTCTCGGCGCCGAGGGCGCGAGCACGCGGTCGACAATCGAGACCTGACGCCGTCCTCCGGCGGCGGGCGGGCCGGCCGGAGTTTCCGCTGAGTCAAAACTGTTGCCCTCGGGTGAAATCAGCGATAGCGTTCGGGGTGCGTCTTTCGGCCGGCCGCTCGAGGCGGCCGGCGTCGACCCGACGGCCTAGGGGGACAGCGTCGAAGGGTCGGCAAAAGGATTCGGCAAGAGGATTTCGGCAAGAGGATACTGAGCGTCGGACCGCAAGAGCGGGCGGCGCGCCAAGAAAAGGGGAGGTTCGGGCAAGGCGCGTTTCGAGCATCGATGCCGAGGCGACCACCGCCCTGAACTGTCTGGCCATCGCCGCACGGCAGGCGAACAGCCTTCGCGGCGGGTGCAGACATCCAAGGAGCGGCGGCCGTACCACTCGCTGACATCGGCGAGCGTGCGGGGTGTCGCGAATAAATGGGAGACCGGTTTAAGGAGAATGCGCGATGGATACGCCGGTAAACGCCGTAACGACCATATTCACGGAATTTTACTACTGGTTGACGGTCGCACTTATGTTCCTGATTCACGTCGGCTTCTGCATGTACGAGGTCGGGGTGAGTCGGGTCAAGAACCACCTTCACACCCTGATGAAGAACTCGATGCTGATCCCTCTGGTCACTGTCACCTGGTTCTTCTTCGGCTGGTGGATCTACTGGGCCTTTCCAGGGGGGCCGGGGATCACCGGCGGCCTGGGGTATCCCGATCCCAGCGTCGCCGCGGCCTATACCCCCTGGGGCGAGAGCATGGGGCCGCGCCTCGACGACCGCATCAGCGGGGTCTTCTGGGCCGCCTTCCTGCTGTTCTCGTGGACCGCGGCCTCGATCGTCTCAGGCGCGGTGATCGAGCGGATACGCAAGTTCGCCTTCCTGGTCTTCGCGGTCCTGCTCGGCTCGGTGACCTGGGCCATCGACGCCGCCTGGGGCTGGAACCCGAACGGCTGGATGGTCCAAGTCCTCGGCTATCACGACGCCTATGCCTCGGGCGTCATCCACGCCATCGCCGGCGGCACCGCGCTCGGCGTCCTGGTGGTGCTGGGGCCGCGTCTCGGCAAGTTCGCCGCCGACGGCACCCCGCGTGATCTTCTTCCCCACAACCCCTGGCTGGTGTGCATCGGGCTGTTCCTGATCTACACCGGCTTCTGGGGCTTCTACGTCGCCTGCAACGTGCCGATCATCTCGCCCGAGGGGATCGGCGGCGAGATCACCGGCACCACCTTCACGGCGACCACCATCTATCTCACGCCGACGACGCTGAGCGCGATCACGGTCAACTTCCTGATGTCGCTCTCGGGCGGGATGCTGGTCGGCTACATGGTGTCCAGGGGTGATGCCTTCTGGACCTACTCCGGGGGCCTCGCCGGGATCATCACGGCCTCGGCGGGGAACGACCTCTACCACCCCATCCAGGCCCTGTTCGTCGGCGCCATCGGGACGTTCATCATCTACAAGCTGCACTTCTGGGTCGAGCGCCGGTTCAAGATCGACGATGCGGTCGGCGCGGTCGCGGTGCACGGCTATGCCGGCTTCATCGGGGTGGTGATCGCCGGCCTCCTGCTCTGGGGCTATCCCTCGTCGCCCTATGCGGGCTTCGCCAAGGTCACGCCCTGGGGGCAGTTCATCGGCGCGATGATCATGTTCTGGGTGCTCGGCTTCTTCCCCGCCTGGGTGGTCGCCAAGATTCTCCAC
>Ga0114931_10005619_pt1 | contig 15496 bp, 11 predicted proteins | sample 2SBtaG_FD_89579 | JGI IMG/M metagenome (GOLD analysis project Ga0114931, IMG submission 89579) | Deep subsurface microbial communities from Kolumbo volcano to uncover new lineages of life (NeLLi) - 2SBTROV14_V59a metaG | ecosystem: Environmental > Aquatic > Marine > Volcanic | place: Kolumbo...
GCCGGGCCTCGGCATGCTCGCTTTCGAGGCGCTGTTCGCCCGCGACCTCAACCTCCTGCTCGGCATCTTCTTCCTCTCCGCCTGCCTCGTGGTGGTCGTCAACCTGATCGTCGATCTGGTCTACTCGCTGCTCGATCCGCGGATCGAAGTGCGATGAGCGAGGTCTTCGGGAACCGCCTTCGGGAAGCCGACGGATGAGAGCCTTCTGGAGGCGCTATCGCCGCAACCGGCCCGCCGTCCTCGGCCTCGCGCTCTTGCTCGGGGTGATCGTTCTCGCCGTGATCGCGCCGGTGATCTATCCCGGCAGCCCCTTCCGTCTCGCCGGTCGCCCGATGCTGCCGCCGTTCGGCGCCTTCCTCTTCGGCACCGACACCCTCGGCCGTGACGTCGCCGCCGGGATCGCCCACGGGGCGCAGGTCTCGCTTCTCATCGGGCTGCTGGCGACCGCGGTCGCGGTGATCCTCGGCACGCTGATGGGTGGCCTCGCCGGCTATCACGGCGGCTGGGTCGACGACGTGCTGATGCGCACGACCGAGTTCTTCCAAACGATTCCGTCCTTCCTCTTCGCCATCCTTCTGGTGGCGATCATGAAACCGTCGATCGACAGCATCGTCATCGCGATCGCGGTGGTTTCGTGGCCGGCGGTGGCGCGGCTCGTCCGGGGCGAGTTCATGGCCTTGCGCCACCGCGAGTTCGTGCAGGCCAGCATCTGCCTCGGCACGGGCACCTCGCGGATCATCGTCCAGCAGATCCTGCCCAACTGTCTATCGCCGATCATCGTCGCCGCCTCGCTGATGGTGGCGACCGCGATTCTGATCGAATCGGGTCTTTCGTTTCTCGGCCTCGGCGATCCGAACCTGATGAGCTGGGGATTCCTGGTCGGCTCCGGGCGCACGGTGCTGCGCTCGGCATGGTGGGTGTGCACCTTCCCCGGGATCGCCATCCTGCTCACCGTGCTGGCGATCAACCTGGTCGGTGAGGGCTTGAACGACGCCCTCAATCCGCGGCTTCGCAACCGATGAATGCGGTGGCCGACGACCTCGTCCTCGAGATTCGCGATCTTCACGTGGCCCTTCCGCCCGGCGCCGAGCGAGCCTTTGCGGTCGAGGGCCTGACCCTCGCGCTTCGCCGCAACGAGATCCTTTGCCTGGTCGGGGAGTCGGGCTCGGGCAAGTCGCTCACGGCGCGCGCGGTGATGGGGCTTCTGCCGGCGCCGCGCATCCGGGCCACCAGCGGCCGGATCTCGTTCGGTGGCGAGGACCTGTTGCGGGTCTCGGCGGCCCGGATGCGCACGATCCGGGGCGCCGACATCTCGATGATCTTTCAGGAGCCGATGACCGCCCTCAACCCCCTGATGACGATCGGCGACCAGATCGACGAGGTCGTCGAGATTCATACCGGGCTCAGCGCGATGGCGCGCCGCGAGCGCATCGTCGACGTGCTCGCGGACGTTCATCTGGCCGATTCGGAACGGATCGCTGCCGCCTATCCCCATCAATTGTCGGGCGGCCAGCGCCAGCGCGCGATGATCGCCATGGCGCTCATCCTCGAGCCCAGGATCCTGATCGCCGACGAGCCGACGACCGCGCTCGATGTCACGACCGAGGCCCAGATCCTCAAGCTGATCAAGGAGCTTCAGGCCAGGCACGACACCGGCGTCCTCTACATCACCCACGATTTCGGCGTGGTCGCCGAGATCGCCGACCGGGTCGCCGTCATGCAGCGCGGCCGCCTGGTCGAGTTCGACGACGCCGCCCGGGTGCTGAACGAGCCGCGGCATCCCTACACCCGCGCGCTCATCGCCGCGGTGCCGAGCCTGGTGCCGCAGAAGCCGCCGATCGCGCAAACGGCGCCGATCGTTCTCGCCACCAAGGGGCTGCGAAAGGTCTACCGCTTGGGCGGCGGCCTGTTCGGCGGCCGCACCCGGACCCTCGAGGCGGTGAAGAACGTGGACCTCGTGCTGCGCCGCGACGAGACCCTCGGCGTGGTCGGCGAATCGGGCTACGGCAAGTCGACCGTCGCCCGTTGTCTGGTCCGTCTGATCGAGGCCGACGGTGGCGAGATCCGCTTCGGTGACACCGATCTGCGCACGCTTGCGGTCAAGCATCTCCGCCCTTTTCGCAAGCGCATCCAGATGGTGTTCCAGGACCCTTACGGCTCGCTCAACCCCCGGTACAGGATCGGCCGCCTCGTCGCCGAAGGGCCGCTGGTGCACGGGATCGAGGCGGGCGCGGCGTATGCTCGGGCGCTCGACCTTCTCGATCTCGTCGGCCTCGACCGACTCGCGGCCGACCGCTTTCCGCACGAGTTCTCGGGCGGCCAGCGCCAGCGCATCGGGATCGCGCGGGCGCTGGCGCTCGACCCCGAGATTCTGATCGCCGACGAGCCGGTCTCGGCGCTCGACGTTTCGGTGCAGGCGCAGATCTTGCGGATAATCGCCGACATTCGCGATCGGCTTCATCTATCGATGATCTTCATCACCCACGACCTGAGGGTGGCGGCGCAGATTTGTGACACCATCGCGGTGATGCGCCGCGGCGAGATCGTCGAGTACGGCCCGACCCGAGAGGTCTTCGCACACCCCCGGCATCCCTATACCCGCGAGCTATTCGCCTCGGTGCCCGGCCAAGGCTGGCGCGCACCCGAGCGAGGCCTGCCGAGCCGTGCATCGCGTTCTCGCGCTCCCGATCAGGCGTTGCCCTGAGCGCGCCGCCTCGGCCCGGCACCGCGGGCCTGGAGGCGCTCCACACCGGTCAGAGAGGCGCCCAGGCTTCGATGGTTGGCCGGCCTCTGCGAGCGCATCATCCCTGACCGGGTGGCGCGGCCACTGGGTCGTGCCCCCTGGGGTGGTGTCGGCGCTGTGGGTAACCGGCTTGCCGAAGCGTCCGCAAGGGTCTGGCGTCGGCAAGCCGGTTATCCACAGCCGGCGGCCATCGCGGCTCCCGGGCCAGGGCCGGGCTCTCGAGACCGATGTGAACCGAGGCCCGTGGCGCCAGGTCGCCGACCAGCGCCGCCCCAAGATCCCCAAGCCGGCCAAGCTCATGGCCAGGCCGAGGCGGACGTGCCGCCCACCATGGCCTTCCCCAGCGAGCAGCGGACCAAGCACCACGCCACCACCCCGCTGGACACCGGCTGGCCCCGCCGCTCTTACACCACCCCCGGGACACGATCGCGTGGGACGAATAGCGGCGGTTCTTGGCCAGCGGGGAGACGGGCTCATGGGCCCGGCTCGGCCGGTCACGGAGGCTGTCGGGGATCGGGTTCCGCCTCCCGGCCCGGCACTGGAGCGGCTCGTCGTGATCGGCGGCAGAGGCCGCCGCCGGGGCCTCGTCAGCGCGATGCGGGAAGGAAGCGCTCGGCGGGCAGACGGATGGTCGCGGTGGTGCCTGCGCCGGGCTCGCTCACCAGGTCGAGGCAGCCGCCGTGGAGCTCGACCATGGCCTTCGACAAGGGGAGCCCCAGCCCGGTGCCCTCGTAAGCGCGGGCGAGCCCGCCGTCGACCTGGACGAAGGGGTCGAAGACCTTGGGCAGGTCCTCGGCGCGGATGCCGATGCCGGTGTCGCTGACGACGATGGTCAGACCCTCGGCCTCGCTCGCCGCCACGCTCACCGTCACCCGGCCGTCGTCGGGGGTGAACTTGACGGCGTTGGAGAGGAGGTTGATCAGAGTCTGCTTGAGCTTGCGCTCGTCGGCGCGGATCGCCGGCAGATCGGGCGCGATCCTGGTCGCGAGCGCGATCCCGTGGGCCTCGGCGCGCTCGCGAACCAGCCGCAGGCCGGCGTCGATCAGGGCCGCCGGGTCGACCGTCTCCTCGTTGAGATCGAGGTGGCCGGCCTCGATCCGGGCGAGATCGAGGATGTCGTTGATGACGCTGAGAAGGTGGCTGCCGCTCTCGTGGATGTCGGTGGCGTACTCGCGATAGCGCGGGTTGCCGAGGGGACCGAACTGCTCGCCCCGCATGATCTCGGAGAACCCCAGGATGGCGTTGAGCGGGGTCCTGAGCTCGTGGCTCATGTTGGCCAGGAACTCGGTCTTGGCGCGGTTGGCGGCGGCGAGCCCGAGGTTGGCCTCCTTGAGCCGGGTGGCATCGAGGATGATCCCGTCCCAGACCACCGAGCCGTCGGCCATCGCCCGTGGCCGGGCGATCGCGTGGCCCCATTTGACGGTCCCGTCGCGGGTGACGAGCTGGGCCTCGACGTCCCACATCCTGAGCTCGCGTGAGGCCGCGATCAGGTTCTTGCGAAATGTCTCGCGGTACTCGGGGCCGTGGCACTCGAACAGCGCGTTGGGATCGGCGAGCACGTCCTCGGGCGAGACCCCGAACAGATCGCGCGCGCCCTCGCTGATGTAGGTGTAATAGATCTCGCCATCGCTGGTGACCACCCGGCGGTAGATCACCCCGGGGAGGTTGGCGGCGAGCGAGGCGAACTGGTGCTCGGCGGTCTGCAGCGCCTCGGCCCGGCGGTGGTGCTCGATGACGACGGCGGCCAGCGCACAGAGCGAATCGACCGCCCGGAGCTCGCCCGACCGGGCGCTTCGGGCGCGGGCGAAGACGAGCGAGAGCGCGGCCACCGCCTCGCCTTCCCGGTCGAGCACCGGGTGCGCCCACCAGCCGCCGACCCCGGCGCTGAGGGCGAGCGGGGCGAGGTGGCCCCAGCTCGGATCGGCGCGCAGCTCGCCCACGACCACCGGCTCGCACCGGCGGACGCAGGCGCTGGTCGGGTCGGTCCCCTGGGCGATGGCGACGCTTGCGAGCGCCTCGGCGACGGCGACGGGCACTTCGTCGCCGGCGATCGGCGCGAGGGTCCGGCGGGCGGGATCGACCAGCGAGACCAGACACGCCGCGCCCTCGAACAGGGTCTCGGCGAGCCTTGCCAGACGGTCGAGTGCCGGGGCCATCCCGGCGCCGCGGGCGAGGAGTGCGAGCACGGCGTTCTCGCCTTCGAGAAGCTGCAGCCGCCAGGCGAGGGCCTCGGCGATCTCGGCGGCGGCGCCCGGCTCCGGGCACGAAGGGCTCAGGGCGATCGCTCGGTTCTCGCTCGGGCTCACGGCGGGGGCTCTCCTCGCTCGGCGTATCGCATGCGTTCACGGGGAACGCCGCCCGCGAGCCTAAAGGCCGTCGCCTAAGCCGCGGTTAACGGCGCCCCGGGGTCGATGGCAGGTATCGGCGAAGGCGTGAATTTTCACCGAGTTTTAATCGTCTGCGGCCTAGCGTCCGGGAACCATCGTTACATTGGCGCGGGGGAAGGACGGCAATGGCGGTCGCGCATTCCGAGGCTCACGATCTTTTCGTCGACGGCCCGTCGCTTCATGAGGTCCCGCCGCGGCGCAGCGGCCGGGTGCATGAGCTCGAGGACCAGATCGACCGCCTGCGCGAGCAGATGCGGATCGCCGTCGTCTACGGCGGCGACAAGTCGGTCGAAGGCGCGGTGATCAACCCCACCTTCAACCCGCGCTCGTGGAAGAGCTACCGCGCGGTCGCCGAGGACATTGCCCAGGCGTTGAAGCGCCTTGGCTCCGCCCATGTCGAGCTGATTCCCGAGGACATGCGCCTCGGCGAGCACGTGCGCGAGGCCGGTATTCACTTCGCCTGGCTCAACACCGGTGGTGTCCAGGGCTATAACCCGGTCTCGCATGCGGCCGCGATGCTCGAGATGTTCGGCATCCCCTATGTCGGCCACGATCCCCTGGCCGCCGGCATGCTCGACAACAAGCACATCTTCAAGCGCGAGCTCCTTTACCTCAACCTGCCCACCGCCCCGTTCATCACCTGGCATCTGGCGCGAGGACCGTTCCGCCCGCAGGTCAACACCCGTTTCCTCCGCGCCTTTCACGATTACTGGGGGCCCTTCATCGTCAAGCCGGTATCGGGGCGAGCCTCGCTCCACGTTCATCCGGTCGACGAGGTTGCCGATCTCGGCGAGGCCGTCGCCGAGGTCTTCGAGATGACCCAAAACCACGTCCTGATCGAGGCCTTCCTGCCCGGGCCGGAGTATTGCGTCGCCATCGGTGGGCGGGTCACCGCCCACGGCCGCCGGCTGACCCGGCGCAGCGAGCCCTTCGTCTTCTCTCCCATCGAGCGGGTGCTCGGCGACGACGAGCGCATCTTCACCTCGATGGACGTCCGACCCATCCGCAACGACCGCATGCGCCCGCTGGACCCCGAGGAGGACGGTACGGTCATTCACGAGCTTTCCGAGCTCGCCCGCGTCGTCGCCGTCGAGCTCGGCCTCGAGGCCCTGGTACGGCTCGACGTGCGCACCGATGTTGACGGCAAGCTCCGGGTCCTCGAGGCCAATCCCAAGCCTGACCTCAAGCGCCCTTCGCCCGAGCGGACCAGCCTCGCCTGCGCCGGGCTCGCCGCCGCGGGCATGGACTACGACGATCTCATCCTCAGCCAGCTCGCCGACCGCCTCGACCTTCTGTTCAGCCAGCGGCGCGGCAGCGTGAGCCACCTCGCGGCCCTGCTGGCGTGAAAGGCACCCCCGTCGTGACCCCTCAGTGAGCGCACCGGCGATGTGGCGACAGAGGCTCATCAATGCCGTGACCATGACCCTGGTCTCGGGCCTCTCGATGCTCGTCGTCATCTACGTCGGCTTCGGCGAGGCGCAGCGGTCGTACTACAAGTTCCAGGTGGAGAAGCTCGCCACCCAGGACCGGATCGTCCAGACGGCGATGAGCAGCTATCTGCAGGCCGGGCTCCCGCTCAGGCAATACGTCGGCTTCACCAACCGGGCCGAGGCGATTCTCGCCTCCGATCCGACGATCGCCGCGATGACGGTGTTCGACAGCACCGAGCGCCCGGTCTTTCACGCCGGGTCTGTCGCGGTGCCGTTGCTGGGGCGCGCCGAGGGCTCGGCCCGACTGCCCGACCAAAGCCTCGATCTGAGGGCCGACGACACCTTCGTCCAGGTGGTTCTGCCGCTGCGGAACAAGTTCGAGCGGGTCGGCAGTCTCGCCGTCGCCATGCGGCGCGACGTGGTGGCCAAGCACCTGCAGGGCCGGTTCGAGAAGCTGCTCGCCCTCGCCGCCCTCCTTTCGATCGCCTTCGGCTGGTTCACCGCGGCCGCGGGACCGGCGCTGGCGAGCGCGCGAATGCCCTGGCTCCAGGTCGCCTACGCGGTCACCTTCCTGGCGATGTCGGCGGCGGTGGTCGGCACCTTGATGGGCGTCTACTCCGAGGGCGCCCAGGTCAAGACCAAGGCGCTCGCCGATTCGCTGGGCCAGCGGATCCGCGACGTCGTCGCCTTCAATCTCAACATCGACGAGATCGACGGGCTCGACCGGGCCTTCGGCGAGTACCGCCGGCTCAACCCCGACATCAGCGCCGCGGCGCTGATCGTCAACGGCGAGATTCTCATCCACACCGACCCGTCACAGGTCGGCCGACCCTGGGTCAGCGAGCCCGGCACCTTCGAGTACGTGATCGACCTGACCCGGCCCGAGCCCAATGCCAACGAGGTCCACGTCGCGGTGGTGCTGCCGTCGCGCATCGTCTTCAATCAGGTGATACGCAGCGTCAAGAACGTGGCCGCGCTGTTCGTCGCCTCGGCCTTCTTCGCCGGGCTCTTCCTCCAGCTCGCCCGGTCGGTGCAGCAAAGCCAGATGGTGTCCGGCGGGGCCGCCCACATCGGCTTCGTCCCGACCGCCGACGCCGAGCTCAGCCTGGTCAAGCCGGTGTTCTTCCTCGCCGTCTTCCTCGAGCACCTGACCTACTCGTTCCTCCCCCAGTTCATGGAGGGCGTGGTCGCCCAGTCGGGGCTCTCGGCCGGCTTCGCCTCGGCCCCCTTCCTGGCCTTCTACCTGTGCTTCGCGCTGAGCCTCATCCCCGCCGGCCACTATGCCCGGGTGGTCGGGCCGCGCACCCTGATCGCCGCCGGGCTGATGCTCGCTGCCGTCGGCATGCTCACGCTGGTGCTGCCGCTGGGCTTCACCGGCATCATGATGGCGCGCGCCGTCTCGGGCGTCGGCCAGGGCATGCTGTTCATCGGCGTCCAGTGCTACATTCTCGCCACCGCCTCGCCGGGCAAGAAGACCCAGGGCGCCGCGATCATCGTCTTCGGCTTCCAGGGCGGGATGATCTCGGGCATGGCGATCGGCTCTCTCCTGGTCATCGACATGGGGGTCGAGGGTGTCTTCACCCTCGCCGGGGTGATCGCGCTGACCATGGCCTTCTACACCCTGGTCCTGGTGCCGCGGGTCCCGACCGCGGCGGCGGTCGGCGGCGGGGTGAGCCTGCGGCGCCTGTGGCACGACATCGGCCGAGCCCTGCACGACCGCGAGTTCCTCGGCACCATGATCCTGATCGGCATCCCGGCGAAGGCGGTGATGACCGGCATCATCATCTTCGGCCTGCCCCTGATCCTGGCGCGCGACCAGTTCGCCCAGGAAGACATCGGCCAGGTGATCATGCTCTACGCCGCGGGCGTGCTGCTGGCGGGCAGCTACGTCTCGCGCTTCGTCGACCGCACCGGCAGGACCGGGACGGTCCTCTTCGCCGGCGCCCTGGTCAGCGGTGCCGGGCTGATCCTGATCGGCGTCAGCGGCTGGGAGACGCTGGCGACGCGGCCGGGTGGCGAGGTCATCCGAACCCTCCTCTTGATCGCCGGCGTCCTGGTGGTGGGAACGGCGCATGGGTTCGTCAACGCGCCGGTGGTGACCCACGTCTCCGAATCCTCGCTGGCCCGACGCATCGGCGCGAGCTCGGCCACCGCCACCTATCGCTTTCTCGAGCGGATCGGCCACATGGCCGGCCCCATCGTCGTCGGCCAGCTCCTGCTGATGGGCGGTCAGCGGGCCACCGTGGTCGGCTGGGTCGGCGCCGCCATCGCCCTTCTGGGCTTCTTCTTCTTCGTGCGCACGGCACCGGAGCCGGTGCGGATCGCGGCCTCGGCGGCGGCCGAGGAGCTGACCCTGGCACCGGCGACACAACGAGAGGTGGAACACCATGGCACGCTTCGCCGAGCGTCCTCGCAGCGTTGATCCGGGCGGCCGCCGGCGGCGGCTCGCCGGGCTGGCGCTCGCCGCCGTTCTCTGGCTCGCCGTCTCCCCCGCCGAGGCCAGCGGTGACCCCCCTTACGCGGGCTGGTTCCACGTCGGCCAGGAGGTGACCGCGACCTGGCTCGTCCGTGGCGTCGCCGGCGATCCCTACCACGTTGTCATCCGCCGCCGCAGTCCCGACCCGCGGGCCGCGGAGAAGCGGGTGATCGTCTTCTATCCGCGGCCGTCGTCGGCCTACGACACGGCGATGACCAAGATCCTCGAGGTCTTCGCCGACAAGAACGTGGGCGCCGTGTTCGACGTCTTCAACTTCCGCAAGGACGGCGCCCGCGGGCGCGAGCTCCTGGCCTGGGCCGAGAAGCAGGGGATCGGGCTGATCTTCTCCATGGGCTCGGAATCGACCGCCTGGCTCTATGCCAACTACCTCGGGGGTGCGATCCCCGTGGTTTCGGTCTGCTCGAAGGACCCGGTGGTGCTCGGCCAGGCCCGCGACTACGACGTCGGCAGCGGCAGCAACTTCGCCTTCACCTCGCTCAACATGCCGATCGAAGCGCAGATGGCCTATGTCCACGAGCTCAAGCCGCGGCTCAAGAATATCGGCCTCCTGGTCGACGCCAAGAACGTCAGCGCGGTGCAGACCCAGGCCAAGCCGATGGTCGAGTTCGCCCGCCAGCGAGGCCTGCGCATCCTCTACCTCGCGGTCGAGAACCCGGCGAACGCGCGCGCCGAGCTCTCGCGCCTGGTGCCCGAGGCCGTCACCGCCATGCGTAAGAACGACCCCGATCTCGACAACAGCATCTTCTGGATCACCGGCAGCACTGCGGTGTTCCGTGAGATCGCCACCATCAACGCCTTCGCCGACCGGGTCCCGGTGGTGAGCGTCGCCCCCGAGCTGGTCCGCCCCGGGGCCGACAGCACCGTCTTGTCGGTGGGCATCAGCTTCCAGAGCAACGCCCATCTGGCGGCGGTCTATGGCGCTGACGTGCTCGCCGGGCGGGTCGCCGCCGGCGATCTCCCGGTCGGCGTGGTCTCGCCGCCCGACATCGCCATCAACTTCCTCAAAGCGCGCGAGATCGGGCTCAGGATTCCCTTCTCGTTCATCGAGAGCGCGAGCTTCATCTACGACTACGAAGGCCGGCAGGTGCGCGCCAACGGCAAGTCGCTCGCCCAGACCGACTGAAGGGCCCCGTTCCCGGCGACCGCGGCCGCCGCCCGAGCGCGGCGACGGCCGCCGCCGCCGATCGATGCCCGATAACCACAAGGCCGCCAAGAACAGCCAATCACCGCAAGACCTAGTTGTCCGGCCCCCTCCCCTTGCTCGGGGAGTTCCCAGGATCGAGCCTCACCGAGGCATTGCCGTGGGCCTTCATCTACCGAGGGCCCGCCAGGGAAGCACGGTCATCGAGGTAGGCGAGCGCCTTGCGTGCGGCGCTTATCCGCAGAGGATCGAGGGTGGCGCGGATGGTCGTCTCTCCGCCGCCAGCGCGGGCCAGTTCCTCGCCATCCGGGGCGACGATGACGCTCTCGCCGAGATAGCGCACCCCACCCTCGTGCCCGGCATAGTTGGCGTAGAGCAGGAATAGGCCGTTCTCGAAGGCGCGCGTCGGCGCCATCTTTCGGGCGACGAAGGCCCATTCCGCGCTGAGTGCCGTTGGCACGATGACGACCTCGGCACCCGTCGCGGCCACTCCGCGAACCGCCTCCGGAAACTCCATCTCGTAGCAGATCAGAAGGGCGAGCCGGTGCCCGTCGAGCGTGAACACCGTGGGCGCGCTACCCGGCGTGAAACAGGCGCGCTCGAAGTTGTTTGGCAAATGGACCTTGCGGTGATTGGCGATCAGCCGACCGTGGCGGTCGAAGCAGGCGGCCGCGTTGTGAAGTCTTTCACCGCCGCGCTCGGGATAGCCGCAGACGATGGCGCTTCGCCATTTTGCCGCGAGCGACGCCACCCGCCGCATGAGCGAACCGTCCGCCGGCTGGGCGAAGGCGGTGATTCGATCGCCGACGTGATAGCCCGAAAGAAAGAGCTCCGGACAGACGACGAGGTCGACGCCGCCGCCCGCCAATCGCTCCATCGCCCGGTCGAGCCTCGCCAGGCGCGGGCTCGCGCCTTCATCGCGGGCCTCGCACTGGAAGATCGCGACCCGCAGGGGCCGCGCACCGGCGATCGGGCTCATACGACCGTGATCTCCCGCGGGAAGTCCGTCAGGTAGTCGAAGCCGTCCTCGGTCACCACGACCGAATCGCCGATCCGCCCGCCCAACCGGCCCGTGACCGTGACCCCGCCATCGACCGCGAAGGTCATGCCGGGCCGAAGGACGGTCGTGTCCCCCTCCTTGAGTTCCGGCGCTTCGAGATAGGCGACGCCGATCGAACGCCCGGTTCGGTAACCCGGCGCGAAGCCGTTGGCTCGGTAAACCTCGTTGGCGGCGCCGGCGGCCTCCTCGGCCCTGATTCCCGGGCCCAGGACCGACAGCGCGGCCTGTTGCGCGGCGACCGCGATCTCGTATACCCGCGCCGCTTCGTCGCCGACCTCGCCAACGAAGAACTGGCGGTCGAAGCCGAGCCGGTAATGCTTGAGCGTGACCATGTTGCAGAGGCAGAGATAAACCGGGTCGCCGATCGCCAAGGGCTTCACGCTGGCACGGCGGTGGACCATCGCGGTGGCCCGGCCGCTCTGCAGGATCGGCAGGTTGTGAATCATCGGCGAGACGAAGGATTCCCAGCCCCGGTCGCTGAGAAAGCCCGCGGCCTTGCGCGTCCCGGCATCGATCACGGCGAGCGCGATCTCGTACTCGGGGACGCCCGGGGCCATCGCGGCTCTGGCGGCTACCATCATCGCGGCGGCGATCTCGCCGGCCTGCCGCATGACGGCGATCTCGCCGGGCGACTTGATGGCCCGCATCTCGTCCAGAATGGGAGAAACGTCGTTCAACCGGCTGCCGGGAAAGGTTTCTTCGAGAAAGCGTCGCACGATCGCGGGGAGGAGCGCCGATTCCACCGCGATGGTGTCCGGCACGTGCGGTCCGATGGCTCGCTCGAGGGCCCGTTCCCAGCGATTGGCGCCGGCGTCCTCCCACGGGCGCACGTCGGCGATCCAGGTCATGCCGCCGACCATCTCGCTTTCCATAGAGGGCGTAATCACGATGGGCGCCGCTTTCGGGCGTACGACCAGAACGGTCGGCCGGCCGAATTCCACACCGAGATAACCCCAGAACCCGGCGAGATAAGCGATCGAGCTTTCGTCCGTGAGGATCGCGAGCTCGATGCCCGCCCGCTTCAGCCGCATCTGGAAGGTCGCAGTCCTCGTTCTAGCCTCTTCGAGCATCCAGGCGCCATCCTCTCGGCACGCCGCCGCCATGATCCCGGTCACGGGAATGCGGAAGAAAGACGGACCCGCCACGGCTCGTGATGGGCCCAGTGCAAGCTCGGCTGTTCCAGCAGGCGCCTACTTGGCCAACCAGACCGACAAGCGCTCGTTCAGGTCGTCTCCGTGCTCGGCCCAGAACTGGAAATCGAAGGCGATCGCGTTGCGGAAGTTCTCCTCCGACGTCGGCATGTGCGGCTTCAACTGCGGATCGATCATCGCGGCTGCCGATTTGCGCGCCGGGCCGTAAGAGATGTAGTTGGTCTGATCGGCCATGCGCTCCGCTCGGGCGGCGAAGGCGATGAACTTGCGGGCCGCGTCGAGCTTCTTGCTGCCCGCCACGATGGCCCAAAGATCCTGGTTCCAGATCTGGTGGTCCCAGATGATCTTGAAGGGCTGGTTCTCTTCGACGATGGCGGTATAGATCCGCCCGTTATAGGCTTCCGACATGCTGACCTCGCGGTCCGCCAGAAGCTGCGGCGGCTGTGCGCCGGTCTCCCACCAGATGGCATGGGACTTGATCTGATCGAGCTTGTGGAAGGCGCGATCGACGCCTTCCTGGGTCTGCAACACCGCATAGACCCGATCGGCGGGCACGCCATCGGAGATCAGCGCCCATTCCAAATTGACCTGGGGCTTCTTGATCATGCCGCGCTTTCCGGGGAAGCGCGTGATATCGAAGAAGTCGGCAATCGTCCGCGGCTTCTCGCCCGGGAAAGCCTTGGCGTTGTACGCGACGATGTTGGACCAGACGATGTTGCCCACGCCGCACGCCTGCAGCGTGCCGGGGAGGAAATCCTCGACCGCCGGGGTGCCGTCCGGTGCCTTCGGCAGGATCGACGGATCGATCCGCTCGAACAGCCCTTCGTCGCAACCGCGCACGGCGTCCTGCAGCTCGACGTCGACCACGTCCCAAGTGACGTTGCCCGATTCGACCTGGGCCCGGATCTCGCCGAGGCCGCCGTTGTAGTCCTCGGTATTGATCGTCGTCCCGGTCGCCTTCGTAAAGGGCTCGAAGAACGCGGCTTTCTGGCTGGCCGTGTAGGCGCCCCCCCAGGAGACGATCGTGAGTGTCTCGCCGGCCTGTGCCGGCCCGGCAAGGCTGCCGAGCATCAACGCCGTAGCGGTCAAGACCTTGTGCAGATTCGGCGCTTTCATGGTCATCTCGTGATTCTCCCTGTCCGCTGAGGTTCGGCCGCGAGCGGCGTTAGCGAGCCGGCTCGAAGCGCCTCGTGACAGGATGCTGGCATAGCTGCATACAGCTTGGCAAGAATTATCTCGCTACCGGCCGTGCAAGGACGTATTAAAGGCTTGGTGTGTACAGCCTGTGAAATGGAGCCCTCAGGACGATGTCCGTGCCACATCCCGCAGACCGCGCCTCAGGCCCGCCCTCGAGCATCGTCCTCGACCGCGGGCGGCACTGGCGGGCGAAGATCGGCTATGTCCTGCTGGCCACCGAGCAGACCATCCCCGACGACGTCTATCGCCTGCGCCCCGAGGGCGTCGGCGTCCATTTCGCCCGCGTCGCGATCCGGGACAGCATCACCAACCGAACCCTAGCGGCGCAGGCGCCCCGCCTGGCCGAGGCCGCGGCCACGCTCTTGCCCGACGGCAGTCTTGAGGTGGTGTGCTACGCCTGTACGTCGGGCAGTGTCGTGATCGGCGAGGCGCGCGTGCTCGCCGAGCTGCGCAGGGGGGCGCCGAAGGCACGGCCGACCTCGCTCATCACCGGGGTGATCCGGGCGCTCAGGGTCTTGGGCGCGCGACGCCTGGTCGTGGAGACGCCCTATCTCGACGAGATCAACCGGCGCGAAGCGCGCTATCTCGAGGCGGCGGGCTTCGAGGTGCTCGACATCCGGGGGCTCGAGCTGGAACGCGACAGTGACATGGTTCGGGTGGCGCCGCACGCGATCGCCGACTTCGCCGCCGGGCTCGATCGCCCGCAGGCCGACGCCGTCTTCATCTCCTGCGGGGCGCTGCGCTCTATCGAGATCGTCGATGCGCTGGAACGTCGCCTCGGCAAGCCGGTGGTGGTCAGCAACCAGGCGATGATCTGGGACACCTTTCGTCTCGCCGGCATCGCCGACCGGATCGAAGGCTACGGCAGCCTCTTGAAAGACCATTGAACATCGTCGCGGCCTTGGCGCTATCGTTGCCTCATGTCGATGACCCGACCCGCCCCCAGGACGAGCCGGCCGAGCGCCAAGGGTGTCAAGCGCCTGCGGCTCGATGCGATACACGACGAACTGCGCGAGCGTATCTGTCTGCTCGACTATCCGCCGGGCACCCTGCTGCGCGAGGGGGCGCTCGCGGCCGAGTTCGGGATCAGCCGCACGCCGATCCGCGAGATCCTCCAACGCCTCGCCTTCGCCGGCCTGGTCGAGGCGCGCAACGGCGTCGGCACCATCGTCACCGGCTTCGACTTCGCCGAGCTCAAGGACATCTACGAGATGCGGATCAAGATCGCCGAGCTGATCGGGCAGTTGTCACCGCGCCGCTGCCGGCCCGATCACATCCGATCCGTCGAGGCCCTGTTGACCCGCGCGCGGCGCTTGCGCGACCGGTTCGACATTCGCGAGTACTGGCACATCAATCACGAGATGCATTTCATCGTCGGCGACCTGATCGGCAACGCCGCCCTACGGCAGATGTGGGATCACTTCTACTTTCAGGTCGCGCGCATCTGGTACGGCGTCGCCCAGACCACCTCGGGCAGGGTCGCCGATTCGCTCTATCGCGAGCTCGAAGACATTCTCGGCGCCATGGCCGAGAACGACGTGGCGGCGATCGGGTTCATCCAACGCAATTACATCGCCTACGGCCTGCGGCAGGTGAAGGCCCATTACGAGTCCGGGGAAACGACCCGGGCGCGGTGACGGGGGCTTCGCATTGGCCGTGCCCCGATCCACGGCCGAGCCCTCGCCCGCCGCTCGACCAACCGGTCCGGTCCGTCGTCGGGGCCACGAACGATAGCCGCGATCGCGCCTGCCCCACCGTGAAGGCAGCCCGCCCGACCGAGCGCGCCTTCGCTCGAGCCGTTCCCGGGTGGCATCGGCGCGGCTCTCCGGCCCCCCCGTCCATTCCTGTCGCCCGCCCCGCCATGGCCACCCGGCCCACCGGAGCGGCGAA
>Ga0114931_10005620_pt1 | contig 15493 bp, 14 predicted proteins | sample 2SBtaG_FD_89579 | JGI IMG/M metagenome (GOLD analysis project Ga0114931, IMG submission 89579) | Deep subsurface microbial communities from Kolumbo volcano to uncover new lineages of life (NeLLi) - 2SBTROV14_V59a metaG | ecosystem: Environmental > Aquatic > Marine > Volcanic | place: Kolumbo...
AATATGAAACACCACGGCATGTTCAGCAAAAGGTTTGTCTTCAGAAGGGGCGGGTTTGGGCATGATCCGTTTGGGATGAAACATGCCTGGCGACGAGGCCGGTTTTTTAGCCAGCCTGGCTGCCATCGCGCCCTGAACTGACATGAGTTCAAAGGCAACCATAGCGGCTAACATTATGTATTTGATTTTATTCACAATATTGTCTCCTGAATGATATGATTTCGCAACCGCAGCATGCAGTTGTTATGCTGTAGGTACGTGTAAAGTCGATTCTGGTTCAATTTATCCACTTATTTCTTTTATGCCACGTTGAACCATTTTCAGGCTTCCGGGAACTAACTATAAGATAGTGGACTGAAGGCTCAGGCATCCGGTAATACTCCATGGTGATGAAGCACAATAAATGAAAGATGACCACGCTATTGCAGACACATTGATGGATGATGATGTTTCCATTGTCGGAAAGTCTGTTGATTCAGATGAAATGTTGCTTCATAGAATCTCCAATGCGGATCGGGATGCGCTGGAAACATTTTATCACCGTTATTACAGACGCCTTAACCGTTTTCTTGCCGGTTTAACACGCCGTGTCGACGTTATAGATGAAGTCATCAATGATGTCATGTTTGTTGTGTGGACCAAGGCAGATACATTCGGTCACCGGTCACGTGTTTCAACCTGGATCCTGGGGATTGCTTATCGCAAAGCGATTAAACAACTGAGGAAATCGGGCAACAATCCGGAGGAAACACAGCAGGATCATGAGGAACATCTCGTAACCGACGGACCGGAAGGCGCATTAGCACGTGAACAGGTATTGCTTAATTTACAAAAAGCGCTGGAATTGCTGTCCGTTGAACACCGGGCAGTGATTGAATTGACATATGTGTATGGACATTCTTGTAAGGAAATCGCGGAAATCACCAATGTCCCTGTCAATACTGTCAAAACACGAATGTTCCATGCTCGCAAACGATTGAAGAAAATATTACCCGAAATGGGAATGTGCATTGACGCAGAACAAAATTCGGGAGAAGTTATATGAATAGTGAAAATAACATGTCATATCGAGAAGATATCCATGATACCTGTATCGAGCTGATACCATGGTATGTCAGTCAATCACTCGATGAAATTGAAAAAAGCATGATGGAAGATCATCTATCCACTTGTCTTGTTTGTCGTCGTGAACTTGAAGATTCAAGGGATTTACAGCACTGCATGCTGGATCTTGAAAATCATGCTCTCGCACAAAAACGTGCATTCTCAAAATTGATACAAAGAATCGAGTCTGAAAATAATTCTGGCAGCAACAACAAAACAGGCACACATCAATTATTTGCATGGATACAAAAACTGAAATCCGGTTTTCTGTCTGTACCTGTGTTCTATCAACGCGCATTTATAGTACAAACGTCAGTCCTGTTACTGGTAATCGGTACGCTTGCATTTAATATGCCTGTCAACCAGTCTGGTCAGGATGAAGGATATGTCTATTATGGTTTGACTGATGTTGCCTCAAATATTCAGGGTGAGTTTGTTCGTTATTACCTGAAATTCTCCGAAGGCGCTACCGAGAAAGATGTTCGCGAGATATTGTTAAGTATGAATGGTGAAATTGTTCGTGGCCCGACTGTTTCAGGCATGTATGTTGTGGATTTCCCCACACAGGCAAAATCCGGGCAGGAAGTGATGACGATTGAGGAGAAGTTACAGCAGTACAAGAACGTCCGCTTTCCTTTATAGTCCCGGATATAATCTCAAACCTTGAAGGCGTACTGTTTATCGGGGTCCCGTTCACAGTCCGGTGGGTAGGTCTTGCGTTTGTCCGCATAGTATCGCTCACGATGGTCACCTTCGGACAGTTTATTATAAGTAACATATAATACACGTCTGGCTGAGTCAGTCATGTTCGGCCCGGAACCATGTGGCGCATAGGAATCGAAAAATGCGACATCACCGGGACTGGTGGCATAGGATACAAACTCCATATCAGCAGTGTCCTTCTCAGTAAGTGGTTCCCATATTTTGCCAACTAATCCACGGTTGTGATGGCCAGCAACCAGTTCAAGACAACCGTTTTCAGGGGTGCACGCATCTATGGTGACCATCAGCGTAATATGCAGGTCGGCGTAATCGTCCCAACCAGCTTGTACATCCTGATGCGCCTTGAAACCATCACCACCCGGCATTTTAAAATTGATCTTGTCCTTGAAAAGGACGGCAGGCTCGCCGAACAGCTCTGACACAGCGCCCAGCATAACGGGTCCATTGATTAGCTCATCGAATTGTTTGTGGAAACGGCAGAAATCCTCAATGCGGGAAACGATTCTCTTTCCCGGTTCCTTCAGGCTTTGCTCAAAATACATCATATAACTACCGGGCACTTCAGGAGAGGTGGCGACCTCATCCGTCCATTTAATAATATCTTTCATCATGTCAGTATCAAACATACCCGACATGATGACGAACCCATCCCGTTTGAAATCACTAATGTTGTTGTCCGAAAGTACTCTGTTCATAATTGCTATACCAACTCACTGCTATTGTTGTCAGAAAGTATCCGGCTCATATCTGTTACGCCAACTCAATAAATCATTCCTGATCTAAATGCTCAGGATTATCTGCTATTGCCAGAGAAAGATTATATAGGGTGTTTAGTCCGGTGCAAGTAAACTTGCACCAGTGGATGAAATTACGTCCCGTAATGTGGCCAATGCAGCACTAAAACCGCGATTAAGACGCGCCACTTCAAGCCATTCATTGGGATGCAATACCATTGACACCAACATGGGTAAAAAACGGATACGACCATACTCATCAATGGAACTCATTAACCATCGAGGGATACTCATGTCCGCGCCATCAGCGATGGCACGTATTACCATAAAGGGAATATTATGTTCATGTGCCAGTTTGCCAATAGCCGCACTTTCCATATCGACTGCAATGGCGCCTGTTACGGCCCTTAAATTTTGTTTGTGTTTACTATTGGCAAGTATATCCGGACTATTCACAAGAGAATCCGTGCTGAATGAGATTTGTGGTGATATTGATTTACTTACTCGCTCGTGCCAATTTGAATCAACGTTATAACATGCACCATTATTGTCGATAATAGTAAGCGGCAAGATGAGTGAACCCGATGTCAGTTTTTCTGAAAGGGCAGCAGCACTGCCCCAACTGAGCAAGGCAGTTGCGCCTTGATTCAGCAACAGTCCGCTGGCTATTCGTGCATTGTCAGTACCGATACCGGAAAATGCGAGCAAAACATTATCTGATAGTTTACTGATGGAGCCAGGTTTAATTTTGATCTTGCCTTGAGTGAGTGGCTCTATCTCTCCGGTAAGAGCAATAACTATTCCCAGGGTCATGTGGTGAGTGTCTTTCAGTTACCTGAAAAGCAGAACTCAACTTTCGACGTCATGCGATAGTTTTGCGATTCAGTTTTCGGTAACGCGCAAGTGCCCACAACGGAAAATACTTGTCATAGCCGTGGTATTTCAGATGGAAAATGCGCGGAAAACCGGGGGCAGTGAAGTAATCATCTTTCCATAGCCCGTTATCTTTTACCGCGCGCATTAAATAGTCTGCCCCGCGGCGTACTTCAGAGGAATTGCCTTCACCTGCCGCCATCAGACCCAACATGGCCCACGCAGTCTGGAAGGCAGTACTGGATTCATTCTGACCAGCTTTCTCAGGCTCAAAATAGGAATCCTCACTTTCACCCCACCCACCATCAAAACGCTGAACACTCTTTAACCACCTAACCGCATGCTGGATAGCTGGATCGCTCGCAGGTATACCCGCTTGTTCAAATGCAACTAGCACTGACCAGGTGCCATAAACATAATTTGTGCCCCAGCGCCCGTACCATGAACCGTCCGGCTGTTGTTCCTTAAGCAGGTATTTGGTACAGGACTCGAGCACGGATTTATATTGGGGATTGTCATCAACAAGGCGGGAAAGCAGCGTCAGACAACGCGCACTGACATCTTCCGTGGGTGGATCGAGAAGTGCGCCGTGATCAGCAAACGGAATTTCATTGAGATACATGTGATTATTGTCAGCATCGAATGAAGCGAAGCCGCCATTTCTGGACTGCATCCCCTGAATCCAGTCAGCAGCGCGTTTTACAGATTCTTCATAATGGGGCTCATGGGAGCGATTCATCGCCCAGCCAACAACGCCTGTATCGTCGAGATCAGGGTAATGGCTGTTTTGTAACTGGAAGGGCCAACCGCCGCCCTTGAGTTCCGGATGGTTGTCACGCCAGTCACCAGGTTCATCGAGTAACTGTTGCGTCTTGAGCCAGTCCAGTGCCTTGGTAACGGCGGCTTGACTGTGAGGTCCACCGACTTCCTGAAGTGTGAGGCATGACAAGGCTGTATCCCAGACCGGGGAAATACACGGCTGGCAATAAGCATCGTCGTCCTCAATAACGAGCAGTTCCTGCAGTGCCTGTTTTGCAGTGACGGCATCCGGGTGACTCCGATCATAGCCCAGCACATCGAGTGCTTCGTATGCATTGACCATTGCCGGAAAGATAGCGCCTAATCCCCCTTCACCATTGAGACGTTCGAGGAACCAGTGTTCGGCTTTTTTAATGGCGCGTTTACGGATAGAGTTCGGAATAAAGGGTTCCAGGTATCGTCCCGCTTTATCCAGTATCAGGAAGAAACGTCCCAGTTTTGAATAAACCCGGAAATAGTTTTTTTCTTCTTCTGGTGGTACGGTAAATAACTCGCGAATATGTATCTTGTGCGGGTTTCTGGCTTCAGGTTTCAGACTACACAGGATCAATAACGGCACCATGACCGCCCGCGACCAGTAAGATATTTTACTTAGATGAAACGGAAACCACCGTGGTAATAACATGATTTCAACCGGGATAAACGGGACTCCACGCCATGGGATAATGCCGAACAATGCAAGGGTAATGCGTGTAAAGACATTGGCATGGGCCGCACCACCATGTTTGAGGATCGCTTTACGTGCCTTGACCATGTGCTGTTCTTCTGGCTTGTCACCAGCGAACTTGAGCGCAAAATACGCTTTCACTGAACAACTCAGGTCAAACTTGCCTCCAAAATACAAAGGCCATCCACCATCAGCGGTTTGATTCTTGCGTAGATAAACAGCGATCTTTGACTGTAAAGTAGCATCGATCTCATCCATGTAATGCATCATCAGGATGTATTCAGCTGGTATGGTGCAGTCGGCCTCAAGTTGATAAGACCAGTAACCTTCCTTGTTCTGTTGAGATAACAAAGTGCCCTGGGCACGATTAATGATCGCATCCAGTTCGGAAATATTGTCCGAATGGGGAAGAGGGCGATCGATGAGTTTCGCGCGGGCTCTGGCGGCGGCTGTAGCTCCATTGGTCATTGACAGAAATCTCCTGTGTATCGTATTTTATGTTGTTGTTAGGACTGCTTAATCGTTTTGGAGCAGCTGGCAACCCAGGATTAACATCAAGGCTGCTTAATCATTTCGGTGCAGTTGGTAGCCCAACGCTTGCCAGAGTAAATAATATTTTTAACATCACATCACTACTCGCGCTGATGCGACTTGCGAAAACAGTTGCCTTGACACTGCGCCGAGTAATCTTGACTTCATTACCGTTAGCGAAATCACGGTGCTTGTTAAGCTTGCGTAAAGTCAGGACAGCCATTCCCAGTGCCCATAAGCAAAAATTACGCATTCCCTTTTCATGCTTCGGTAACAGCAGGGTGTATTCCAGTGCATCATGTAAATGTTGGTGGGCGACCCCGATAAGCTGCCCTAACCCCTGACCGAAGCTGTCATGATAATCGCCCGGAGTAAGGTTTTTCAAATCAAATCCGGTATTTGTGAAAATATCCTGGGGTAGCCAGCAGGCATCACGTTGCTGGTCATCCCAGATATCTTTAAGGATATTAGTCATTTGTAGTCCCTGGCCTAAGGATACTGCCAGCTCCATCATCTTTTCTTGATGCTGTGCGATCTCGGGCGAATAGGCGCAAAACAGCCGGGTCAGCATTTCGCCCACGACGCCCGCGACAAAATAGCAATAGCGGTCCATCTGGGGCAAATCAGCAAGGCCATCCGCTTTTCCACCTATTTGCTGAAATTCAGCCATGCCTTCTGCCATGATGCTGATGCAGATTTCGAGTGCTTCCCGTTGCTGCGCATTAAAGCTACGAGTGATGCGGATAACGTACGGGGTGAGCTGAATCAGTTCATGTTCTGCCGGAATGGTTGTTCCTGACAGGTGAGGAGCCAATGCATGGGCAAAACCTTCCGGGTCGCTTTTACCAGCGACGACCTCAACAAACTGATGGCAGAAATCACGTTTAAGTTGTGCACTGAGTGCGGGTTCATCCTCGATCGTATCCACGATCCGGCACAACAGGTAAGCATTGGACACCGGTTCGCGAAGACCGGCTGGCAATTGGGGAATAGTCAGTGCAAACGTACGAGAGACGCCTTCAAGCAAGTAATCCTGCAGCGCATTCGCTGAAGCAAAACGTGGAGGCATCTTTGATGCATCCGGCATTGATTGCCGGGTGTCACTTTTATACTGTTTAACATTTGCGACCACAGTTCCGGGAACTCCTTAAATATTATATTATTAATTATTATTTACTGGCGCCGGAAGAAACCTGCGCTATATTTTCTGAAGTTTCATTGGCAATGATCTCATCAAGCTCTGTTTTCAGACGATCAAGGATCGTGTCGTAGTCAAAGGCACCCACTTTTTCACCATGCCGCTTTAGATTCACATATTTCGGCCCACACCACAAACCGAGATCAGCATCATCAGTTTCGCCGGGCCCATTAACACGGCAGCCCATAACAGCAATAGTAATGGCATGCTCCTGTGCGTAACTGGTCATTTCCTTGACCTGTTCGGCAAGATTGATGAAGGCTTCATTTTCAACACGTGAACAACTCGGACAACTGATAATATTGAGCGTGTCCTGATTGAAGTCCACTACGGTACGCACGCGACCAGCAGCGATGTCCTCAATAATCTTGCGACCTGCCTCAATCTCTTCCGGCTTGCGTTCATTAGGCACCGTTAATGAAACGCGCACCGTATCGCCAATGCCAGCACCTATCAATTGCTCAAAGGCCATGCGTGTTTTAATGATGCCATCGGGAGGCATGCCGGCCTCGGTAACACCCAGGTGCAGCGGTATTTCAGGACGTTGAGCGGCAAACGTTTTGTTCAGTTCAACAACCTTGAAAGGATCAGTATCTTTCAGCGAGACACAGTAACGGGTAAACCCCAGTGAATCGAGCAACTCACAGTGCGCAAGTGCGCTGGCAATCATGGGTGAAATAGAATCATTACGATCAAATTGCTCTGCCTCGGCAGGATCCACGGAACCGGAGTTAACACCAATTCGAATAGCGCAATCATTACTGGCAGCTTGATCGACAATAAACCTGACCTTGTCCTGCCACGGTTTTTTGCGTTCATGATGATAAAGATGCCCCGGGTTGTATCGAACCTTGTCGACGACAGGTGCTGCCAGTCTGGCAAGACGGTAATTTTCCTGCAAATCCACCGCCAGGTTTGCCCCGGTTTGTTTTCTGATCTCCTTCAGTGCCTCAACATCTTTTTGTTTATCAGCAGCGACACGGATCACATCCGCACCATTTTGCGCAAGGTGATTTATCTGTTTGACGGTAGCGTCAATATTCCGGGTATGTGTGGCACACATGCTCTGCACGGCAATACGATTACCATCACCGATAGTGATAGAACCGATACGAACTGCTCTGGTAGGATTTCGGGTAATTGTCATAATTATGTTTCTTTCAATTTAGTCAGGATTGTTGTTGACGGGGTTTCTGCTCGTTCCGCCCGTTCTGAAGGTAGTATTCGATGGCACGAAGAACACTGGTACTATCGAGATTGCTTTCTTCCAGCAGTTCCTCGCGCGTACCATGCTCAAGATATTCATCAGGCAATCCCAGATTGAGCACAGGCATCTGCACTTGATTGGCGACAAGACATTCATTCACAGCACTGCCAGCACCACCAGCGACAACGTTGTCCTCAATGGTGACCAGTAGTTCATTCCCTGTTGCCATGTCCAGAACCATTGCTTCATCCAATGGTTTGACAAATCGCATATTAATGACCGTTGCGTTGAGTTTTTCTGCAGCTACCATTGCAGCATCAATGGTTGTACCGAAACTGAGAATAGCAATGGTTTTGCCTTCGCGGCGGATCTCCGCTTTACCGATCGGGTAGGCAGTCATTTGTTTTCTGACGTCAACACCGATTCCCTTGCCGCGCGGATAGCGAACAGCGACAGGACAATCGAGCATAAAACCGGTGTATAACATTTGTCTACATTCATTTTCATCCGCTGGTGCCATGACGATCATGTTAGGTACACAGCGCAGATAGGACAGGTCAAAGCTGCCTGCATGGGTTGCACCATCCGGACCCACAACGCCAGCACGGTCAATGGCAAACAGAACGGGCAAATTCTGCAAAGCAATATCATGGATAAGTTGGTCGTAGGCGCGTTGCAGAAAAGTAGAGTAAATGGCAACCACCGGTTTTAAATTACCACAGGCCATACCACCAGCCAATGTAACTGCATGTTGTTCGGCAATTGCCACATCAAAGTAGCGTTTGGGAAAACGCTGTGAAAATTCAACCAGCCCTGACCCTTCACGCATGGCCGGTGTAATACCAACCAGGCGTTCGTCACGTTCGGCCATGTCACACAACCATTCGCCAAAAACCTGAGTATATGTCGGTGAGTTTTTTGCGCTAGACATAGACGATTTGATGCCATGTTCGGGATCAAAAGTGGATACGCCGTGATATTTAACAGGATCATCTTCGGCAGGTGCATAACCTTTACCTTTGCGCGTGATAATGTGCAATATATGCGGTCCCTGCATTTCGCTCAGATTTTTAAGTGTCTTGACCAGTGTATTAATGTCATGGCCATCAATCGGACCGAAATAATTCAAGCCTAACTCTTCAAACAAAGTGCCCGGACTGACCATGCCTTTGACATGTTCTTCTGCCCGGCGCGCAAACTCTTTCACTGTCGGCATATGACCTAATACCTTTTTGCCGCCTTCACGAATGGTGCTGACAATTTTTCCTGACAGGATACGAGTGAGGTAGTTGGACATGGCACCCACGTTGGGTGATATGGACATGTTATTGTCATTGAGTATCACCAACAGGTTTGCGTCCAGCACACCGGTGTGGTTCAGGGCTTCGAAAGCCTGGCCAGCTGTCATAGCGCCGTCACCAATGACCGCAATGACCCGCCTGTTGTCATTTTCAAGCGTGGCAGCCACGGCCATACCCAGAGCAGCGCCGACCGATGTACCGGCATGACCGACGCCGAAAGTGTCATAGGGGCTTTCATCCCGCTTGGGGAAGCCGGACAGGCCCTCTTTTTTGCGAATGGTATGCATCCGCTTGCGACGGCCGGTGAGGATTTTGTGAGGGTAGGACTGGTGACCCACATCCCAGACGATACGATCTTCAGGTGTGTTAAACACATAATGCATGGCTACGGTCAGCTCAACCGTGCCGAGGCTGGCCGATAAGTGCCCACCACTGCGGGATACAGACTGGATCAGGTCATCTCTGAGCTCTTTAGCCAGCTGTTCCAGGTCTGATTCCGGGAGCATGCGTAGATCTTCCGGGGTATCGATAGCATCCAGTAAAGGGGTAGTGGAGTTGTTTTTATCGCTCATTATGCTTCTGCGGCCACATTTCGAGTATCAGGGATTCACCGAGTGAGAAAGATCCACACGCCGGGTTCCTAAGTGTGGAATAGTCGGTATTTATCACCGTCAAACTCTCCCATTTTATCGTAATTATTTAAATTCTTTAGATATATCGCTATGGATATAACCAAAATATGACAGGCAATTCTACCAAAAGGTTCCTTAATAATCTCCTTATACTTAGCCACCTGTCAGCCAGCTGTGAAGCAGGTCACGTGGAAGTGAATTTTTACCCGAAAGGCGAGTCTCATACTGTGTTTGACGGGTGGGCCGTAAAGGGCAGAAATGACGCCAAGTGGTTCGCATAATTGGCTTTTTTTTGGTACGCTTTGAATTGATCCGGGTATTCTAGCTAGAATTTGGGGTCAGATTGGGGCATTAACAGGGGACTCACAGCGAGTTCATGGGAGATAAGCAATGCCACGTTTACTGGCAATAGGGCTACTAATCACTATTTTGTTTCAGCCTCTTTACGCGGCTGTGAATAAAAGCCAGAGCGCGACCGCTGTGGTTGAACAATTCCATTCTACATTGATTGCTGCAATGAAAAAAAGCGACAAGCTTGGATTCAAGGGTCGCTATAAATTGCTCAAACCGGCCATCAAGAATGGCCATGATCTGCCAGGCATTACCAAAGTGGTTGCCGGGCGTTACTGGAGCAAGTTATCAGACAAGGATAAAGAATTACTGGTTAAAACGTTCAGTAAATTAATCATATCAACGTATGCTTCACGGTTTGACGAATATTCCGGTGAGAAATTTAAAACTCTCTCTGAGGAACATTTACCTAATGGCGATATTCTTGTTCGCACGCAACTTGTAAAATCGGATGGCGAGAAACTCAGTTTTGATTATGTGCTACGGAATGATGGTAAAAACTGGCGGGTACGTAATATCATTGTTGATGGTGTCAGCGACCTGGCGATCAAACGCACTGAATATACCAGTATACTTCGCGGAGAAGGTGTCAAGGCGCTGATTGAAAAGCTCAAGGAGAAAATTACCAAGCAGTCTGTACCTACAAGTTAAGAACAAGGAACCTCTGATTAAGCCCTGAACCAACGCTTGCAGCGTTAAGTGTTAGGACAACACTTAAAATACTCATTTACTATCATATAAACTCCGCCTTGTTTGTCTTGTCTTGTAATTACCTGCCTGATGACTTAGTCTGAGGCCCTTTGAATTTGATAACGAGCACAGTTATTAACAATTATTGGCCGTTTTTTCAGTCTTTAAGAGAATTTAAAAAAAATCAAATGCAGAAGAAATATTCAGGAGAGATAAAATGATTCGCGCATATCTGGTAACATTTTTTTTATTGTCAAGCATTGTTAATGCCAATATCACACAGGCAGCCACAGGAGCAACAGCAGTTGTTGAGAAATTTCACTCAACACTTATCGCAGCGATGAAGGAAGGAAAAAAGATCGGTTACAATGGTCGTTACGCTAAACTGGAACCAGTGATCAATGAAGTGCTCGATCTGTCAGGCATTGCCAAACTTACTACTGGTAAGCAATGGAACTCACTTACTGATGCACAGAAAACAGCATTCATTGATACATTCACCAAACTGACTATCTCTACTTACGCTTACCAATTTAATGAGTATGACGACCAGATTTTCAAGACAGTCAAAGAACAAAAATTACCCAATGGTAATACTCTAGTCCGCACGTTGATGATTGAATCAGATGGCAACAAGGTCCACTTTGACTACACATTAAGCAACAAGAGTGGTAGCTGGCGGGTTCGCAATATCATCGCCGATGGGGTCAGCGATCTGAAAATCAAACAGTCCGAGTACCCGAGAGTTATTGGCTCGAAAGGCATAGATGGGCTGATTAAAATGTTGAAGAAGAAAATTGCCTATTACCATACAGAGGGGAACAAGCAGTAATCAGGGCGCTTCTCTATATTGTTCAGCTCTTTCCAGAGGAGAGAGTAATCATGATGCGATGATAGGTCTCTTTATAGGCTTCATACAGTTCATCGCTGAAACACACCAGATAAATTTTTCTGACTGATTGACTGTTACGCAAGGCGGTGGTTACTTCAGTCATCGCTATATTGGCAGCCTCAGGTACTGGAAACTTGTAAACACCACAACTGATGGCCGGGAAAGCAATTTTGGTCAGACTATAGGCTTCAGCCACATCAATAGACCGACGATAACAAGATGCCAGCAGGGCATGTTCGTTATTATTGCCACCTTGCCAGACAGGGCCGACCGTGTGGATAATATGCCGGGCTGGCAGATCATAACCGCCGGTTATTTTTGCATCGCCGGTTTTACATCCTCCCAGTGTTTTGCATTCTTCCAGTAAAGCGCTACCGGCAGCCCGATGAATAGCCCCATCGACACCACCACCACCGAGAAGTGTTGTATTGGCCGCATTGACAATGGCATCGACTTCAAGACAGGTAATATCACACTGAATAATAGAAATTTGACCATTCATTCAGTTTTATGCAGTGTATAGCAGCATTGCAATTCAATTAATCGGTGTGAAGCTGAATTTCTGGCCACCCACAGAGGCTTCATACATCAGCCCTCCTTTTGCCTGGGTAAAGATGGCAACCCCATTATTATAATCAACATCGGCGGACGCACCGGCTGTTACCGCAACGGCTGATGCCTGGGCACCAAATTCAAAATTACCCGAAATAAAATTGTTTAGTGCAGTCTTGTCCTTGAAAAAAATAATCTCGCTATAAGCCTGGCCACCAAACTGAAAGCCGATAGTCAACTGGGTAACACTGGATGTGCCGATGAGTTTCCCATGATTAAATACTTCACCTTCTCCATAAGCACCGCCGATCCCAAAACCTCCTTTGGCAACAGTGGGGAAGATTGCATAACCATAGGCTTTGGCAAAAAATGTTTTCAGACCGGAGTCACTATTCTTGAATTTAGCGATAGTCTCGGCTATTTCAGGATTCGATACTTTCTGATCTTTAGCTTTTTCAGTTGCATTCGGATTCCAGCCGCCGATCGGAAGAGCAACAGGCGTTATTCCAAAACCAATAAAGATAAAAAATACAATCAATATTTTTTTCATGACATTTCCCTTAGGTAACTACGTTTTAGGTACTAAACATAATAATAGATAATGTGGGGCACTTATATTCATTATTAAATATAAGGCAAATAATGACTAGCCGTAACCGTCATGCAAAAAACTATTAATTGAACTGACATCTTATCGTATTGATCATTAAAAACACTAAAGAACCCGCATTCTAAGCCGTAATAATATTATGGATTTTATATTTTCTGGACCTTTAGACCGGAGCATACGGCCACTTGTCTTCATTATTCCAGACTCGGAAGAAATATACCTAACCGATTGATATTGAGGGAGTAAAATATGAGATATATCACTACTTTTTTTATGTTTTTATTTACTTTGGCGCTTGCTATGCCTGCCGCCAATGCCGCAAAAGCGTCTCCTGCCACGGTTGAAGGTGCAACCACCGTTGATGCAGCCAGGGCGAAGGCACTATTTGATAAAGGAGTGACTTTTGTCGATGTGCGCAAGGACAAGGATTGGGATGCCGGACGTGTTCCTGGCGCCAGGCATATTGAACTCAAGAAAGTATTGAGTGATGCAACACTGAGCGAAGCGGTAAAAAAGGACCAGGAAGTGGTCATTTACTGTAATGGTCCCAAATGTATGCGTAGTTCAAAAGCCTGTGCAAAAGCTGTCAGTTGGGGATTCAAGAAGGTTTATTATTTCCGTGAAGGTTTCCCGGCCTGGCAAACAGCCAGTTATCCGGTTGAATAATTAATCAATCCGGGATTGGAGATAACAATGTCATTAAAAGCCATGACATTAAAGGCGCGGATTATTCTTGTAGCCATGTTGGGAATTTTACTGGTGTCGACCACACAGATCGTCACCAGCATGATCGTACAAGGGGTGACCGAGGAGCGCTTCAGTGAGGCGACCATCAATGGTAAGAACGTACTCTGGCGCAAGATCATCAGTCATCAACTGGACCAATTACAATTGGTCATGACACAGGTAAGTCGCGACAGGGGTAGCCTGGAGGCATTGGTTAATGGTAATGCCGAGGAGTTGGAAGACAATATTATGTCGACCTATAACCGACTCAGTTCATCGGGCACACTGACCAAGATGCAAATCTCGGATACAAGCGGAAAAATAATGTACTCATCTGAAGATGATTTTTCCGAAGTTACCAATATCATGTTGGTTCATGCGGCACTTCGTGAGAAAAAAATCATGCGAGGTATGGCAATCGATGATTCAGGTACCTTAATGGCCATACTCGCATTCCCATTGTTTGCCCAGGGCAGGCTTGCGGGAGCCGGTATTTATCTAAAAGAAATTGAAGCAGCGCTGGAAGATTTCAAAATTAATGACAGTTCTGAGAACTTCATCTTCAAAAGTGATGGCACATCAGTTTATGCCACGGATCCAGACCTGTTGGAACAGTTGAATCTCGAGTTGCCAGATTTGGGCATAGAGAAACAGGATGTTATCAAAACAGGTGAAAATATTTATTCCATAACAATCAGACCTATTCTGAATTCAGTTAACAAACCGTTGGCTCATATGGTAAGTATTAATGATATGACAGAAAGTTATCTTCGCCAGGACAGAATCAACATCATGTCCTACTTGATTACTCTGGCCATGCTTGCCGGCTCGCTCATTGGTATTTACCTGTATATGTCCAATTCATTCAAGCCATTGAAAAGGGCAGTTGAGTCCATGGATACGATCGCATCAGGTGATTTAACAACTGAAATCAAGGTAACTTCAAATGATGAGACAGGGAAATTAATGGGTTCAATGCAGTCCATGCAGGAAAAGCTACATGGTATTTTATCCATGATTACAGGATCAACGGCGCATGTTGCTTCAGCAGCCGAACAAATGTCGACAATTACCCAGAATGCCAATGATGGGATCAGAGAACAACAAGCGCAGACTGATCAGGTCGCAGGTGCTATCTCACAAATGAAAGATACGGCACACGAAGTAGCCTTGAATGCTGCAAAAGCAGCAACTTCCGCTCATGAAGCAGATGACGGGGCAAGGGATGGCAGGGATGTTGTCACTGAGGTGAATAATTCGATCAGCCAGCTTGCTGATGAAATTGAAAAGGCCGCGCAAGTTATCGACAAGCTGGATAGTGAAAGTGTAAATATTGGTTCCGTGCTCGAAGTAATCCGCAGTATTGCAGAACAAACCAATCTGCTGGCTTTAAACGCAGCTATTGAAGCGGCACGCGCTGGGGAGCAGGGACGGGGATTTGCTGTCGTTGCAGATGAAGTGCGTACGCTGGCCAGCCGTACACAAGAATCCACCTCTGAGATCCAGGATATGATCGAGCGTCTACAGTCAGGCGCTAAAGAAGCGGTACAAGTCATGCAGGTCGGTCGCTCCACCGTTCAAACCAGTGTTGAGTATGCCACCAGGGCAAATGACTCTTTGGAGACCATCACAGGTGCGGTCAGCACCATATCGGATATGAATAACCAGATTGCCACTGCAGCTGAAGAGCAAACAAGTGTGGTTGATAGTATCACCCGGAATATTGAAACAATAACTCACATCGCAAGCAAGACATCTGAAGGATCAGAACAAACATTAAAAGCCAGTGATGAACTGGCAAAGCTTGCAATACAGTTACAGGAGATGGTCGGCCAGTTTAAAATCTGAATTCCTGTCTATTAATACAGTTTCAGATGCGCCTG
>Ga0114931_10005621_pt1 | contig 15492 bp, 9 predicted proteins | sample 2SBtaG_FD_89579 | JGI IMG/M metagenome (GOLD analysis project Ga0114931, IMG submission 89579) | Deep subsurface microbial communities from Kolumbo volcano to uncover new lineages of life (NeLLi) - 2SBTROV14_V59a metaG | ecosystem: Environmental > Aquatic > Marine > Volcanic | place: Kolumbo...
GGTGGTCAGGTACCCAAGGGTCACCAGGTGACCTGTACCGATTGTCACAGCAACAAGATCAATGGGGGCGATTGATCGCTGACCCAGGCGGGGAATACCCGCAACAGCGGCAGGGATGCCGCAAATCAATCAGGCCCCATGGGAATGCCCATGGGGCCTTTCTTTTTTGCAGGTAAAAGCCGGGAGGGTGGAGGTTGGGGAGTGCGGGAGCAGACTCCCCCGTCAGTTGCTTGGGGTCGCCAGCACCACCCTGTGCCGATTGCCGCGGGCCCGGTGCAGGAGTTCGCGTGGCTCCTGGCCATCCCTGGGGTAGAGCGACAGGCCAATACTGATCCCCAGGGGGATCTGCCGGCCCTCCAGCTCGACGGGGTCGATCAGCCGGTCACCCAACTTGGTCTGTAGCCTGGTGATGGCCGCCTCTGCGCGGATATTCGGCAGCAGCAGGGCAAACTCGCTGCCATCGACTCGCGACAGGGTGTCATCCTTGCGGATCTGGGACTTCAGACGGGAGACCGTGCTCCTGATGCAGTGGTCCCCCGCCTCGTGGCCATGTTCCTCATTGATCTGCTTGAGGTCATCGAGGCGGATGTGCAGTACACCCAGGAGCAGGTGTTCGCTGGCGGCCTGGCTGATGCTGAAGCTCAGGTAGTCGTCGAACAGCAGCTGGTTGGGCAGGCCGGTGAGTGGGTCATGAAATTCCCGGTACCGCTCCAGTTCCGCGAGCCGGCTCAGACGGGTGATGTCCCTGGCGATGGCGTAGGTCCCCCAGAAGATCTTCTTTCCCGAGCGCTTGCCATAGATCCGTTTGGTCTGGATTGCGACCAGGATGCTGCCCCCCCCATTGCCCTGGGTGGCCCCCTGCGGTGGATGACGCTTCAGTTTGAGTTCGAAGGTCGAGGACTTGTTGGTGTGGCGGCGGCGTTCCTCGAACACATGCTGCGCCCTGGCCATTGTCTCTTCGTCCACCAGGATGCTCCAGTGCCTGCCCAGCAGGTCCTTGTCGCGGTAACCGAGACTTCTCCGGAACGCCTTGTTGGTGAGCCTGAAGTTTCCCCGGGCGTCCAGCAGAAACATCAGGGAGGGGGAGATATCGAACAATAGGCGGTGCAGGAGCGGTCTGGCACTGGCCCCGTCACCGCCCTTTCGTGCCCGGCTGGACCTCGCCAGACGCTGCATGCTGTCGGCGATGGCACTCATCAGCAGCTCGGCGGAGACCGGCTTGTTGAGGAAATGATCCACGGATCTCTTCAGGGAGCGGGCGGTATGCTGGGGCAGGGGTTCGCCGGAGAGGGCGATGACCCGGGTCCTCAGGCCCTTGTTACGGATGTACTCTATGATCCGCTGACCGCTGGCGATGGGCAGGTGCAGGTCGAGCAGCAGCAGGTCGATCGGGTGGGTGACCAGCAGACCGGCCGCCTTGGCTCCATCCTCCGCGGTCAATACGTCATAGCCGATGTTGTCTAGCAACATGGCAAGGCTTTCGACATAGCGGGAGTCGTCGTCGGCGATGAGGATCAGGCCTTTTTTCTTCTGCATTCCGTTGATTCGCCTTGTTGTTATAGCAGCAGGTCTGCTGTGGTCCCATACCGCCCTTCCGGCCAGCTGGTGTCAGGCAGGAGCCGGGCAGAGACCCGGGACGAACGGGTTGGGATTCCCCTGGCGGCGGGCAATGGACCCGCCAAGTCTCTAAAATATAACATGTCGTGGGTGATTGCACGGGATCTGGAATCCTATCTATAACCGGTCAATTCCAGGTATCCCAGCCCCAGGCGGTGCTCGTCGACCGCGTCCCGGACCTCCACCACACCCTCCCAGTAGCGCAGGCTCAGGCGCATCTCCTGGTCCTGGAGCAGGGCTCGCACCCGCCAGGGGTGGGCCTCGCCGGCCAGTTGCAGGCGCCATTCGATGGGATAGCCGCGCCAGTAGGCGAGGGGGGTGAGCTAACCTGTCCCGGGGCCAAGCGCCGGCGTAGGCCGCTGGCGTCGCTCAGGCTGCCGGCGCTGAGGGGGTCCGGCTCTCCGGTGTCGCGCCTGAGCCGGTAGTACATCAGGTTGCGCCCGTCATCCAGCTGCAGCGAGAACCAGTCCCAGCCAGTCTGTCCCGGCTCCAGGGCGCTGCTGCCCCACTCCCGGTCGAACCAGGCCAGCCCCCGCACCGCCTGCTCCTGGCCGCCCCGCGCCAGCCGGCCCGTCACCCGCAGGCGTGGAATCGAGTAGTAGTAGGAGGCATTGCCCGCCTGGCGGCCCTTACGGCTGAGCCCCCGGTCACCCTGCAGAACCACCGGGCTGGCGGCCTGCAGATCCAGTTCCAGGCTGAAACCCCGGGCGGGCAGTTGCAGGTGCCAGACGCCCTCCCTGTCAGTGGCCGCTAGCCGCCAGTCCTCCAGCCAGACCTCGAAGGGTTCGGCCGCGGCCCCGGCCAGCCGGTTGCCCTGACGGGCGAAGCGCTGGTCTGCCAGGTGGGCGCCCCGGGAGAGGTCGCTCAGGGCGGCGTGGGCCATCCACAGCTGGTTGCTGCGCCAGGTGGAGGCCCCGGGCGGTGGCCGTGGACTCAGGGCGATACGGAAGAAGGTGGCCTGGAAGCCGTAGCGGTGGCCGTCCGCAGCGCTCAGGTTGCCGGTGAGATACCACCATTCGTTACGGAAGGCCGGGTGGGCCCCATGGTCCCGGGGAAACGACAGGGGGCGCACCTGGGTGGCGCGGGCGAAACCGGGCTCGCTCTCGCCGCTCAGCAGGTCGCTCACGGAGAGGTCGGCAGTGGGGGGCGCCGGTTGCTGGCAGGCGGCCAGCAGGAGCAGCCAGGCGGGCAGCCAGCGGCGGGACATGCCTCACTCCTCCCGCAGGGCCAGGGCCGGCGGCAGGCGGGTCACCCGCCAGGCGGGGTAGAGCCCCGCCAGCAGGGCGGCGCCCAGGGCCAGCAGCAGGGCCAGCAGCAGGTCCGCTGGGGCTAGCTGGGGGAAGATGCTCCAGCCGAAGGCGCGCCGGTTGATCACCTCGATCAGCAACTGGGACATGAGCCAGCCCAGGGGCAGGGCGAGCAGGCCGGCGTAGAGCCCCATGAGGCCGGTCTCGAGCAGGATCAGGCGCCCCAGCCCGCCGGGGGTGAGGCCGCAGGTGCGCAGCACCGCCTGCTCCCTGGTGTGCTCCAGCTGCAGCGCCAGCAGGGCGCTGAGCACACCGATGAAGGCCACGCCGATGGCCAGCAGGCGCAGCACCCGGGTGATGGTGAAGGTGCGGTCGAAGACCGCCATGGCTCGTTCCCGGATCTCCCGGTTGGCGCGGATGCGCAGGGCGGGCGGGCGATCCCCGTGGAGCTGGCGCAGGGCCGCGGCGACGCTGCCGGGATCGGCCCGGGGCCGCAGATAGACCCCGATGGTGGAGATGCCCGGGTCGTCCCAGAGGCGGGCGTAGGCTGAGCGGGCCAGGCTGATCAACCCGCGGGCCGCGCCGTAGTCGTAGAAGATGCCGCCGATGGGCAGGGAGAGCGGGCCGCCGTCCGTCTGCAGGCGCAGCAGGTCGTCGGGGTGCAGCCGGTGGCGGTAGGCGAAGGGCTCGGAGACCAGCAGCAGCTCTCCCGCGCCATAGCGCCTCCAGAGGTCGCCTGCCGGTGGGCGGGCGAAGCGAAAGCCCCGCTGGCTGCGCGACGCCAGGTCGAGGGCGAGCAGCTCCACCGGACCGTATTCACTCTCCACCTCGACCCGTCGCCCGGCGCTGGTCTCGGCGACTTCCGGGAGGGCCTCGATACGCCCGCGCAGGCCCGTCGGCAGCACCCCCTCCGCCCCCTCCGCCAAGTCCAGGTAGAGGTCGCTGCGCAGGGTGTAGGCGAGCCAGTCCGCCAGGGTGGCGCGGAAGCTGCCGATCATGACACCCACCCCCAGGGCGGCCGCCACCGCGACGCTGAGGGCAGCGATGGCCAGCCCGCTGCGACTGAGGTTGGCCGTGATGCCGCGCAGGGCGAGGCGGGGCAGCAGACCGGCGCGTCGCGCCAGGGGGCCCCCCAGCCACCCCAGGCCGAGCACCGCCAGAGGCGTCAGCAGGCTGTAGCCGATGATCAGCGAGAACAGCCCGGCAAAGCCGCCCACCAGGTTACGCCCACTAAGGCTGAGAAATAGCCAGCTCGCCAACAGGGCCAGCAGGGAGGACAGCGCCAGCCAGGGAAGAGCGCGCTGCAGGCGCGACTCCAGCAGTGAGCGGCGCAGCACATCCACTGGCCGGGTGGCGGCCGCCTCCATGGCAGGGAGCAGGGCCGCCAGCAGGGTCACACCGAGACCCACTAGGCAACCCTTGAGCAGGCTCAGGGGCTCTACCACCAGCTGGCTCACGCTGAGCGCGAAGTAGAGGTCGTCGATGGTGCGCGTCACCAGATGCAGCAGATATTGGGCAGTGAAGATGCCCAGCCCGATTCCCAGGGCCGTACCGATCAGCCCCAGCAGCAGGGCCTCCAGCAGCAGCAGCCGAAACAGGGCGGCGCGGGTCACCCCGAGGATGCGCAGGGTCCCCAGCAGGCGGCGCCGGCGCAGCACCGAGAAGGTCATGGTGTTGTAGATCAGCAAGGCCCCCACCAACATCGCCAGCAGGCTCATGGCGCTCAGGTTGATCTGAAAGGCCTCGATCATCTCCGCCATCATGCGGGTGCGGCTGGCCGGGGTCTGCAGGCGTAGCCCCGGGGGCAGGCGGGCCTGCAGGCGCGCCCGCTCGGCAGGTTCGAGGATCAAGTCGATACGGTCGAGTCGTCCGACCCGGCCCAGCAGTTCCTGGGCGGTGGCGATATCGGTGAGGATCAGGCCCTCCCGCAGGGCGGGATCCTCGCCCCCGAGCAGGCCGATGAGCCGCAGCCGGGCGCGGGTCCCGGCCACCCTCAGGGTCAGCCGGTCGCCCACCGCGAGCCCCAGGCGGGCGGCGTCGTCCTGGGACAGCAGCAGGCTGTCGGCCTGGGTGAGCAGCTGCCGGAGCAGGCCCCGGTCAAGACCGGCCGCGAACTGGCGGAAGGGCGCCTCCGCCAGGGGGTCAATACCGAGCAGCCGCAGGCGCTGGTCGCCCAGGCGGACCTGCCCCTCCACCACTGGCGCACTGCGGCGCAGCCCGAGCTCGACGCGCAGCTGCCGGTAGAAGGTGTCGGGGATGCCCTTGGGTCCGCCCAGGATCTGCTGGTTGGCGCGGCCGGTGAGGCGCTCGGCGGAGAGCAAAAAGCCCTGGCGGGCGCTCTGGTTGGCCAGATCCACCGCCAGGATCACCGCCACCCCCAGGGCGATGCCCAGGACCGTCAGCCAGCTCTGCCAGGGGTGGCGGCGCAGGTGGCGCAGGGTGCTGAGGCGCAGCAGGCGGTTCACCAGGCCAGCTCGCCGGCCTGCTCGGAGAGCAACCGGCCATCCCGCAGGGTGAGGATACGGTCGGCGCGGCGCGCCACCGCCAGGCTGTGGGTCACCAGCAGCAGGCAGCCCGCCTGTCGGCGCGCCAGCCCGAACATCAGCTCCAGGACCTGCTCACCGGCCTGCTGGTCCAGGTTGCCGGTGGGCTCGTCCGCCAGCACCAGCGGGGGCTGGTGCACCAGGGCGCGGGCGATGGCGACCCGCTGCTGCTCGCCCCCGGAGAGCTGGTCTGGAAAGGAGCTGGCGCGCCCCTCGAGTCCCACCGCCAGGAGCATGGCGCGGCTGCGGCGTTCGATCTCGGGCGCCGGGAGGCCGTTGAGTTCCAGGGGCAGGGCCAGGTTCTCCTGGGTGGTGAGGGTGGGGATCAGATTGAAGAACTGGTAGACGAAACCGATCCGGCGGCGCCGCAACCGGGTCAGTTCGGGCTCCGCCAGGCGGCTGATCGGGGTGTCACCGAGCCACACCTCGCCGGCGTCCGGGCGGTCGATGCCGGCGATCAGGTTGAGCAGGGTGGACTTGCCCGAGCCGCTGCGTCCCAGCAGCGCCACGCACTCACCGGGCTGGAGGGTCGCCTCCACCCCCTGCAGCACCGGGCGCAACCGGCCAGCCTCGCGATAGCCGCGGCTTACGCCAGCCAGTCGCAGGGCCGGTTCAGGAACCACGCCGCCACCCTGAAAACGGCGGGATCATTGGGTCTGGATAGCTCACTCGCACTCAGAATCTCCACCGGGTGGTCCCCGTCGGCCCACCCGCCGTTCCGAGGGTACCCGAGGGGGTGGGTGGAGAAAAGCAGGGGATTGCCGGGTATCTTTCTCTCAGGCGGAACACTGTTTTCCCTTCTTCCCTGTTTATTTCTCCGGCCGGAACAGCCAGGCTCAGGGTATCCAGATGCAACGACCAGGAGAACCACCATGCGAGCAGAGAGGCGTTGGAGTGACGAATACCGCAGGATCGGCCGACAGCTGCGGGGCCAGCGGACCCAGGACGGAGCCGGCGTGATCCTGACCCGGCTGATCGGGCAGGCCGAGCTGCCGCAGCTCGACCCCTTCCTGTTGCTGGACTATTTCGAGTCCGGGGATCCGCGGGACTATATCGCCGGTTTTCCCGACCATCCCCATCGGGGTTTCGAAACCCTGACCTACCTGCTGGCGGGGCGCATGCGCCACCGGGACAGCCGCGGGCATGAGGGGGTGATCGAGCCGGGCGGGGTACAGTGGATGAGCGCCGGGCGGGGCATCGTCCACTCCGAGATGCCGGAGCAGGTGCGGGGGCGCCTGGCCGGTTTCCAGCTCTGGGTGAACCTGCCGGCGAAACACAAGATGGACTCGCCGGCCTACCAGGAGTTCGCTCCGGGAGAGATCCCCCGGGAGCGGCGCGGCCCGGGTGTGCTCCTGAAGGTGGTCGCCGGTGTCAGTTCCCGAGGTACCCTGGGGCCGGTGCGCCAGCCCCTGACAGCCCCCCTCTACCTGCATCTCTCCCTGGCGGCGGGGGAGACCCTGGAGGAGCCCCTGGAACCCACCCACAACGCCTTCGTCTACCTCATCCAGGGGACCTTGTGGTGGCCCGGTCCGGCGGCGGACGAGGAGCGGTTGGAGGCAGGGCGGCTGGCGGTGCTGGGGCCGGGGCGGCGGATCCGTGTCAGGGCCGGGCGGGATAGCCAGTTCCTGCTGCTGACGGGTCGTCCCCTGCACGAGCCGATGGCCCGGGCCGGCCCCTTCGTCATGAACAGCCGCGCCCAGCTCCAGGAGGCCTACCGGGACTACCTGGCGGGGCGCTTAGGGGCGGATTGACGGCTGATCCTAGAGGGCGCCGATCTTCTCCACCTGGGCCTGTAGGTTGTCCAGGGCCTGCTGGGCCTCGGCCAGTCGATCCCGCTCCTTCTGCACCACCGCGGCAGGGGCCTTGTCGACGAATCTGGGGTTGGCGAGCTTGGCCTGGGTGCGGGTCAGTTCGCCCTCTAGCCTGGCGATCTCCTTGTCCAGCCTGGCCAGTTCGGCATCCCTGTCGATCAGCCCGGCGAGGGGGATCAGCAGCCGCATCTCGCCCACCAGGGCGATGGCGGATTCGGGTCCATCTTCCCCCGGTGGCAGGATCTCGATGGACTCGGTGCGCGCCAGGAAGTCGAGGAACGGACGGTGCTCGTTGGTGAGCCGCCGGTCTTCGGTGCTGGCGTTGGCCAGCAGTACCGGCACCGGCCGGCTCGGGGCGATGTTCATCTCCCCCTTGATCTTGCGGATGCCGAGGATGAACTGCATGACCCACTCCATCTCCCGCTCCGCGACCTCGTCGATGAGGCGGGTGCGGGCCCGGGGGAAGGGCTGGAGCATGATGGTTTCACCGCTGACCCCGGCCAGGGGCGCCGCCCGCTGCCAGATCTCCTCGGTGATGAAGGGCATGATCGGATGGGTCAGGCGCAGCAGGTTCTCCAGGACCCGGATCAGGGTGCGGCGGGTACCCCGTTTGGCGGCGTCCGGGGTGGCCGGATCGTTGAGGATCGGTTTGCACAGCTCCAGGTACCAGTCGCAGTAGGCGTTCCAGGTGAACTCGTAGATGGCCTGGGCGGCGCGGTCGAAGCGGTAGCCCTCGATGGCCTCGCCGACCGCCTGCTTGGTCCGCTGCAGGCGTGACAGGATCCAGCGGTCTGCCAGGGAACGCTCGATCCCGGCCACCGGTTCCGAGTGACCGGTCCTGGCCGCGCCGATGCCGGTCTCCTGACCCTGCACGTTCATCATCACATAGCGGGCGGCGTTCCACAGTTTGTTGCAGAAGTTGCGATAGCCCTCGATACGCCCCATGTCGAACTTGATGTCGCGCCCGGTGGCGGCCAGTGCGGCGAAGGTGAAGCGCAGGGCGTCGGTGCCGAAGCTGGCGATGCCCTCGGGGAACTCCTGGCGGGTCTGCTTTTCGATCTTCTTCGCCAGTTGCGGCTGCATCATGCCGCGGGTGCGCTTGGCCACCAGGGACTCCAGGTCGATGCCGTCGATCAGGTCGATGGGGTCGAGCACGTTGCCCTTCGACTTGGACATCTTGTCGCCGTGGGAGTCGCGCACCAGGCCGTGCACATAGACCTCCCGGAAGGGCACGTCGTCCATGAACTTGATCCCCATCATGATCATCCGCGCGACCCAGAAGAAGATGATGTCGAAGCCGGTGACCAGCACGCTGGTGGGGTAGAAGTCGCGCAGGCGCTCGCTCTGTTTCGGCCAGCCGAGGGTGGAGAAGGGCCAGAGGGCCGAGCTGAACCAGGTGTCGAGCACGTCCTCGTCCTGGCGCAGGGGGTAGTCGGCGGCCAGGTCGTGCTGTTCCCGCACCTCCTGTTCGGAGCGCCCCACATAGACGTTGTCCTGGTCGTCGTACCAGGCGGGGATGCGGTGACCCCACCAGATCTGGCGGCTGATACACCAGTCCTGGATGTTGCGCATCCATTCGAAATAGGTGTTCTTCCAGTTGTCCGGCACGAAGCGGATGGCGCCGTTCTCCACCGCCTCGATGGCGGGCTTGGCCAGGGGCCCGATCTTCACGTACCACTGGTCGGTGAGGAAGGGCTCGATGACGCTGCCGGAGCGGTCGCCCCGCGGCACCATCAGCCGGTGCTCGACGATCTGCTCCAGCAGGCCGGCCGCCTGCAGGTCGGCGACGATGCGCTCGCGCGCCGCATAGCGGTCGAGGCCGATGTAGGCGGCGGGGATCAGCCCATCCTCTTCCAGGGCGTTTTCGCGCACCGCCGCGTCCACCGTGAAGATGTTGATCAGGCCGCCGTGGGGCTGGCTGCTGATCGGGGTCTCGTCGCGGTGACGCAGCCACACTTCGTAGTCGTTGAAGTCGTGGGCCGGGGTGATCTTCACGCAGCCGGTGCCGAACTCCGGGTCGGCGTGCTCGTCGGCGACGATCGGGATCTTCCTTCCAGTCAGGGGCAGCTCCAGCAGCTCGCCGATCAGGTGTTTGTAGCGTTCGTCCTCCGGGTTCACCGCCACCGCACAGTCCCCCAGCAGGGTCTCGGGACGGGTGGTGGAGACCACCAGGTGGCCCTGGCCGTTGGAGAGGGGATAACGCATGTGCCACATATGCCCCTGTTCCTCCTCGGAGATCACCTCTAGGTCGGAGACCGCGGTGTGCAGCTTCGGGTCCTAGTTGACCAGGCGCTTGCCACGGTAGATCAGGCCCTCTTCGTAGAGCTGCACGAATACCTCCCGCACCGCCTGCGACAGCCCCTCGTCCATGGTGAAGCGCTCGTGTTGCCAGTCCAGGGAGGAGCCGAGCCGACGCAACTGGCGGGTGATGTTGCCGCCGGACTCCTCGCGCCACTGCCAGATACGCTGGATAAAGGCATCCCGGCCCAGTTCATGGCGGCTCTTGCCCTCCGCCTCGAGCTGGCGTTCCATCACCATCTGGGTGGCGATGCCCGCATGGTCGGTGCCCGGCTGCCAGAGGGTCTTGTCACCACGCATGCGGTGGTAGCGGATCAGGCAGTCCATGATGGTGTTGTTGAAGCCGTGGCCCATATGCAGGTTGCCAGTGACGTTGGGTGGCGGGATCATGATGCAGTAGTTGGCGTCCCGCTTCCCGGCCGCCGGGGCAAACCAGCCCCGCTCCTCCCAGATCCGGTACCAGTGCTGTTCGATGGCGTGGGGGTCGAATGTCTTTTGCATGGAATTGCTCATTGTCCGGCAACAAAAAGGCGCTATTATAGCCGCTTGCCTGAATCTAGGTGGAGTCGACTTCACCCATCCCCACCCAACCACCACCCAAATCATCAGAGGATTAAGAAGAAACATGGCCGAAAAGCGACACGTATATTCATTTAAGGAAGGCGACGGCAAAAACAAGCAGCTGCTGGGCGGCAAGGGGGCCAATCTCTGCGAGATGACCCAGTTCGGCCTCAATGTGCCGCCGGGCTTCGTGATTACCACCGAGGCCTGCCTCGACTACCTGGCGGACGACTCCAATGAACTGCCGGACGGCCTGATGGAGCAGGTGCGCGAACAGATGGCCCGGGTGGAGCAGGCGACGGGCAAGGGCTTCGGGGATGCGCAGAATCCCTTGCTGGTATCGGTGCGCTCCGGCTCGGCCATGTCCATGCCGGGGATGATGGACACCATCCTCAATCTGGGTCTCAACTCCGAGACCCTCAAGGGGGTGATCGAGCAGACCGGCGATCCACGTTTCGGTTTCGATGCCTACCGGCGCTTCATCCAGCTGTTCGGCAAGGTCGCCATGAACGTGCCGGACGAGCTGTTCGACGAGCAGTTCGAGGAGGTCAAGCAGAAGGCCCATGTGACCGCCGACGTGGGGCTCTCTGCCAACGATCTGAAGGAGATCAGCGACCGTTTCCTCGACGTCTTCGAGGGGCACACCGGTCGGCCCTTCCCGGAGGACCCCTTCGAACAGTTGGAGATCGCCATCAAGGCGGTGTTCGGCTCCTGGATGGGCAAGCGTGCGGTGGACTACCGGCGCGAATTCAACATCACCCCGGAGATGGCCAACGGCACCGCGGTGAACGTCTGCACCATGGTGTTCGGCAACCGCGGCGACGACTCCGCCACCGGCGTGGCCTTCACCCGAAATCCGGGGACCGGCGAGAACAAGTTGTATGGCGAATACCTGGTCAACGCCCAGGGTGAGGACGTGGTGGCAGGTATCCGCACCCCCAAGCCCATCGATCGCATGGCCGAGGAGATGCCGGAGATGGCACGCCAGCTCGAGGAGCTGCGGCAGAACCTGGAGAACCACTACCACGAGGTGCAGGACTTCGAGTTCACCATCGAAAAGGGCACCCTCTACTGCCTGCAGACCCGCAACGGCAAGATGAACGCCACCGCCATGGTGCGCACCTCGGTGGAGATGAAGGACGAGGGGTTGATCACCAAGGAGCAGGTCCTGTTGCGCATCGATCCCGCCCACCTGGAGCAGATGCTCTACCCGCGCCTCGACCCCCACACCCGGGCCGATCCCATCGCCCAGGGACTGCCCGCCTCACCTGGCGCCGCCAGCGGCATGGTGGTGTTCGACGCCGACCGGGCGGAGTTGCTGGGCAAGGACCAGGGCAAGAAGGTCATCCTGGTGCGCGAGGAGACCAAGCCGGAGGATATCCACGGTTTCTTCGCCGCCCAGGGCATACTTACCAGTCGCGGCGGCAAGACCTCCCATGCCGCAGTGGTGGCCCGGGGCATGGGCAAGCCCTGCGTGGCGGGGGCCGAGGGGATCCACGTGGACGTGCAGCGCCGCGAGGCGGTGGTGGGTGGCAGCGTCATCCATGAGGGGGAGATGATCACCATCGACGGCAGCAGCGGCAATGTCTTCCTGGGGGCGATCGAGATGGTGGAGCCCGACTTCACAGAAGAACTCAACCGGCTGCTGCGCTGGGCCGACGAGGAGGCCGATTTGCGAGTCATGGCTAATGCCGATACCCCCATCGACGCCCAGCGTGCCCTTAAGTATGGTGCCCGGGGGATCGGCCTGTGCCGTACCGAACGCATGTTCAACGCGGTCGACCGACTGCCGGTGGTGATCGAGATGATCCTCGCCGAGGATGACGAGCGCCGTGCCCAGGCCCTGGAGAAGCTGTTGCCGATGCAGCGGGCCGACTTCAAGGGCATCCTGGAGGCCATGTCGCCCCGGCCGGTGACCATCCGCCTGCTTGACCCGCCGATCCACGAGTTCCTGCCCTCGGAACAGCAGTTGATCCATGACCTGGAGCAGCTCCATCACCTGCGTCGCTCGGTACGCGGCATGACGGTACTGGCCAGCAGCATGATCCTGCTGCACGACCCGACTACCGCCAAGACCGAGGCCGAGAGCATGCGCCACATGGTGGACGAGGACCTGGTGGATCAGGCCATCGACAAGAAGGAGACCATGCTGCGCAAGGTGCGGGCCCTGACCGAGACCAACCCCATGCTGGGCCATCGCGGGGTACGCCTGGGCATCACCTTCCCGGAGATCTACTCGATGCAGATCCGCGCCATCCTGGAGGCGGCGGCGGAGTGTGCCTCCAAGGACATGGAGGTCCATCCCCAGGTGATGGTGCCCCAGGTCTGCACCGCCCAGGAACTGAAATACGTGCGCGCCATGGTGGACAAGATCCGCGCCGAGGTGGAGGAGGCCTCCGGGCAGAAATTCGACTTCCGCTTCGGCACCATGATCGAGGTGGTGCGCGCCTGCATGCGCGCCGACTCCCTGGTGGAACAGGCGGAGTTCTTCTCCTTTGGCACCAACGACCTAACCCAGGCCACCTTCTCCTTCTCTCGCGAGGACGCGGAGAACAAGTTCCTGCCCCTCTACAATCAGCGTGGGATCCTCCAAGACAACCCCTTCGAGGTGCTCGACGCCAAGGGCGTGGGCAAGCTGATGGAGCTGGCGATCAAATGGGGACGGGAGAAGAAGCCGGATCTCAGTGTCGGTATCTGCGGCGAGCATGGCGGTCACCCCGCCTCCATCGCCTTCTGCCACAAGGCGGGGCTCAACTATGTCTCCTGCTCAGGACCAAGGGTGCCGGTGGCGCGTCTGGCGGCGGCCCATGCCAAGCTGAAGGCCTAGCGCCTGGCCACAGGCCGGCCCCGGCAGGCGTTCATACCCTGCCGGGCCCGATTCAATGGGCACCCAACCCTTTTCCGGCCGGAGGCGCCTCCCTCCGGTCCCTTCAGGTCGTCTCCAACCTACCGCAAAGTATGACGTTTGTTGACAAATTAATCGTTATATTCCTATCAGGAATGGGCCATCTACGATACACTTCACGAGTTTTTTCCGCCTTCCCAGTGCGAAACGGGCATCGTTGGGCGGGCTAGGGCTCACGACAATGACCACAATCTCGAACAGGACTTGAGATGAGAACCACGGCCTGCCGTCAAATCGGACTGATCCACTGCCTCTCTCTGCTCACCTTGCTGGCCCTGAGCCCGCTGGCCGGCGCTGTCCCGGTCTGTTCCACCGGGGCCGAGGGGATCGCCAGCGTCACCACCACCCAGACCCGCATCAACGTCTACTATGCTGCTCCGGATCCGGCCACGGATACCACCGTATTGGCGGGTGCCCGCTCCCTCCCCATCGATACGGACCTGGGAGGACAGGCCACCCATCTGCACCCGGCGGTCAGCCCGACCATCGCCGCCGGCGATATCCTGCTGGTGGTGCAGATGATGGGGGCGGAGATCGACAGCAGCGACAACCATCAGCCGACCGGCAACTATGGCGACGGCCCTGGCGGGCTGGTCCAGGCCGGTTCGCTCGACAACGCCAACTTCAGCGTCGGCCAGTACGAGTTCGTGATCGCCACCGGGCCCGTCTCGGGCGGGGCCATCCCCATCGAGGGTGAAGGCACGGGCAAAGGTCTGCTCAACAGCTATACCAACTCCAACACCACCAGCGGGACACGGGGTTTCAGCCGCTACCAGGTGATCAAGGTGCCCCAGTTTTCCCGTCTGTCGGTCAGCGGGTCGGTGGTCTCGGACCGCTGGAACGGCCGCTGGGGCGGCATCACCGCCATCAACGTACGCGACAGCCTGACGGTCGATGGTGGCAGCTTCAACGCGGACGGTCGCGGCTTCAGAGGTGGGCAGTTCTTTCCGGACCGCTCCGATGATCAGCAGGGAGCGGTCAACGGCAACTTCGGCTTTAAGGGCGAGGGCATCGCCGGGATGCCGCAGCGGCTGTTCAGCCGGGTGCTGCTGGCCGAGCAATCCGCTACCGGCGGGGAGGAGACGGGCCCCGCCGGCTATGCCGGGAGCGACGGTGGCGGGGTGGCCGGGACCGCCTGGACCCGGGATAGCGGACAGGGCGCACCGGGCACCGCTGGTTCCGGTGGTGGTGGGGCGGAGGATGCCGGCGCCGGTGGTGGCGGCAACGCCGGTCGTGGTGGCAACGGTGGCCAGGGGGTCGACGGCGCCAATACCGAGGGCATGGGTGGTGCTTCGTTTCCCCAACACTTCACCGCCACCCCCAGTCGCCTGGTGATGGGCGGCGGCGGCGGCGCCAGTAACGGCAACGATACCGCCCAGCTCGACCTGACCGTCAGCAGCGGCCAGGCCGGCGGTGGCATGGTGTTCGTACGCGCCGTGAATATCAATGCCTCGGCGGGGGGGCGGATCTCCGCCAATGGCGATTCAGGCGGTACTGCGGCCTCCGAAGGGGGCGGCGGCGGTGGGGCCGGTGGCACCATCTTGATCCACACCGACAACTCCACCGTCAATGGCGTGACCTTCTCCTCCGTCGGCGGTGCCGGCGGTTCCAGCCTGCAGACCCTGGATGGCGGTGGCGGTGGCGGTTCCGGTGGCGTGGTGTGGCTCTCCGCCACCACCCCCGGCAGCGCCACCTTCAACCTGGCCGGTGGGGCGGCGGGCACCGGCGCTTCCGGAGGAAACTTCAATGGGACCGCGGGAGCCACGGGTTTCAGCCAGACCATTGCCCCGATCGCCCAGTTCGACTGCAACTTCGTCACCCTGGGGATCTCCAAGCGGGTCAGCCACCTGGCCCGGGTCGGCGCTACCGGAGCGGTCTACGACATCAGCTTCTCCATGGTGGTGGAGAACTTCAGTGGCACCACGGATGCGATCAATGTCCAGGTCGTCGACGATCTCGGCAACGCCTTTCCAGGGGCGACCTCGATCAGCCTCCAGGGCACCCCGAGCCTGGGTGGCTTCACCGCCCCGGCCAACGCCTTCGATGGAGTGGCCCAGCCCAATCTGCTGTCCGGTACAGATACCTTGCCGGCCGGGGCCAGCAGGACCCTCTCCTACACCGTACGGGTCGATTTCGGCGCTGCCACCGGCCCCTTCAGCAGTCAGGCCCTGGTGACCAGCTCACAGATCGCCGGTGGCTTCGCCCAGGTCATGGACCGCTCCGATTCCGGTAGCGATCCGGATCCTGATGGCGATGGCGACCCCACCGAGTCCCTCGACAGGGGCGGCGACTCGGACGAGAACGATGCCACTCCGGTGGATCTGAGTCAGGCCGCTTCGGTATCCACCAGTACCCTGACGGCGAATCCGGCGAGCATCGTCGCCGATGGCACCAGCAGCTCGGCGGTCACCGTGCAGCTCAAGGACGCCAACGGCAACGACCTGACCACGGGGGGCGACACAGTGGCCCTGAGTACGACCCTGGGGAGCCTGGGCCCGGTCACCGACAAC
>Ga0114931_10005622_pt1 | contig 15491 bp, 14 predicted proteins | sample 2SBtaG_FD_89579 | JGI IMG/M metagenome (GOLD analysis project Ga0114931, IMG submission 89579) | Deep subsurface microbial communities from Kolumbo volcano to uncover new lineages of life (NeLLi) - 2SBTROV14_V59a metaG | ecosystem: Environmental > Aquatic > Marine > Volcanic | place: Kolumbo...
ATAGCGCTTAATACATCAATTTCAATACTCACCAATTGGAAGGCAATTTGCCCACTACCACCGCCACCGCCTTGTTGATAACTTAAAGTAAGTCCGAAAATATTAGGCAATACTACACCTAATCCATCATGTGCAGTTTGGACACTAAGACGACTATCAACTACTGGAAGTCCTACATTAAAAGTATATACTCCAGAACCAGCCGTAGTTAAACTACCAAGGGTTACTGCTCCAGTTTCGTCTTGAAGTCGTACTGTAGCTTCTTGGTCTCCGATTTCTGCATTAAATGTAATTCGACCAACAGTATATAAACTATATTCACTTTGATCCCAAGCAAAATATCCTGCTGGTACAAAAACAGGAACTACTGTATTAGGAATAATTTCAACGCTAGCTGTTTGAAATGCAATTCTCCCAGCAACTCCACCACCAGTAGCTTCGATAAGAATGTCATTTAGATTTTGCGTAATATTAATACCAGCTCCGGCTTGTAAAGTTCGGAATTGTAATATTGTTCCAATCTTTTGCGCGAAGACTTCCGCAAATCCACCAATATTAGTAGCATCAGTTACATCACCTCCCGGTAATGCCCCATTACCGAATATAGTTGCACAATATTGTCCATCATAATTAACACCATCCTTGCGAAGTTCTAAAGGACCATTCGCCAACCACTGCAGTTCAAGTATTTCACCACTACCAGCACCCGGAGTACTGGTAATTGTTACTATACTTGGCAAATTGCCAGGAATATTTTTAGTAATACTAAATGTGGCGGCCGGACCATTAGCTATAGTATTTTTGACACTAATAAAGAATGCACCTTCAACTTCATTAAGAATTGTTGTGTATGCAGTACCAATTAAGTCAACACATACAATTTGATTAAGCGCTGCCAGTATGTCGTTAATACTTACTCCGGAATCCTTAATAAGAGTACTGGTAGTGTTGTCAAAGATTACGATATTATCAATTACACTCGGTGGTACTCCAACAACATCACCAACGCCAATAGGCCCGGGTCCGGCAGAAACTCGAAAGAATTTAATCGGACTTACATTGAGTACAATAAATGCATTTTTAACATGATGCCAAAGAGTGCATGCCAATGTATCGCCTTCAAGTACTTGAATTTTGCTACTTCGAATATTGGGTTTAAAATCAACAGACCGAAAAAGTACTGTAGGACCAACATTTTCTAGGACGCGATATACACCATTTTCATTATCATTAGTCTGGTCCCAAAGCAGTACTCTGTCAAGCAAGTTAAGCGCGACACCATCAATTACCGCAGGACCAGGAATAGTAATAAGACCATTAATAAACACACCGCCAACATCTGCTACAGCAGCGACACGGGCATCATTAAGTTGTACAATGATATCTTCAGTTAATTCTTCTTTTGTTGTACCTGCGGCAATTAAAGATTTGATTTTAGGAATAAACAGGGTACTTCCAAAGACTTCGGCAGCCATACTTACTATACTCTCTCATAAAAATTGAAATGGTTTTCAAGGAAAATAAAAAAACAACATGGAAGAACTACAAGCAGAGAACAAACGACTAAAACTAGAATTAGCTAAATTATCTGGCAGTAAAAAAATTACGATTACTTATAAAACTTTCTGGAATTTTGTGTATGGTAGTGCAGCTATTGCTACTGGAGGCGATACACATATGTTGTGGAAAGAGTTTAAAGATAATTTTATTCGCCGTGCTGATCAACGTGTAATGTATCCAGAATTATCCCAGGAAGAGCTAACAAATTTATGGTTGTATGGAATTCAGATGTGGAATGATGGTAAAGAAGAATAAAAAAATTATTTTATTTTTTTATACCAAAATAAGATTTATATCTTTTGATGTAATATCCTCTAAACCATCTGAAACATGAACAAAGTAATTCAATATTCCATCACCTGGTTTAAATTTTAATTCTTTTAACCATAATTTATTTTGGTACACGTTAAGAGCATTAAAAACATCAGCACCATCGCGTTTAGCCATTACTAATAAATCATTAATTAAACTGGAATCTACCAGAGTATGATAATATAAATAAGCAGTTGTAAAATTTTTATGCTTTGTATTGTTAAGTACTGATGCATTAATTATGTAATATGAAGCAAATGCAGTAATTATATTATTTTCTTTTAACACAAATGATGAAACAATTCCGGGCCTGTTTAAAAAGTAGTGTTCTGCTTCTTTGACTGTAAATTTTTGAAAAACTTTAGCATTGCACTCATTTAGTAATTTAACGACCTGAGGAATATCTTCTTTAGTCATTTTCTGTAGTCGAGAATTATCACCAATTTGGTATAAAAGTTTCATTCTTGGCATTGTCATTAATTTTGGTATTGAACAAAATTTTATATCTATAAGCTTTTCTGTATTGATAAAACGATGAAAATATTGGGCTTGGCATGTAGGTTTTTGAATTTTATAACCTGATGTGTAAATGGATTGTTTGAAATTTTTATTCGCAATTCGACGAGTAATTTCTTTTGAAAGAACTGGCATTAAACGCTTCTTTCGCAATTTCTTATTTACGCATAAGAAATTAACTTCTGCCACCGGAACATTTTTACCACACAAAAAAACCATTGTTGGAATTGCGCTAATAAATCCCATAATTTCACCATTTTTTTGAACACTTACATGCCATTCTTGAATATAATCAGGAACCTCAAGAGCCCATTTGAGAAATTTTGTTGAATATTTGAATCTATATAAATCTTGATATTCAACATAATTTTCAGCTAAAAAATTATATAATTTTTTCAATTCTGATTCTTTTTTAATATCAATGTCAACCCAATTATATCCGATTGGCAAAGTCGTCATTATTATATATTTATACATAATCATTTCTTTAATATCCCATCCATCCATCTCCTGAAGTTTTCGAAGAAACTTCACCTTTTCCCTTTGCTTTATCCCCTGATAATTTTTTAAATGCAACTAAACCAATTACCGCAACAATTGCAATACCAATAAAACCAGCAATAGATCCGAAAATTAGTCCCAATAGTGATGCACCTGTAGATTTAGCTTCTGTTTGTTGTTCCACTGTTTGAATTGCTTCTGCCACAGCATTAAACAAACATTCTTGCATTGCATTGGCTTCTTGAACATTCACTACAACATCACTTGCGTTCGGACCAATATCTTCAACAGTCAAATTCACGTTTCCTTCAATTACTTGACTAACACTTACATCGCCACATTCAGTTTGTTGAATTTGTTCAACATAACTTCGCACAAAACTTTCAGCATTTGTAATTTGAATACCAAAACCCCCTTCCGCAGCTGCCCTATTCTTTTGTACAAGATCAGTGAATTCTTTAATAAGTCCATCAAAAACTACTTTACTACTTACAGTAGCATTTTGTACTGTTATCTTAACGCCTTTACCTTGAATATTACGAACTACAACATTAACATTTCCTTTAATTACAGCACTACTTGATAATTTTCCTCCTTTAACAATTTGACGTTGAACAGCTTCTGTTTTAATATCATTTACACTTCGTGAACCTTGAAGACCCATTGTGCTATACTATATCATTACTTATTCTTTTTTTCTTTGTGAATATATGTAATATCCTCCACCCACTAGCCCACCAAGAAGTACTAGTCCAGCACCGAAACCATACACTACCGGATTATTTTTAATACTGTCAAAGAAACTTGTACTTGATTTTTCAGTTGGACTTGTTTCTCCTTGTCTAAGATCTTGAAACCGAGGACCACATTGCTGAGCAATAATTTCAGTATCTAGATTATTTTCACCACTAATGCCTACATCGCCTCCAATAACACAATTAGTAATATTACACACTCTATTTCGTTGTCTCTCTGTTTGATATGCTTGAGGATTGCTAGCACAACGTTTATCTACACATTCTGGAGGGCCATATAACAAAGTATTTTCATATTCACTTTGGGGTAGCAAACAACCACATTTGGGATCTTTCATGCCTTGAGGTGTTTTACAATAATTACTGACTACTGTATCGCATGCTTTACTCTCAAAACACCAATCAGGATGACAATTAGCATTTTGATTGCTAGTACGACCTAAACAACAAGGAATTTGAAATGTATTAGCATCCCATCGTACTTTTCGACATCGTTTGCGAAAACGTGAAGTATCTGCTCCAAGAGCTTCAAAAAAATCTTGAGCACAATAACCCCCACCATCACCATTTACCCTACTTCCGCGACGTTGTGCTTCAGAACGAGAAATTTTAACATAACCATCTTCAACCCATCCAGTAGGACATTGATCAATACTAGTTTGTGATAATAAACACCATCCAGGTTGAGGTCCAACTTCTCTGTAAACCGGAGCTCTTCCACAAGCCATTATAAACTATTCAAATAAAAAAATAATACTAAATAAATTTATTTTTTGGTATAATAATAAATACCTGCAATTACAACACCACCAGCAACGACCCCGCCAATAATTCCACCAATTAATCCGTAATTTGGCTCACCGGAAGGACCGGAAGGTTCCGGACTTTCACTTGAAGGAGACTCTGTTGGTCTTTCATCTTTAAACTCGTCTCCGCAAATTTTTTTTAATTGATCAATATTTAAATTGGGTACATCTTCCGAAATAGTGCATTCTTTACGAGTACATGCTGGAGTTGGTATTCGTTTTGCTTTTCCATTTCTAGTACAACGCGTGTCAACACAATAAGCAGGACCATATTTATCAGTTTCAGGATAATTTACCATGCATGCACACATAGGATTATCTTTATTAGCAGGGCGAGTACAAAATCCTTGAATATATCCATTGCATTCGGAACTGCCATCACACCAATCCGGAGCACATGATTCTTTTGTATTGAGAGTTCCTAAACAACATGCATGTTTATTCGCATCACTCCATTGTACTTTTTTACATTTTTTTCGAAAACGATTTAGTTGGCTTTCTTTGGCAAATGGAATAAAATCCTGAGCACATATAGGACCTCCTCGTTTTCTAGCTTCAATTCTAGAAATTTGTTCGAATCCATTTTCCACCCATCCAGTTGGACATTTATATTGATCAATATCACTCAAAAGACAAGCACCGGGGCGGTAACCTATTGATTTAACTACATCCGGCCGATTGCAAGCCATTATAAACTATTTGAATAAAAAAATAATTATCGAAGCTTTCTTAAAATTTTTTTGTAAAATACAAAATTAATAACAAGTTGTGTCAAAACAATCATTCCAAATCCTAGACCAGCATACAGATAAACTCTATTCATCACACTCGCTAGTGTGTCAAGTAATTCTTGACGAATTTCAGATATTACATCATTTACTTCTCTCTGAATATTGTCAATAATCCCATCAATGAATTTATTAAATTCAGATCCCAAAATAATACTGTCTATAGTAGTTAGTAGTTGGTCTTCTCCAGTAGTAGTTAAAATCTCTGTTCCACCAAATTCAACATTAAATGCAATTACACTTCCAATAAATAGACTAATCAGTACAATGCGTTTCATTAATATTAATTATCTAATTTTCTTTAAAATGCAGATAATTCAATTTTCTTCCATGCATATATAAATGGACAGTGATTTTAAACGCATTCTTGATAAAATTAATGCAGGAATCGTTTTATTGAAGGTCCAAAATTCTGAAGATTCAGGATCCATGATTATAGAATTTGTCAATGAAAAAGCTTGCGAAATAACCGGAAGCGATTTAACAAAAATGATTGGAAAAACTATTCGTGAAGGTTTTCCTCAATTCATGAAAACGGATTATCCTCAACAGTACTTAAAAGCACATTTAAGTAATACTTCAGTTAATGTAACTGACCTGGAGTACGGAGATGAGAAACAAATATTTAATGTTAGTGCACATCCGTTAGGAACAGATAAGGTTTTCCTTTATTATCATAGCATTACACATCAAAAACAACTTGAGGAATCTATCAAAAAAGAATCTAATACTCAATTTGATATTCTTAGACTTGAAAAGCAAATTGCGGAAGAAAGAGCTACTAAAGAACAGGAAATTTCTAAGGCTAAAGATTTTTTCCTTGCTAATATGAGTCATGAAATTAGAACTCCACTTAATGGAATTATTGGAATGAGTCAATTACTTATGAGTACTAATATGACTAAAGAACAGGAAGATTATGTAAATACCATTAATCAATGTGGTGTACAATTAATGGAGATTATCAATGATATTCTTGATTATTCCAAAATTAATGCTGGAAAGATGAATTTAGTTAATGAGCCTTTTGATCTCCGCGAGCTTTTGAATAATTGCAATGAAATTGTTTCACTTAAAGCAAGTGAAAAGGATATTGAGCTTTATTACAAGTTAGATAAAACAGTCCCCAATTTTCTACTTGGCGATCCTAAACGTTTAAAACAAGTTCTTATCAATCTTCTTAGCAATGCAATTAAATTTACAGAAAGAGGAGAAGTACTTATAACAGTTAGTGCTAAAAAAATAGATAATATTACACAAGGAGATTATTTTGAAATTACATTTGACGTTAAAGATACTGGCATTGGTATTGCTCCAGAAAATCAAAAAGAGATTTTCAAATCTTTCCAACAGATAGAAAATTTATACACACGTACAAAAGGCGGAACTGGTCTTGGATTACCTATTTGCAAACTTTTAGTTAAACTTATGAGTGGTAATATTTGGGTAAATTCTACTATTGGTGAAGGTAGTACATTTTCATTTAATGTAATTATGAAAGAATTAGATGATCCAATTAAAATAAGTGATATTGATAAAGACTCTCTTCGAGATAAAACAGTATTAATTTGTGATGACAATGCTACCAACAGACTTATTCTTTGTTCATATGCATTCGGATGGAAAATGAAACCAACTGCTGTAGGTTCTGGTGATGAAGCACTAATGTACATTAATTCTGGCCAAACATTTGATTTGGCTTTGCTAGATATTAAAATGCCTGGTATGTCTGGTATTGAATTAGCACATCGTATTATAAAAATAAATCCAAATATTCCAATGATCAGTCTATCATCTATTGGGCAAACTTATGAATCAAAAGAACAACTTTTCAAATATGGCCTTATCAAACCAGTTTCTGAACTGAAACTCTTTAATGTTTGTTTAAATGTTATTAAATCTGATTCCAAGATTAAATATGCTCATAAAGAAGAAATTAATAATAAGGCTTTGTACATTTTAGTTGCTGAAGATATTTATGCCAATCAAAAGGTAGCTGTAAGTATGTTAAATAAACTTGGTTATCGTCAAGTAGATACAGCTTTTAATGGACTTGAAGCTTTGCAACTCATTGAAAAAAAGAAATACGATGTTATCCTTATTGATATTAAAATGCCTATTATGGATGGCTTTCAACTTACCAAGGAAATCTGTAAAAGATATCCACAAAAAAAAGATAGACCATACATGATTGGCGTTACTGCTCATATTGCAGAGGGAATTAAAGAAAAATGCTACGAATCTGGAATGAATGGATATATTTCAAAACCAATTATCATGAAAGAGCTTGAAACCATGTTAAATATTATTTCTCGAAAAGTGGAATCACCTAAGGATAATGCTGTGCGCCCCGACTTAATTGAAATTTAATTAATTCATTTGCACTCTTTTTTTGTTGTTCTTTTAGAGTAGCTTCAAATTCATCCTGAAGACTGGTATCAGTAATTATAACATCATTTGATTTCTCTTTCCACACTTTTACTGCATTTTCTAAAGTGCTTGTTCCAATCGGGCTAGTAGCTTTAATAATAATACCATCAACTCCATTTGCAACATCAGGTTTAGAAACAGCAGTATCTCCAAATTTCTTTCGAAAATCACTAAGAACTCCTTCGCTAATTGCAGGAGCTTCTTCTAAAAGCTTATTAAAATGATTTTTAACAGCATCCATATACACTTTTCCTTCTTTGCGTTCGCATCTACGCATAGCTAATTGATTTTCAATTTCACTTACAAAGATATGAAATTTAATTGCACTCTTTCGATGTTTTTCTGCAAGTATATCAAGTCCCATAAATTTACTTAAAGCGCTAGTAACTGCACCAATATAACTGAAAACACCAATCACAATAGTAATTGCAGTCATATTTATTCCAACATCAATGAAAGCAATAGTTCCCGATGCACTTGTTACAATAATAGTTAAAATACCTAAAATATTGTACCAAAATGTATATTTCTTGCATGATTTATTGTGCATCCATCTATATCCTTTGGCTTGTTCTCCCCGATTTTGAAGAAGTTTTTCTTGGGTAGAATTCCAATTATTTTCTTTATTCTTGTTTCGTTCTTGATTTGTCTTTAAGTCATTGTAATTCTTTTCTAAATCAAAACTATGACGTCGAGGTGGCGTTATGTCCATTTTCGTAATAACTTTAGAAAAATGAAGTGTGGTATATTACGCAGTAAAAAAATACCTCATTAAAATAAATGGGAAGTAGTTTCAATTACAAAGATGTTGAATTTCGTCGGCGCGTAATCAATGTAGATTCTAGATCCCGGAATATATCCAATAATCCTCAGCCCAATCCTTTTGAACTTCGATTAGATGATGAACAAAATTATAGTGATGTGGTGTATTGTAAATTAATTAGTGCTATTATTCCTGCTACTGATTTTAATGTTAGTGAAGACAATAATGGATTTTCTATTATTGACAATGGAGTACAATATGACGTTTTACTTCCTCCTTGTGATTATGATATTAATTCCCTAATTGTAGAACTTACTAACCAAGTAACTCCACTTGCGACTACTAATGTTTATACATTTTCTGTAGTATGCGGACGTCTGCAGATTGAAGGTACCGGTGGAGTCTTGCCGTTTCAGTTTCTCTTTGAATCAGGTCCGTATGCAGATAAAGTAGTACCTGCCAATAATAATACTTGGAGACAAACTGTTTTTAACCGAAGCGCCAGAAATGTACTTGGATTTGACATTGCTGATTATACCAGTACAGGTAATCCTATTGGAGTAATTCTAAGTCCTAACAAAATTAATCTTCTTGGAGAACCGTATCTGCTTCTTAATCTTGAACAATCAAACACCACATTCGAAATTGTTACCACACCAAATGCTAATTTAAAAAATGTATTCTTTAAACTTCCTCTAAGTGCCCCTCGCAATGCATTTACATATCTCCGAAATGATTATGACTCTTACAAGTCATTTACACCAGTAATAAAAAATTTAAAAGAACTTAAAATTACATTACTTAAGTACTCGGGGAAGCCGTACAATTTCCAGGGAGTTGATTACTCGTTCCAGTTAGAGATTGGAACCTTAAAGTAAATCTTTTCTTGGCCATTCTAACAAAATACCCTCCTGGTTTCATTCCTTGATTATATATCCACAAGGCAATTTTTTGCCTTGCATCTCTTTCTATTTGTTTTTTTTTAATTTCTTGAATAAATTTTAATAGATCATGAGTTGAACCATTCCACCCAAAAGGTACTCCGTGTGTTCTAATTTTTTGTCGAATAATTCCTTTTTCACATATTAATGTTTTTAGATTTGCTGGAAAATCCGGTAAACTTTTGAGATTAACACATGAATTGCAAATTAATTCTTGAAGACTATTCGGCAACTCAGGCATTTTTTTAAGATTTGAACAACCAGAACAGTTTAATATACGAAGACCTTCAGGAAGCTTTGGCAATTTTTTAAGATAAGTACATTCATAACAGAGTAAAATTTTAAGACTATCTGGAAGTGGAGGTAATTTTTCAAAATTACCTCGGCATTTTAAACGCTCAATTCCAGCAGGAATTACTTCGGTACCAGTATAAGTGAATCGTTTCATTTATTTAAATTAAAATAAAAAGATTTCAATTTTAAATTCATTCATACTCAATAGTAAAATCGTCAATTTTAACTAACTCGGCATTTTTAACATTATAATGGAATTTTTCTCCATAAGGAAGATGAAAGATATGACCATAAACTTCGTTATTATTCCAAGACAAATTATATTCATGCTCCCAAATATGAGCACACATACTATTAATTTCTTTATATGCAATCTCCTTTTTGGCACCAATTGGAAACTGGAAATTAATAGTTGATTTAGAAATGTCAATTTTCTCATACACCGGGTTGGGCTCTTTTGCTCCGAAGAACAAATGAACTTTATTCATCGGCAAACTTACAATAATCTTGGTTGTGTGGATAGGCTTTTTAGGTTCTGGAATTAGCTTTCCATAAATGTCCGAAGAATTAACAATTAGCTCGTTTCCATCAACAAAACACAAAGACGATTTTTTGTATGTATTATTCTTACGAATCAACCTAATACATTTTTTATTAACATAAATTCCATCACCACACAATGCAAAATCACTATTTTCTTGGATGTGCTTATGAAATGCAGATTTATACAACTCAGATGGGAATTTAGTGTTTTTTTTGACCATTACTGCGATAAAATTTATTCACAGTATTAATCAACGCAATTTCATTAACATTGTACCAAAGACCAGGAAAGAAGAGCTCGACAAATTCCATCGTGTTTTTACATTAAATAAAAAAAGATTTCAATTTTTTGGGACTTAAATATAATCCCATTCTTCTTTGCCTAATTTATTACCATCGCAACGCATTTCTATAAAACCCTTGTGTAAAGTTTCTCTGAGACTGATAATCTGATTATTATTACAATACAATTTATGAAGACTTTCAGGTAGTTTGGGAAGAAATTTTAGTAAATTATTACTGCAACACAAAACTTCAAGACCTTTCGGAAGTTTGGGTATTTTGGTTAATTGATTACCATTGCAGTTCAATATTTGAAGGTTTTTGGGCAAAATGATTTCTGAATCTAATTTATTATTATTGCAGTATAAAACTTCCAAATTTCCAGGGAGAACAGGAAGCTTTGTTAATTTATTATTCCCACAACGCAAATCTTCAAGATTAACGAGTGTAGCGAGTGGAGGAAGACTAGTTAATTGATTATTATCACAGTGCAATACTCGAAGATTTTTAAGTGTTTCCAATGGAGGTAAATTAGTTAATTGATTACTATGACAGCTCAATTCTTCAAGACTTGTCGGGAGTGGAGCAAGACTCGTTAATTTATTAGTATTACAATACAATTTCCGAAGACCTGGAGGAAGTGAAGGAAGACTTGTTAACTGGCAATCAGTGCAATACAATTCTTCAATATCATCTGAAAAAATGGTTAATTGTTCACCGTTGTAAATTCCTTTTTTGGATTCCATTATACCACAAGTATCTTGAAAAAAATAAAAAAGTATTTCAATTTTAAAATACCCTGGGTCGTCGAATTATTCGCTTCGCTCAATAATTCTCCTCGTAATCGTCTTTAAAGACCAGCCATAATATCTTCGACTTGTTTTTCTGTAACCCCGTATGCGTCTTCGTCAATGCCAATTACCGGAAGTCCAGTACCACCCGGAATGGTATGTCCGAAGAGTACCCTGGCACTTACACTATTCATATTATCAACTTCTCCAAATTGGGCTGCCGTTTTGATTTGTTCTGGAGTTTCTTCAAATGAAGTTTTACTAATTGGACTACGGTCAAGTCGATTAAAACCAAATCGACTTACTGCTGTTATTTCTCCAATTTGCGTCATACTATCACTCAATAACGCAATTGCATGATAATTAACATAAATACCGTTAAACACCAGAACTTGTTTAATTTCGTCTAGCAAAATTCTCCTTGCTGCCTCGATACCAAAAGCATGGTAAGTTTCCAGCGGATCAGTACATCGAGTTCGACCAATATCTACACCTGGAGCTCGAAGTACTTCCTTAAGGTTGACACCATCAGTGTCCAAATAATATTCAACCTTGGTTTCTACATTACCTGTTTCTTTACTAAATATTTTTACATTTTTGTCTTCTCGGATTTGAATTGACACAATGTTTCGAATTCCTCGAAGTACAAAGTTTTCCAAAAGCTTATCCTTGTATCTAATTACTTGATCAACATTATTTTTATTTTTGTCTGGCATTTGTTCAAGAACAAGATACACTCGAACCACGAGTTCTGATGCATTTTCATCTGTGGTAATTGCATAAATTTCAGGTACTTCATTAAGCTTTTCTTTAATAAGTCGCATTGTCATTTGATTATAAACCATGGCACTGCGATTAAGTTCAAATCTAATTACTGCATTGCTTACATCACTAGAAGGACCTTTATCCGCAAGAGAATATTTGTAATAGTCTTTAATCCATTTTTTATCCGCAGATACCACTGTAGAAGCTCCAGCTTCTACAAATGGATCAAAGTAAATTTGTACTTTTTCCACAAATTCCGAAAGAAGCGTGTTTCGAAGTTCATTACGAAGTTTTTCTGCCTTAGCTCGATTATAACGGTCTTCACCTTTGAGATAAATCAACATAAATGGATTTTTCTGCTTTCTACTTACGTCAATAAGTTCTCGCAAACGTGGTACACCCGCAGTAACATTGCTTTTAGCACCAATACCAGCTGAATGGACGTGCAAGGCTCTTTGGCGTAGAATGAAATAACATTTCACCCCTTAGCCAAGGTGAGCTTTTCCCATTAAGTCAGGCTCAGCTTTACGCTTACCCCTAACACCCCTTTCGGGCGGGACTGACTTTATCTTGAGGAAGATTATTTACAACCTTCCCGGTTTCCACAAAGTCGATGAACCTTCTCCATGAAGCAAACATGTTTGCTTTTTAGGAGCTTGGCTGCGGATAACCCATTTCGCTTTCGCTCATTCTTGAAATTTTTACCGCAGGACCAACGGTCCGAGGACCGTCAGCCCTGGTGGCTGACGCCACAAAGCGACGCTATTAACGTGCCCACCATGAAGTTTCCTAACATGGTTTGGTATTCAAGACTTTAGGGCTTCCCCGCAATTCGAAAACCTCGCAGGAGACGGAGAAATCACATTTCTTCGTTCCTACTAGCCGTTGCAAGGGAATGACGTATATGTACGTCATTCCTTCCTCATTGCTTACTGTTTATCCAGAACCTAGTGAGGTACAGTTCTGGCAGACGACTTTTCAACGCCTCGCATCAGGACCTTACCCTAATGCATTGACGTATTCAGCGTGTCATTGAGTACTAATCCGAGTTTATCACAGAAAATTGGATCATCTTCAACAGTGAAATCATATACATAATCTTCTGCACAATCAACATATTCTAGAGTAATTATCTTATCCCAAAATACATTACTTGAATATGCTTGATTAATTACTGAATAATCTTCATGAGTTTCTGGTAATTTTTTTAGAATTTCACCAAGTGTTTTTCTTCCAATACAATAATTGTGACTATTATGATATCTTCCCAAATCTAATGAATTTAGTTTGACTTCAGGAATCATATCATACACATTTATTGATTTATATGCATGTGTTTTAATTCTTTCTAATCTTTCTTTTTTATGTTTAACAATTGAACCAATTACTTCAGCATATTTCTTAGCATAATAGTTGTGAATTAATGTTTCGTATCTCATTTTTTTATGAACAATTCTAGCTCGTTTTCTTGCAAAAATTCCAAAGCGTGTCAATAGAAGGATGAGACCATCAGTTAATTTTTCAGAATCAGATGATGAACTTACAATACATGTTTCTTTTGCTACACTTCCATCTCCATCATAATATCCCTGCAATAATCCCTTGATAAAATCATCGTTCGCACTAAAACACCAATCTGGCAATTTTTTATTTTTAGCGCCAATTCCACAAATTTTTTCTATTAATTTTGCTAAGACCATAGATGATAATACTATTTTAGCTCTATTAACATGTTTATCTACATCAATTCTTGATGTAATTTTCATTGATTCAGCAAATTCAACAATTTTCTTTTGATAAATTTTATCAACATTTGCAATATAGATGAAATATTTTGTATGAGCACCTTCTGCAAGGTAAGCTCCAACAAGGAATCCAAAATTCTCATTTAATTGCATTTTTTGTGGGATTTTAATATTTTTATTTTGTATTTTTTCAGGATGAATATACCCATTAATAACTTTGAACTTTTCATTCTTAAAATATTTCATTATGTCAATTTCATTAATTTTTTCTAGATTTTCAGTTGGAAGATCTTTAACAATTGGAAGATAATGTCCAATCTTTAAATCACTTCCATTAATTGCTAAGATTTCATTATCTTTTCTTGTAATAAATGATTTTGCTAGTGTTGCGGTAACCTTTCTCCCAGATTTTGTTTCGATTTTTACTAATTTTCCATTGGGAGGATGACGAGTCACGCCAATAATTTTTTTCCATCGAACTTTTTCGTCCTTACCTAATGCTGGAACATGATATTCTTCACTGCGCAATGAGATATTTACATATGTAGTCTTTCCATCGTTTATTTCTTTTTCTTTATTTGTTGCATTTTCTACAATATTGTCAATCATTTCTCCAATTTTAATGGTTTGAACTAATTTATTGTCTTTAATGACTACTTCTGTATTATATTCCACACTAAGTTGAGTACTGGGTTCTCCAAGACTTTGGCTTACTACCGCGCCAACCATTTCTCCGGGACAAACAATAGCTTCCAAGTACTTCTTTTCGATTTCATTAATTAAATATTCAAATGCCTCTTTTTTAAGTTTATATTCAACAATAACTTTCTTGCTATTCAATGCACTTCGAATTAGAATACACAACAATCGCGGAGCCATTAGATATTGTTCTGCGTTTTTACTGGTATTTTGCAATTGATTCTGAAACATTCGCGGAAGTTTATCGCAAAGCTCACGAACGCGCCGAGCAATTTCAACTGGATTTAATTCACTCTTTCCCTCTTTAATTTCAAATCTGCTCGTAGCATTAACGATAAGTCTGCGTACATTTACAGGGGCAAATAGTGAATCATCTGGACTAGGAATACTCTTAAATGTTTCAAATCTCATAAAATCCCTATCAAATAATACTTGTTTTACTTCTTCCTTTAAAATATGTAATGTATCTTGACCTCGTGCAGGACTTAAAATTTCTTTAATAACTTTATCTCCGACGTGTTTGCGAATATCATCTTCACGCATCCACCACCCTCGCAATATTTCTTTATTATTTAGAAAAACAGTTTCAAACTTTTGGCGTTCAATCATTGTTGGGTCAATTCCATCTTCTCCATACAGAAACTGCACAATTTGCCCATTAGAATTACGAACAGTATTGTCATAATCAACCATAATATCTTCCATGGCTTTCATAAGTCGTCGTGAAATATATCCACTATCACGCGTACGTACAGCCGTATCAATTACACCTTCACGCCCAGACATAGCATGAAAGAAGTACTCTTCCGGTGCTAAGCCTTGAATAAAGGAATGCTGTACAAAACCACGAGACATCGGATCTTCGTCGTATTTCCAAAAGTATGGCAATGTACGATGACTTCCAAAGTTCGGAGCAATTCGCTTACGTTCTACAATTTGTTGCCCCACAGCTCCGGACATTTGTCCGATATTTAAAGCATCACCTTTACTTCCACTTTTA
>Ga0114931_10005623_pt1 | contig 15487 bp, 11 predicted proteins | sample 2SBtaG_FD_89579 | JGI IMG/M metagenome (GOLD analysis project Ga0114931, IMG submission 89579) | Deep subsurface microbial communities from Kolumbo volcano to uncover new lineages of life (NeLLi) - 2SBTROV14_V59a metaG | ecosystem: Environmental > Aquatic > Marine > Volcanic | place: Kolumbo...
CGCGCGAAGAGGCGGAGGTTGCGCTCGGCCTCGTCCCACGGCATGCCGGCATAGCTGAAGACCGAGACGAAGTGCTCCGCGCCGACGCGGTCGCAGAACGCGCGAATCCGCTCCTGGCACTGCTTGGGCGTGCCGTGGATCTGCAGGTCCATGTACATGCGCTCCGCCGCATCGGTTCCGCGCCGGTTCATCGCTTCGGAGATGCGGGCGTAGAATTCGTAGCCCTTCTCCTCCTTGAAGTGGTCGCTGGTGAACTCGTAGTGCGCGATCGCGGTCCGGTAGTAGGCGGTGATCCACTGCTCGGCGCCTTCGCGTGCGCGCGTCTCGTCCTCGTCGCAGAACACCCAGCCCGCCAGCACCGGCGGCGGCGCCGGTTCGCCGTGGATCTCGTGGAACGCTTCGCGGTACTGCGCGAGCTCCCGGTCCACGTCCTCCCAGGGCTTTTGCGGGATGATCAGGATGCCGACACCGAGGCGCGCCATGATCTCGACGGACTCGGGCGAGACCGCGGCTGCATAGGTGCGGCCCCGGAAGCTCTTGTCGGGGCGGGGCCGGAGGTCGCGGCGGGGCTGCTGGAAGAACTCGCCCTCGAACTCGCAGGCGCCGGATTCGAGCCCCTCCAGGATCATCTGCGCGGCTTCGGTGAAGCGGCCGCGGCTCTCGCTCATCGGGACGCGGAAGCCGTCGAATTCGACCCGGCCCGCGCCGCGCCCGATGCCGAGGATGAAGCGCCCGTCCGAGAGGTGATCGAGCAGCGAGATCTCCTCGGCCACCCGGACGGGGTCGTGCCACGGCAACACGACCACCATCGAGCCGAGCTGGATGCGCCGAGTGCGGCCGGCCATGAAGGACAGGAACTGGAGCGGGTCCGGCATCATCGTGTAGTCGGTGAAGTGGTGCTCGACGGTCCACAGCGAATCGAAGCCCAGCGGCTCGGCCAGGTCGGCCATCCGGAGTTCTTCGCGATACACGCTGGCGTCGCTCTGGGGCTGGCCCGGGTTCTGGAAGATGCTGGCCATTCCGACATGCATGGGGCTCTCCTTCGGATCCGCAGCGTAGCCCGCCTGCGCGGCGGCGGCGGGCCTCGGATCCGGGGTAGGGTCCGGGAGACCGGCGCGGATCGGGAGGAGACCGGGTGGAACTGGGGTTGGCGGGCAGGACCGTGATCGTCACCGGCGGCAGCGGTGGCATCGGGCGTGGACTCGTCCGGGGCTTCGCGCAGGAGGGATGCAACGTCGTGATCGCAGGCCGCGACGTGGAGAAGGGCCGCGAGGTGGCCGAGAGCTGCGCCGGCCCTCCGGGCGGCGGCGCGGCCGCGGTCGAGGTCGTGCGTACCGACGTCACCGACGCCGCGCAGGTCGATGCACTCGTGACGGTCACGCACGAGCGCTTCGGTCCCATCGACGTGCTCGTGAACAACGCCGGCGGGGTCGCGTTCCCGCGGCCGTTCCTGGAGAAGCCGCGCGACGAGTGGGAGTGGGAGCTCGACCTCAACGTCTGGGGCGTCGTGAACTGCACCCGCACCATCGGCCGCGAGATGGTCGAGCGCGGGCGCGGCGCGATCGTGAACATCACTTCCAACTCGGCGCTGCTGGGACCCGCCGCAGTGCAGGTCGCGCATTACGGCGGGACCAAGGGCTACGTGATGTCGCTCTCGAAGGGGCTCGCGCAGGAGTGGGGTCCGCACGGCGTCCGCATCAACTGCATCGCCCCGGGTTGGATCGTGCCGTGGAAGGTCGACGACGTGGGAGAGGGCAGCTTCTGGAAGAAATACGGCTACGCGTTCTTCGGCACGCCCGAGGAGATGGCGCACCAGGCGGAGGAGGGCGCGCTCTTCAACATCGAGGGCCAGCCGATCCGGCGGGTGGGGCGCCCCGAGGACGTCGCCGACCTCGCGCTCTACCTGGCCTCCGACCGCGCCGGCTTCGTCACGGGGCAACTCGTGAGCGTGAGCGGCGGCGCGTACATGCCGTAGGGGACCGGAAGGTGTCGACCGCGGACATCGCTGCGCTGACGGACTTCTCGCGGAAGCGGGCGCGGTGGGCTCGCGTCCTCAACCGGGTCGCGAAGCCGCTCGCGGGCGCGATCCGCCTGGACGAAGACTCGCTCGTCGCGGCGGCGAAGCGCCGGACCGGCCTCTCGGACTTCGGCAGCGACGATTTCTGGGAGCCGCTGCGGGTCTTCCTGGCCGCGCTCGAGAGCGAGGCGCAGCTGACGCCGATCGGCCGCTTCATGGCGCGGCGGGACGTGCTCGTGAAGCTCTGCAACCGGCTAGAGATCACCGAGACCTTCAAGCGGCATCCCGAAATCGCGGAGCAGGAGGTGCGCGAGCCGCTGTTCATCCTGGGGATCTCGCGCTCGGGCACCTCGATCCTGCACGAGCTGCTCGCGCAGGACCCTGCGCTGCGCAGCCTCGAGAGCTGGGAGGCGCGTTACCCGTGTCCACCGCCCACCCGCGAGGGCTACGACCGCGATCCCCGCATCCGCCGGGCGCACCGCGAGTTGCGTCTCTGGCCCGCGATCGTGCCCGCCTACGAGGCCATGCACGAGATGGGCGGGCGCATCCAGGCCGAGTGCGGCGACATCACGGCCAACGCGTTCGTGGGCGATCACCTGGTCGCACTCCACCAGGTCCCGAGCTACGGCGCGTTCCTGGCCGGGCGCGACATGCGTCCGGCCTACGAGCTGCACAAGCGGATCCTCCAGATCCTCCAGTGGAAGACCGGCGAGCGGCGCTGGGTGCTGAAGGCGCCCGCCCACATGAACTGGCTCGACACGCTGCTCGGCGTCTATCCCGACGCCCGGATCGTGCAGACCCACCGCGATCCGCTGCAGTTCATGGGCTCCACCGTGAGCCTGATCGCCGCGATCGTCTGGATGCGGGCGGAACGCGTCGACCCGGGTCCGATCCAGCTCGCGTTCGGTCCCGCCTACTACGAACCGCAGCTCGCGAACGTGATGCGGCTGCGCGACGCCGGCATCGCGCCGCCGGAGCGCTTCTTCGACGTCCGCTTCCAGGACCTGATGGCGGACCCGTTCGGCGTGATCCGGGGGATCTACGAGCATTTCGGCTGGGCCTACAGCGGCCAGGCCGAGGCGCGCATGCGCGCGTATCTGGCGGAGAAGCCGCGCGGCAGGTTCGGCCAGCACTTCTACGCGTTCGACGATCTCGGTCTCGACCTCGAGACCGAGCGCGCACGCTATGCGGCCTATCAGGAGCGCTACGGCGTGGTTTCGGAAGTCACGGCGCGGGAGGCAGCGAGAGATGGTGGATGACGATCGCACGGTCGGGGGCTTCGGCTCCGAGTTCACGCTGGAGCGGCCCCATCCGCGTCCGGACGCGGCCGACGACGAGCGATTGCTCTCGGGGGAGGCCTGGTCCGACTTTTGCGACCGGTTGAAGGACGCCGGTCGCCAGGTGCTGGACGAGCACGCCCCCGGGACCCCGCTCGAGCGGGCCGAGGGCTTCCGCTACCTCGCGAACCTGACGCAGGCCGGCATCCGCCACGCGTTCAACCTGGACCCGCTCCTGCCGCGCTTCCTGCGGCATCCAGACAGCACCTCGAAGTACGGGGCCGAGAATGCGGACAACCTCTACCACCTGTGCCGGATCCGCAGCGACCGGACCTACCGGATCCGGGGCCGGCGGAACTCGGCCTTCGCCTTCCTGCTCGAGACGAAGCAGGGCTACATGCAGCTCGGCGAGATGGAGAACTACGCGACGCTCGATTCCGAGGCGCTCGAACTCGACACCGACGGCGGCTTCGAGATCACGCTCTCGGCCGAACGCCACCCCGGCAACTGGGTGCCGCTGCACCCCGAGGCGACGCAGGTGCTGATCCGGCAGTACCTGGTCGACTGGGAGCACGAGGTGCCGGCGACGTTCGAGATCCAGGACGTCGCGGCCGAAGGGCTGCCGCCGGAGCCGCTGACGCCGCACCGGGTCGCCCGCCAGCTCGACGAAGCCGGCTTCTGGATCGGGACGACGGTCCGGATGTGGAACGAATGGGTGCGCGACTATCGCGACCGACGACGCGACGGCGTCCTCGCGCCGGCGACCCGCTTTGCCGGAGGTGCGGACGACATCTTCTACGGCAACGACGCCTACCGGCTCCGCGACGCGGGCGAGGCGCTGCTGATCGAGGCCGAGGTGCCCGACGCGCGCTACTGGCAGTTCCAGCTGGTGGACCTGTGGTTCTGCAGCGCGGACTACGCGAACCGGCAGTCGAGTCTGAACCACCACCAGCTCCACTGCGACGCCGACGGCCGGGCGCGGATCGTGGTTGCGGTCCGCGATCCTGGCGTCCCGAACTGGCTCGACACCGGCGGCCACCTCGAGGGGATCCTGCAGTACCGCTACATCTGGACCCGCAACGCCCCGGCGCCCACGATCCGGCCGCTCCCGCTCGCCGAACTGCGGGCGGCGCTGCCGGCCGGACACCCGGTCGTCGGCCCCGCGGAGCGGCGCGAGGCGATCGCGCGCCGGCAGGCCCACCTGCGCCGCCGTGAGCCGCTGTGTTGAGGCGCGGTAGCATCCCGTGATGATCGAGATGGCTTCGCACCTGGGCATCTGCGTCGCCGACCTCGAGCGCGCCTGCGGCTTCTACCGCGACGCGCTCGGCTTCGTGGAGTCGGCGCGGCTGCGCTTCGCCGACGAGGCGACCCGCACCCTGCTCTCGCTCCCGGACGGCGTGCTCGAGGCCGTCTACCTGGACCGCGACGGATGGCGCGTCGAGCTCCTCCACTTTCCCGAGCCCGGTACCGTGGCCGGGGCGGTGCCGCGGCCGATGAATCTCGCCGGCCTGACGCACCTCAGTTTCGTCGCCCCGGATCTCGATGCCGCGATCGCGGCGGTCGAGGCGCACGGCGGCCGGCTGATCGCGGGCACGCGGTTGGATGGCGCGGCGATGGTGACGGACCCCGACGGGACCCGGATCGAGTTGATGAGGCGGGCGTTCGACCCAGTGGCCCTCCAGGCCGCGGCCGGTCCGTCGGGAGAGGGCGGATGAGCTGGACCGGACTCGGACTCGAGCGCTGGCGGTACGCGAAGGGGCTCCACGAACTCGGCCGCGGAAACTACGCGTGGCTGCAGCCGGACGGCAGCTGGGGGTGGAGCAACGCCGGCCTGGTCGTGGACGGGGACCAGTCGCTGCTGGTCGATACCCTCTTCGACCTGCCGCTGACGCAGGCGATGCTGGACGCGATGCGCGACGCCGAACCCGCGGCGGCGGCCCACATCGACACGGTCGTGAACACGCACGCGAACGGCGACCACTGCCACGGGAACCAGCTCGTCGAGGACGCGGAGATCATCGCCTCGGCCGCGGCGGCCAAGGAGATGGCCGAGCTTCCGCCGGCCGCGTTGGCGCAGCTGCAGGCGGCCCACGCCGACGACCCCTCGCGGGTCGGCCGATTCTTCCGCAAGGCCTTCGGCCCGTTCGCGTTCGAGGGCATCCGGCACGTCGGCCCCACGCGCACCTTCGCCGATGCGATGACCGTGACGGTGGGCGACAAGCGCGTCGAGCTGATCGAAGTCGGCCCCGCGCACACGAAGGGCGACGTCCTCGTGCACGTCCCCGGCGACCGCGTCGTCTATACCGGCGACATCCTGTTCGTCGAAGGGACGCCCATCGTCTGGGCGGGGCCGGTCTCGAACTGGATCGCGGCCTGCGACCGCATCGCGGCGATGGAGGTCGACGCGATCGTGCCCGGCCACGGGCCGATCACGGACCGGCGCGGCGCCGAGGCCGTGAAGGCGTACCTCACGTTCGTGCAACGCGAGGCGACCGAGCGCTTCGAGGGGGGCATGTCGGCCTGGGAGGCGGCGCGCGACATCGACCTCGGCCCGTTTGCAGAGTGGAGCGATTCCGAGCGCATCGCGGTGAACGTCGACGCGGTGTATCGCGAGCTCGGCGCCCGCGAGACGGCGTCCGGCACGCTCGACCTCTTCGGCGCGATGGCTGAACTCGCGGACCTGGGCGATTGAGTCCTCGCGCGGTCTGGACCCTCGCCGTGTTGGCGGGGTGGCTGGCCCTGGCCGGCGCTGCGCCCGCGCGTGCAGCCGACGACCGTCCCAACATCCTGCTGCTGATGGCCGAGGACCTCTCGTCGCGCATCGGCGCCTACGGCGACCGCGTGGCACGGACACCCCACATCGATCGCCTGGCGGAGCAGGGCACGCGCTACACCCGCGCCTTCACGACCGCGGGCGTCTGCGCGCCGAGCCGCGCAGCCATCATCATGGGCGTACACCAGGACGAATGGGGAGCCGGGCACATGCGGGCCACCGCCGGCGGATACGTCGCGGTTCCGCCCGAAGACTGGAAGGCGTTCCCCGAGTGGCTCCGGCGCGCCGGCTACTACACGGTGAACAGTGGAAAGACCGACTACCAGATGGGTGCCGGGCTCGCGGCGCCGTTCCGCGGCCCGTCCTCGATCTGGGATGAGCCCGCGGGTGACGACTGGCGCGGCCGCGCGCCGGGGCAGCCCTTCTTCGCCTACCTGACACTCGAGCAGACGCACGAGAGCCAGGTCTGGCCCACCTGGCAGTTCTCGCCGCTGGCCATCGTGATGAGCCCGCTGCGGGCGGCGAACCACTGGTCCTGGGACTTCGAGACCGATCCGGCCGCGGTCCGCGTGCCGCCCTACTACCCGGACACCCCGACCGTGCGGGCCGACATCGCGCGCCACTACAACAACCTCGGCAACGTCGATCGCGCGGTGGGGGAACTGCTCGCGAAGCTCGAAGCGGACGGGCTCGCCGACGACACCCTGGTGGTCTTCGCCGGCGACCACGGCGACGGCCTGCCGCGCGCCAAGCGTTGGCTCTACGATTCCGGGACGCGCATCCCGCTCGTCGTGCGCTGGCCCGGGAAGGTGGCGCCGGGCGCAGTCGACGACGGACTGGTGAGCGGCATCGACTTCGCGCCCACCTTCCTGCGCGCGGCCGGAGCCCCGTTGCCGGACTACCTCGAGGGGCGCGTCTTCGCAGGGCCCGAGCGCGCGCCGGCGCCCGCCGTCGTCTTCGCCGCGCGCGACCGCATCGACGAACGGCTCGACCGCGTGCGGTCGGTGCGGGGGCCGCGCTTCCTCTACATCCGCAACCTGATGCCGGACCAGCCCTACGTGCTGCCGATCGCGTTCCGCGACCAGATGCCGATGATGAAGGAGATGCTGGCGCGCGCCGCCGCCGGGACGCTGCGCGGACCCGCGGCGCTCTGGTTCCGCAAGACCCGGGATCCGGAAGAGCTCTACGACACCGCGGCCGATCCCGACGACGTGGTGAACCTGGCCGGCGATGCGGCCTATGCGGACGTGCTGGCGCGCTTCCGCACGATCCTGGACCTGCGTCTCGCGAGCGGGAAGGACCTGGGCCTGCTGCCCGAGGACGAGCTGCGCGAGCGCTTCTGGCCGGGCGGGAAGCAGCCCGAGACCCCGCCACCGACGGTCCGGTGGCGGGATGGCCGGGCGGCGCTGAAGGCCCGGCACGGCGCCTCGGTGGTGTTCCGGCCGGCCGGAGCCGAGACGTGGTCGCTCTACACGGAGCCCGTGACCGTGGCTCCGGGGGCGTCCCTCGAGGCCCGGGCCGTGCGCTACGGCTGGGCCGAGAGCGTGGGGGTGCGGGTCGAAGGGCCGCCGCTTCGCTGACGCGCGCCCCCGGCTGCGGCACACTCGACGGACCGCCGGTCGCGAGGACGGCGATGCAGGATCCCCCCCCAGCGAGAGAACGCCCAGGAGCCCCCATGAAAGCCGCCGTCTTCCAGGCCGCCAACCAGCCGCTGACGATCGAGGACCTCGACATCATCGACCCGCGCGCGGGAGAGGTGCTGGTGCGCACCGTCTGCAGTGGGGTCTGCCATTCGGACCTGCACTTCGTCGATGGCAAGTGGGCGCTGCCGATGCCGACCGTGCTCGGCCACGAAGCGTCGGGCGTGGTGGAAGCCGTCGGCGAGGGCGTCCAGTACGTGGCGCCGGGCGATCGCGTGATCATGTCGTTCAAGCCCTTCTGCGGCACCTGCTACCACTGCATCCGGGGCGAGGGGCACCTGTGCAACGACCCGTCGATCGGGCTCTCCTCGGTCCAGCGCCTCAGCTGGAACGGCAACCCGGTGATGCAGTTTGCGAGCGTGGGATCGTTCGCGGAGTTGATGGTCACCAGCGAGGGCGGACTGGTGAAGATCCCGGACGAGATGCCTATGGCCGAGGCCGCGCTCGTGGGCTGCGGCGTGATGACCGGGATCGGCGCCGCGCTCTACACGGCCCGCGTGCCGGGCGGCGCGGTGACGGCCGTCGTCGGCTGCGGTGGGATCGGCCTCAACGTGATCCAGGGCTGCCGCCTGGCCGGCGCGTCCGAGATCATCGCGATCGACGTCGTGCCGGAGAAGCTCGAGATGGCCAAGCGCTTCGGCGCGACGGCCACGGTCGACTCCTCGGAGCGGAACCCGGTGGAGGCCGTCCAGGAACTCACCGCCGGCGCGGGCGTGGAGTACGCGTTCGAGGCGATCGGGATCCCGGACTGCGTGACGCAGGCGTTCGCGATGACGCGCGCCGGTGGCACCTGCGTCGTGGTCGGCATGCATCCGATGGGGTCGGAGATCAAGGTCCCGGGCCCGGACTTCCTGCAGGAGAAGAAGCTGATCGGCTGTATGTACGGCAGCACGCGCTTCCGTGAGCACATGCCCAAGCTCGTCGACCTCTTCCTGAAGGACCGCATCGATCTTTCCGGACTGGTGAGCCAGCGCCTGCCGCTGACGGAAGTGAACGAAGCGTTCGAGCTGATGAAGGCGGGCAAGGTGGCCCGCAGCGTGCTCGAGATCTCGGACGTCTAGCCCCCGAGGCGCCCGTCCCCACATCCCCCACACCCGAGATGGAGTCGTCATGAAAGCCGCCGTGCTGCGAGAAGTCGGAAAGCCCCTCGAGATCGAGGAGGTGCAGATCGGCCAACCCGCCGCCCACGAAGTGCTGATCCGGACGTCGGCGGCCGGCGTCTGCCACAGCGACCTTCACTTCCAGAACGGGTCGTACTTCTATCCGATGCCGGCCGTGCTCGGGCACGAGTCGGCCGGGGTCGTCGAAGCCGTGGGGGACCAGGTCCGCTACGTCGCGAAGGGCGACCACGTGATCACCTGTCTCTCGGTGTTCTGTGGCCACTGCGAGTACTGCCTGACCGGCCGCCCCGCGCTGTGCGCGAAGGAGGGCCTTCGGCGCGGACCCGACGAGGCGCCGCGCCTGACGCAGGACGGCGAGCCGATGAACCAGTTCCTGGATCTCTCCTCCTACGCGGAGCAGATGCTGGTCCACGAGAACGCGGTCGTGAAGATCACCAAGGACATGCCGCTCGACCGCGCGGCCCTGATCGGCTGCGGGGTGACCACCGGCATCGGCGCGGTGCAGAACTCGGCCCAGGTGCCCGCGGGCGCGAGCGTGGCCGTGATCGGCTGTGGCGGGGTCGGCCTCTCGGCCATCCAGGGCGCGCGCATCGCGGGCGCCGGCCGGATCATCGCGGTCGACATGGTCGACTCGAAGCTCGAACTCGCGAAGGCCTTCGGCGCGACGGACGGCGTGAACGGCTCGGACGGCGAGGCGGTGGCGAAGGTGATGGAGATGACGGGCGGCGGCGTCGAGTACGCGTTCGAGGCGATCGGGCTGAAGGTCACGGCGCAGCAGGCCTTCGCGATGCTGCGCCCGGGCGGCACGGCCACGATCATCGGCATGATCCCGATCGGCCAGACGGTGGAGGTGCCCGGCGTCGACTTCCTGGCGGAGAAGAAGCTGCAGGGCTCGCTGATGGGCGGTGCCTCGTTCCGGGTCGAGATGCCGCGCTACGTCGACCTCTACCTGCAGGGACGGCTGAACCTGGACGACCTGGTCTCGAAGCGGATCCCGCTCGAGCAGGTGAACCAGGCGTTCGCGGACATGGAGAAGGGCGAGGTCGCCCGCAGCGTGATCCTGTTCGACTAGCGACCGCGGGTCCTGGTCGGGATCCGGGGTCGACGTCGCGAGGGGAGCCGGAGCCCGGTTAGGGGGTGGAGGCGGTGCGGGTCGCGCCGACGGCGCTCTGCCCGCCACCGCGCGGCAATGCGTAGGCGACCACGGCGTCGCCGGGCTCGGTGCCGAGCGTCGCGTGGCCGCCGGCCGCGATCACGACCCACTGGCGGCCGCCGTCGCGGAGCCGATACGTCATCGGCGTGGCCTGGCCCCCGGCGGGCAGCGTGTCGCTCCACAGTTCCCGGCCGCTCGCGAGATCGAACGCGCGGAACTGGCCGTCCATCGAGGCGCCGATGAAGACGAGGCCGCCGCCGGTGACGATCGGTCCCCCCATCCCGGGCACGCCCCAGTCCAGCCAGAAGGGCCAGGGCGCGAGACCGCGCGTGGACCCGAACGGCACGCGCCAGGCGACTGCGCCGCGGACCAGGTCGATCGCCAGCAGTTCGGACCAGGCCGGGGGCGTGCACGGAATGCCCCAGGGCGAGACGAACACGCTCTGGAGCAGCCCGTAGGGCGTCCCGTGCTGGGGAAAGAGGATCTCGATCGGCGGGTTGGGCTCCAGGCTCTCGAGTTCTGCTCGAGGAACGAGCCGTTGCACGGTGCCGAGCCGGGTCAAGGTCATCACCAGCAGCCCCTGCGCCGCGGACCAGGCCGCGCTGCCCCAGTTGGCGCCGCCGGCCACGCCCGGATACTCGAGCGAGCCGCCCACGCTCGGGGGCGTGAACGGGCCTTCGTTGCGAAGCCGGCCGAGCGCACGGCGGCAGGCCGCCCGATCGATCGGGGTCAGCCCGAAGACCTCGTCGGGCCGGATCCCGCTCGGATGGAGCGGTGGCGGACGGGTCGGGAACGGTTGCGTCGGGGCCGAGACCTCGCCCGGGACGTCGCTCTGGGGAACCGGCCGCTCCTCCACCGGGAACACGGGTTCGCCGGTCTCGCGGTCGAGCACGAAGACGTGGCCCACCTTGGTCGGCTGCACCAGTGCCGCCACGCGGCGGCCGTCGATCTCGAGATCGACAAGTGTCGGCTGTGAGCCGACGTCGTAGTCCCACAGATCGTGGTGCACGGTCTGGAAGTGCCAGACCCGTTCGCCCGTCGATCCGCGCAGCGCGACGACCGAGCTCCCGTAGTGATCGATCGCGCCGCGTCCGCTGCGGTAGAAGTCGTTGCTCGGGTTGCCGGTCGGGACGAAGACGAGGTCACGCGCCGCATCGACCGAGAACGTGGACCACGCGTTCGGCGTGCCGCGGTGGTAGCGGGGACCGTCCGCGTCCGCCGGCAGCGGAGGCGTCCCGGGCGGGACCGGGTCGAAGGCCCACCGCAGCGCGCCGGTGCGGGCGTCGTACCCGCGGATGACGCCGCCCGGGGCATCGACGCGGCGGTTGTCGCGCACCAGGTGGCCCACCGTCACCACGTCGCCGATGACGGTGGGCGCCGACGTGACGCGGACCTCGTTGCGGCGCACCTCGCCGAGACCGCGCGTCAGGTCGACGGGCGCGAAGTCGGCGCAGGCCTCGCCCGTCGCCGCATCGATCGCCAGCAGCCGCGCATCCATCGTCGCCACGAAGACGCGCGCCGCACATGCGCCCGCGGACGTGGCGCGCGCGTCTTCCCATAGCGCGACGCCGCGGCAGGTGCCTCCGCCGATGGCCTCGATGTCGACGCCGGGGTCGTAGATCCAGCGCGGCTCGCCGGTGCGCGCGTCCAGCGCGAAGACCCGGTCGTACGGCGAACAGAGGAGCAGCTGATCGCGCCACAACACCGGCGTCGCCTGGAACGAGGTCTTCAGGCGGCCGGGGGCCACGTCGCCCGTATGGAAGGTCCAGACCCGCACGAGCGCCGCGACGTTGCCGGCGTCGATCCCGTCGAGGGGCGAGAACCGGGTGCCGCCGGGCGGCCCGCCCCAGGTCGGCCAACCCGCGGCCGGCCCCGCGCGCTCGCTCACGGGCTCGCCGCACGCCGTGAGCGCGCCGACCAGGGCCAGCGTCGCGGCCGCACCGCGCCACCGCCCTTCACGCTTGCGCCACCGGCTCGCGCAGCGGCTCACGGGCAGGCGGGTCCTTCGCAGCCGCTCGTGGCCTGTGCCGCGCCGCGGACCCCGGTGCCTGGATCGAGCCGCAGCACCCGCGGCTGTCCGCCCTCGATCTGCCACGCCGGCGCGTTGGAGTTGGAGGTCCAGACGCGGCCCTGCGCATCGAAGTCGATGTCGCGCGTGTAGGTGACGCGCGTCGGCAGCGGGTAGACCGTGAACCGTTCGCGCGCGGGATCGAAGCGGATCAACGTGTCGCTGTTGGTCCCGCAGATCCAGACCTGGTCGGTGCGGCGGTCGACGTTCAGCGCGTACGGCGCGGCGCCCTCGATCGGCGCGATCGGCAGCTCCCAGGTCCGGAAGAGCCCGGTCGCCGGGTCGAACGAGGCGAGCAGCCCGGCCGAGAAGCTCGGCACCCAGAGCACGCCCTCCGAATCGAAGCGCAGGCGCCGCGGCGCGGGAAAGGGCGTCTCGGTCAGCGTGACCGCCAGCGTGTCCGGATCGATTCGCCCGATGCGGTCCTCGTTCAGCTGGCTGAACCAGACGCCGCCGTCCGGGGCGATGTCGATGCCGTACGGCACCGGCATCGTGAAGCCGTTCCCGCCCTCGCCCCCGGCACCGCGCAGGTCGAAGCGCCGGTCGAGCCACATCGTGAACGGCAGGATCCGCAGCACCAGGGCCTGGGTCCAGGTCCGCGCGGGCAGGCGCACGTGGCGCTGTTCGCCGGTCGCGGGGTCGAAGAAACCCACGTGGTTCGATGCCGCCATCGTGTACCAGAAGCGCCCGCGCGCATCGAAGCGCAGCGTGTGAGGGTAGATGCCGGCCTCCACCGCGTGCACCGCGAATGTCTCGTCGAGGGGGTCGAAACGCGCCAGCTGGTTGCCGGCGGCGAGCGTCATCCAGACGCTGCCGTCCGGGGCGACCTGGAGCGAGTGCGGTCCGCTGCGCTCGTTCGACGTCTGCGAGACCGGGGTCGTCTGCTGGCGGAAGAGCCCGCCCGCCGGCAGCCCGGCGGAGGGCACGGCCCAGACCCTGCGCTCGGCGCCATCGGGCCCGAGGCGGAGGCGATGCAGCTGGTCCTGCGCGGCATCGACCGCGTAGATCGAACCATCGGGATGAACGATCGCGTCGTGCTCCATCGAGGCGCGGCCGCCGAGGTCCCACTCGTCGATGCGGGCGCGCAGCACCTCGGGCGCCGGCGGCGGCGCGAAGCGCTCCGCGTCCTCCCAGCCCTGCGTCAGGTCCGGGACCGCGGCGGTGCGGTCATAGGCGCGGATGAAGAGCTGCGGCAGCCGTTCCCGGAGATCGTTCGTGATCCGTGCGCCGCGCCGCTCCATCAGCCCGACGACCTTGCGCCACTCGTCCGCGGTGCGTTCGCGCCGGGTCGAGAGGCTGCCCTGCTGGTGGCAGTAGGTGCACTCGCGCTTCAGCAGCCAGGCCTCGGCCGGGTCGTCGACCTGGCGGAGCACGCGCGCGTACCAGTGGTGCGCGGGCAATTGCTCCGCGACGGCGGCCGGGTCGGTCTGGCGCACGAGCCGCAGCGCGAGGGGACCCTCCGCGGGCGCCCGGTCCGGCCACCACCCGGGGCGCCAGCCGATGCGGCGGGCCGTCACCGTGAAGCGGGTGCCCGCGGGCACATCGGCCGCAAACGAACCGTCGGCCTGGCTGAAGACGCTGATGCGATGCGCCGGCTCTGCGTGCTGGAACGTGACCGCGACCCCGGCCAGTGGCGCACCCCGGCCATCGACCACGTGCCCCTCCCAGTGGACCTGCGCAGGCGACGTGGCGGCGACCGGAGCGGCGAGGCCGAGCAGCAGCGCGCCGGCGGCGACCCCGGCGCGCATCCGGCTGCAGCGCACGCGGACGTTCGGGGGACGGGTGCTGGAACCGCGGTCGCTCGGGTGCATCGAAGCCCTCCGGAGGCCGCATGCTACCGCCTTCCGGGCCTCGGCATGAGGCGCCTCGCCCATGGCACGGGAAGGCGCCGCGAGGGCGGGGCGCGGCGGCGGCGACACGGCGCCCATGGGGTATGTTCCGCCGCCGCTCCGGGAGCCCCTCAGTTTGAACGAGCCGTCATCGCCCGGGCCCCGGTCGGAGGCCGCCATCCGCCCCTGGTGGACGCGGCTCGTGCCGTACGTGGGCCCGGTGCCGATGCTCTCGGAAGGCCAGTGGCGCGTGATCGGGCTGCTGGTGATCGCCGAGCTCTTCGAGCACTACGACGTGGGGCTGCTGAGCATGGCGCTCAGCCAGATCCAGGCCGGGCTCGGCGTGGCCGAGGACGAGATCGCGGCCCTGATCGGCGTGGTGCGCCTCGGAGCGATCCCGGCGATCGCGATCGGGGTGCTCGCCGACCGCTACGGGCGCCGCCGGCTGCTGCTCGCCACGATCCTGGGCTCGGCCATCTTCACGTTCCTGAGCGGGCTCGCCCAGGACGCGGCCACCTATCAATTCTTCCAGTTCTTCGCGCGGATGTTCCTCTACGCGGAGCCGCTGCTCGCGGCCGTGGTCATCGTGGAGGAACTGCGCGCACCCGACCGCGGCTTCGGGATCGGCTTGTTGGGCGCGCTCGGATCGTTGGGACACGCGCTCAGCGCAATCCTGTTCGGCATGATCGACATCCTCCCGCACGGCTGGCACGACCTCTACATCATCGGCGCGGTGCCGCTGCTGGCGCTGGCCTGGCTGCGCCGGTCGTTGCCCGAGAGCGGACGCTTCGAGACGCGGAAGGCCGCCGGCGCCGTCGCGGGCTGGTGGCACCCGATCGCGTCCGTCGTGCGCCAGTACCCGGGCCGGCTCGCGGCGATCACGCTCGCATACGCGGCCATCGAGTTCGTGCAGACCACGGCCGTGATGTTCGGCCCCAAGATCCTCCAGGAAGCGTACGGCTACGAACCGCACGACGTGACCGGGCTCTTCCTCGTGGGCGGCGCGCTCGCGATCCTGGGGCACCTCTACGCGGGCTCGCTCTCGGATCGCTTCGGCCGCCGCATGGTGATGACGGTCTTCGTGGGCGTGCTCGGCGGCGGCTACTACGTGCTCTACAACGGGGGCGGTTTCGCGTTGAACGTGGCGTGGGTGGCGGTCACGTTCTCGTCGATGGGGCTGGGCGTGCTGTTCAAGACCGTGGGCGCGGAACTCTTCCCGACCTCGTACCGCTCGGCCGCGACCATGGTGCGCGCCGGGATCGGCGTGACCGCGGGCTCGATGGGGCTCTTCCTGGCCGGCTCGCTCTACGACGTCTTCGGCTCCCACCAGGCCGTGATCACGAACATGCTGCCGATCCTGGCACTCGGCCCGGTCGTCATCTGGTTCGCGGTGCCCGAGACGGCCCGCCGCGAACTCGAGGACGTCTCGCCCGAGCGCGCCTAGCCTTGATCCGGCATTCCCGATTGGCCACGGAGGCGGCGAGGGGTGGGCGCAGGCGAAGTCAAGCGCAGCAGGGCCACTCGTCTGTTCCCTGTGCCTTGGGTCACC
>Ga0114931_10005624_pt1 | contig 15486 bp, 13 predicted proteins | sample 2SBtaG_FD_89579 | JGI IMG/M metagenome (GOLD analysis project Ga0114931, IMG submission 89579) | Deep subsurface microbial communities from Kolumbo volcano to uncover new lineages of life (NeLLi) - 2SBTROV14_V59a metaG | ecosystem: Environmental > Aquatic > Marine > Volcanic | place: Kolumbo...
CCGTTAGTTGGTAATTGCCGATCGTTGTCGCCAAGCCTTCATTCACGGCTGGGTACAAGAATTCTTGAAGTCGCGCTGGCAGATCCGTAAATTTCACCGTGATGCGATCGACCAGGGGAGTAGGCCCATCGGTCGACGGTTTTGGATCAAACAGATCGTAGGTGGGGAAGTCGGTCAGAAACACGTTTTGAACCTGCGGCCCTTGACTATCGATAAAGACATCCAGGTTCGACTGGAACCACAACGACCAACGGTTGAGAGTACCAAATGCAAGGGCTGTATCATCGACTATCCTTAAGGTCCAGTCGCCATTGGGGTTTTCACCGTCAAAATCAGAAAGAAGTCCTTCGGGCTGAAACGACCCGGTAAATGGCGCGGCGGCGGCGGTGATTGCCAGCGCGGCCTCGTCGTCCAAGAAGGTATTTGTAAAATTATCGCCGCTTCCACCCACGTCGGTGAAGAGCTCGACGATTGTGCCTGCTGGGCTAATCAAAAAAACGTCCAGATCATCATCAAATTTGTGCGTGATGTCGAGTCCGACATCCAAGTCGGTAATTGGCCCGACAAAGTTTGAGACCGTGATGATAAAATCATTGTTCGCCGCATCGTCGGTGATGTTTTGAGGAACCCCAGCCAACTCAAAACCGGCGCCTTGGCTAAGGTTACCTGCGACATCTTCCGCTTCTACTTCAAATTGCCGTATGCCATCCAGTGCCGCAAATCCTAGTAGCGGGTCGTTCATGTCGAGCGTGGAAGTCAGCGTCCAGCGTCCGTTGGCAAGCGGATTGTTGCCATTGAACGGCGTCGCGACGGTTTCGCCAATCAACACACGTCCGCCAGCGGCGTTAAGAACATAGACTCGCACCGTGGCATTCGCCTCCGAGGTGCCAAAAAATGTTGGAGTCGTATCGTTGGTAATACGATCAGTAGCGACGCTTGAGCCGCTGGACGGATCGAGCCCGTCGTTGGCAATGGCCGCGTCGCCGAAGAAGACATTGGGCTTGAGCGTGTCGATGGTAAACCAAAGCGGCTGAGACGTCTGAACGCCCAAGTTCGTTTGGTGTTTGGCCATCAATGATGACAGTTCGCGCGGTCGCAAAATAAACTCCGTCTGCAAGTGGTGCAGCAGGGGTAAAGGTATAGATAGTCGGGAACGTGGGAATGAGCGGATCGGCAAACGCCACGACTGGTGCTTGTGCCGGATCGGTCGTGTTGATCAGAGTCACTTCCACGGCAATGCCGGGTACGTTTCCTGCAGCCGCTTCGGCGGCCGTCAAAACGTCGATTTCCCCCGCCTCGGCGACGTTATTGCGATTGGCGTCGACAAAACCGAGTACGTCGGTTTGGATAATCAGCGTTGGCGTATCGTCGGAGGTCAACTCGTCGTTGTTCAGCCGACCCAGGTCGCTCGCCGGATCCAAATGGATGCCGGTCGGGATCGGGGCGGGTAAGTTTTCGATTTCTAGAGAATAGTTGTTGATGTCGTCGCCTACCCCAAACACACGGAGGAAATATGCCTCTTGTGCAACGACAGGAATCACGAGTTCCTCGTCATCGGTAACGGAGGTGCTCGAAGCGATCAAGTTGCCTAGCGAATCCAAGACTTGCAGATCGAGATTGCCGAGGTTGCTGTGGGCAAAGTCGATATGGATGACCATTTTACCCGTTTGGTTGGCACGAATTTCGAAGAAGTCTTCGTCGTCTGCATCAAAAACCGATAGGTTTTGAATCGAAACAAACGGATCGGATCCCAAGAATGTCGCGGTCTGTCGTGTATTGTTTTCTTCCAAAGCATCTTCTTCGATGAATACGATGGGAAGTTCCGAGGGGAGTTGCACTGTATAACCGTAGGCATCTGCCAGCAGCATGGCGTCGAGGTCGGTGACAAGCTGTCTCGTGGCAGGTGGCCCCACGGTACGGCCAGGATTCATCAATTCGTTGGGATGGGTTGGAGCTCCGAGAAAGCCTGGGTCGACCGGCCCCTCGTAAATGTGACCCCCGCCATTGTCGGTGAGCGTTACGAACACGCCAAATTGCCCCGCTAGATTTTGAAAAACATTCAGATTGTCGACGCCAGAGACTTGGTCGGTTCCCGCCCCGGTGAAAAAGTTATTGATTGCCAGGCCACTGCCGGTGAGAATGCCCAGCGTATGCCCAATTTCGTGAAGCGCTGTGCGCAAAAAGTCATTGCCTGTCTGAGTCGAATCGGCTTGAAACGGATTGACGATGCTGAAAAACTCGCCATCGTCGAAAGGCATTGGATCGATATACCATCCTCCATTACCCCCGGCATCGTCCATCGTCACCATACCCGAGATGGGCAGGTCGTTGACATCGGTAACAATAGTATTGGCTAGCCCTCGAGATCCCCCGCCCAGATCCGCCGCAATCACGGTCAAAGAAAAAACGTTGTCCGTGGCCGGGTTGTTGTCTCCGTCGTAATTGAAGTCGGTAATTACTTCATCCCAGATCGATATGGCCCGATTGATGTTCTCTCGCGCCACCTCGGCCATAGTGCCGTAGACTGCTCCAAACATATCGGTATCGCTGCCTGTACTGCCTCGATTGACCCACGCGACCGCCAGCATCCGCCGGTCTTCCAGCGTTTCGACCGCCAGTCGGCGCGCGAGTCCCGTCTCCTTCCGCCGTTTGCGACGTACGCCTTTTGCCAGTTGTGAACTAAACAGGCGATTAGAAAATAAAGTAGTCCAGCGCAGCATGGGCAGGGCCCCTCAGTGAAGCAAATGTCAAGTGGTGTCGTCGGCTCTTATCGGTTCCGTCGCAGTGAGCTCTGCGAATCGGCTTCAAGCGTCTTCTCGATATCCATTTCAGAGATCCCGGCCATCCTTGGTCGGGAGAAGAAACTCCTGAAAAACGCTCTAAAGACTGCCAGTCATGCTAAACCAGTGGCGCAGAGGACGCAAACAAATTGCGGAGAAGAAAAATCGCTGGCGAGCCGACTCACGCCAGAGCCCGGTCCCCGTTAGAAAAAAGCACGCTTACAAAGCCCAGGGATTGCAATCCCTGGGCTTTGCGAGCGTGCTAGAAGGCCACGTATTTCCGTAATACGCGCTAGAATTCCCAGGTCGCACGGGCGACCAGCCCGTCGAACGTGAGGTTGCCGCTGAGATTGTCGAAATCGTGGCTCTGGGCGGCGTTGATGAAATCTTCGGTTTTTACGACGTTAAACCAGGAACTGACCATGTAGCCACCAGAAAATCGGAGGCGTCGTCTAGGGCCAACCCACCCGAGACCAAGTTCAAGATCAAGCACCGGGACCACTCGGCCGGCCGACCAACTGGTAAAAGCTTCGACGCCATTTAACGTGTTGGCTTGCAGATAGTCGGCATTGAACTCACCGACCATCAAGTTCGTGACTCCTCGACCGTAAATGTAGAGGCCTGTTGCCGTCGAATGACGTTCGCCTTCCAAGCCCAGACGAATACCGCCACCGTCGAAATCAACATTCGTGTTGACCGAGGTGGTACTTATCGTAGTAAAGTTTGAACGAAAATCTTGATCGAACTGGGCATAACGACCGCCAATCAGATAGTTGACCATGTAGGCACATTTTCCCTGGCAAGACTCGCTGCCAAAAATCAAGCCACGATAGTCCGTGTCAAACAGATCGTAGTCGATCGCGATCGAAGCATTGGCATCCAGAGTATCGGTTGCCGCGTTGGCGGCTAGTGGATGACTGACGAGTGAACGAAGCACTCCGTCGGCAGGACTGATGGTTGCTGAACTTGAGTCATCGCTACGAAAATAAGTGTACTGACTGACGATACTGGCGCCGTCGTTTAGGCGGAGAATGAACCCCACGCGAAACGCGGGTTCATAATCGAAATCGGCCACAGCCGTCGGGCCAATGGGAACTTCGTTGCCCAACACTGGAGCCACGGGACCATCGATCGGCAGCGCATAGGCAATCTCTGCATTTCTCGGCCGCAGATAAAGAAAGTCTCCGAAGAAGCCTGTTCGGTGTTTGAATTGCGGCGGCACAGGATCGTTGTACAACCAATTGGTGAACTGATTGACCTGCTGAGAAACGCCTTGCGAAAAACTCGACGCGGCTGGGTTAGCAGCAGGTTGGCCAACTATCGCGCCTGGAGGAGCGGCAAACGTAGGATTTGAATATTGAGCATACGGTCCATCGAGATGAACGGCGCCGTCGGGTGCGACTTGCAACAAAGGGCGTCCATGGCTCGGCAATTGACCAGCTTGAACTTGCGGCGCAACAAACTGTTGGGCCTCGATGTTTGTTGTAATCGCAGCAGCAATTGCAAGAGTGACAAATCGAAATAGAGTTCTATGCTGAAGCATGACCAAGCCTGCCGATTTGGCGACAAGAAAAGGGCTGAGTGACTAGTGCTGAGAAAAGATGAGGGCATTTATATAGTTGCACTTGCTTGGGGCGTCAACACGTTCGGAGCCTACAAGGGAATCTGCTAGCAAGCATGGCAAAATGGTCAGCAGAGCAGCAGGTCCCAAAAACAACGTGTTAGCCGCCTGCGGCTACAATCCGAGTTTTGACTCTGCCATTCTTGGGGGAAATGAGGCTCGAAGTGCTAGCGGGAGAAAGTTGTGAAAAAGCTACCCACGAGAGCCATTTTCCCCTTAGCGTCATGGTGGTCGAGACCCCTCATAATCGATGCAACCCATCAGGCTCCATTGTGATCTAAGGGAGCATCGCGATCTCAGTGAGATAGCCAAAAGATACCAGGACCAATACCCCAGAGAGTGGCCTATATTTAGAACGCTGCATCTAGGTACATATCACCATATTACTTGTGGATCCCTGCAAATGCTCGCTGGCACATTAACACCGACCCAAGCAAGCGAATTTGTTCGCGTACCGACGTGTATTCTCAAGACGTTAGACAAAACGCAGGTTGATCTTTTTTTACAGCACAGCGTTTCAGAACCCCATGTGCTGTACCGCGAAGCAAATTACCCGCTGGCGCAAGACCGTGCTTTAGAGTTGGTGCAGACTTGCGAAGAGACTTTGTTCGTCCGTGCCAAGGACTACGCCCAGTTTAGTCAAGATCTGGTGGACTCCCTCGAAGCAGCACTCGAAGACGAGATGCTTTCTTCAGGGCAACGTTTTGAACTTGTGCAGTATGCCGTCTCGCTGGAAGTCGAGCAATCGCTTCGCAAAGTGAATTGCGATAGCTACGTATCTAGTTCCCAAACCATTGGTCGGCAGATCGCCTCGTTGCTCGACGCAGGCGATACGCTTCCTGCAGATTTGTACGGGATTGTGCGGCACGATTTTCATACTTTTGTCCATGTGACCAATGTGGCTGGCTATGCCACTCTATTGGCCAAGGAGTTAAGTATCAGCGACTCTACTGAGTTAGAGAAGATTGCCATCGGAGGGTTGCTCCATGATATGGGCAAGCGGCATATTCCTAGCTCGATATTGACCAAAACCGACCCACTCACGCCCGGCGAGTGGGCGATCATTAAACAACATCCCCAGCGAGGGTACGAAGAGCTCTGTCATCGAAGCAGTCTCGAGCATGGGCAGTTGATGATGGTTTACCAGCATCACGAGCACATCGACGGCATGGGGTATCCCGTGGGTGCAATTGGCGAGGAACTGCACCCGTGGGCAAAAATGTTGGCAGTTGTCGATGTGTTCGACGCGTTGACAGGACAGAGGCCGTACCGTAATCCAATGACCCGCGGCCAAGCCACCGAGTTTCTGCTGAGCCGAGCGGGAACCCAGTTTGATAAGGAGATTGTCCAGTGTTGGGCATCCGCGATGCAAAAAAACTAGACAAACTCTGGACCGAAACTACGTTGAAGGCAGTATTGCCGGTTTCGCCCGAGGAGTTTTTCGCCTTGATGGGCCCTATGCCGGTGAAGAGGGATTGTCATCGCGCATACGAACGCCAGTATCTACGCCGCAAAGCGGTCGTGAAACACGCTGGCGAGAGCTTTGGAGTCTATTTGCAAGATTGTTCGCGCATGGGGATAGGACTCATTTCACCGGTGCAGTTCTTTCCTTGTGCGCGGGTCCAAGTCTGTATGGACAACCGGCGGATCTACGAACTAGAAATCCGACGGTGTCGACGTTTGGGAGAAAGATGTTACGAGTGTGGGACTATCTTTATCTTGGACGCATAACCTACGCGGCTGGGCCGCAACCTTTGCGAGCTACCGCTCGGTTGAAGTGGCCCGCTCCCGTTGGTCGCTCATCCAACATGCGAGCGCCGAGCGCACATGTTACGAAGTAAGACGCGAACTACCAAATTGCTGGTGAAACAGCATCAATTACACGAGGAGCGAGTCATGTTTATGGTTGCAGACATCATGCAGAAAGACGTTGTCACGTTTCGCCCAGAGACAACTCTTGGCGAAGCCATTGCTGTCCTGTGTGATCGACATATGAGCGGCGCACCGGTAGTCTCGGCAGACAATCGTATCGTCGGCGTTATTTCTGAGTTGGCGCTGATGGATGTTCTGTTCGACATGGAGTTGAAAAGCAAAGAGTTGGCTCCGTATATGAGTACCGAGGTGCATACGATCAACGAGCAAAGCTCGCTGACGCAAGCGGTGCATATGTTTTATCTCTATCAAGTGCGACGGTTGCCGGTCGTTCGCGATGACAAGCTCGTAGGAATAGTCTCTCGCCGCGACCTCTTAACGATGTGCGAAAAACTTGAGGAACCGTTAGCCGCGCCGCTGCAAGAGCTGATGCCAGAGTTTGTCCCCGAATCGGACGACCTGCCTGAAGAACGTGTGGGGACAGAGCTTGCGGATCTCGCGTAAGAGTGCGACAAGAGCCAGAAGTCTTAAAACTTTTTTCGGAGCTCAACGCGGCCGCCGAAGATGTCGTTGCTGTTTTCTAGCCAGCCGTGCATGACATCGGCCCGGAAGATGAGCGAATTGTTCAGCGGCTTTTGATATCGCGCGCCGACGGCGTATTGATCGCCTGCCGCGACACGACTAGTCGGGGCGTCGAAGACCTGCACGGTTGCCAATTCGAGGATCAACTGCTGTTCGAACGATTGGCCGAACAAATCAACGCCGATCGCGGCCCCGTAGGTGTTGTTACCCGTATCGTCGAGAATCGGGAAGCCGGTCAGCAGGTCGGATTCAAAATTGATGCCCGTGTTTTTCAGTGGACCCTGGAGCCTTGCCGCAGGTCGAGGTGTGCCGTAGCCGGCAAAGAAGTTGACATAAGGAATGACGTTGTACGGATTGCGCGTAAGAAAACTGTTTTCCATGAGCAGCAAGACGCCGTCGGCCGACCGCTGATCGCGTGGCCCACCTTGCCCCGTGTTGACCAGCACTCGCACCGAGTTGGAAACCAGATTCAGGTAGCGCCGCGTATACGATGCCCCGACGCTATGAAAACTTCGGCCAAGGTTCTCGCCGTCATCGACAAATGCGTAACCAACTTCGAGGTAGCCGCCGCGGCTTTCAATGAAGGAAGTAAAGCCCACAAGATTGGCCGCCCTGTTGTCGCCGTTAAAGGCCCGATTGTTGGTAATCTCATCAAAGCCGACGAAGAACGTCGTGTCGAAATTCGACCAATCCAAAACCGGATTGTTGCGAGCCGGGATCGTCACCTCGGCCCCGACAAAGGCGTCTTCGATCCAGATGCCGTTTTGAAACAGCAGCGGAATCAGTCCCACAGCAAAGGGCATGTCGAATGGGGAATAGTCGCCACGCAAACCGCCTAGGATTGCGCCGACATCGCCCTCGAAGTACATCGTGTCGGTCCGCTGGTCCCAGCCATCGAAGAAGTCGTTATAGACCACATCGCCGCCATCGATAGTGACGTTGGTAAACTGGTTCCGCTGATCGAGGGGTCCCCAGAACATATGAAACCGTTCGGTGGCCGTCAGCCAGAAGTCGATTTCCAGGTTCAGTCGACTTGCCCAAATAGTTTTTTCGTTTCCAACATTTTTATTCTGCGCAACCGCCGTCCGAAAGTCGCCATAAACGTAGAACTTGGGCTGCGTCAAGTTGGTGAGGCCAAGCGCAGTGCCCGAGCGAGGGATAGGTCCGTTCAAATAGAGCGGGAGCCCCCACTCGAGCGCAGGACGCTGAATTTTGTTGAGCCGTTTGCCGCCGTAGACATCGAGTTCTGAATAGGGATCCCAAGCGTTCTCATCGTAAATTGGCCCCGGAGTAAAATCTCCCGAGTTGAAGTGGGATTCGCAACCTTGGCAATCGTGTTGGTGCGGAACGGCCTGGAGGACTCCGCCGTGAAGTTCCGCGGGAGTGGGCATTTGCTCCCAGGGTGGTGCATGGGCCGAGACGACGGCCGGCGGTACGGGCGAGGTGACTCCATAGCGAGTGAGCCCACGCATGAAACCTGGAACGCTAGGCGGAGGCGTCGACGGTGGCAAATTCTGACAGCCAGTAGCTCGGCCGAGTATCCGTGGACCAATCAGCTGAGCAGAAATCTCCGGACAGCCAAACAGGGGCGTTTCCTGGGGCGACCGCAGCGAGGAAGGAAAGAGCGAATTTCGACGACAATCCCCAGTCTCACATCCCACAGGCCCACAAACTGGCGGCAACCGACGAAGCGCCGCCACTTGTGGCGCAGCCTCGCCAACCGACACAGCGCACAGCCACGCCGACACCGACAACAGCAGGGTACGCCAGAAGTTTTCGGTTTGGAGCTTCATGGAAAGCATAGTCAAAGAGCGGGGTACATGCAAAAATCTAACGAATCATAAATTCCACCGACGACTGATGAAAGTCGATCATCCCTTCGTTCATCGCGCGTTGCATTTCGCGAGTCGCGCCGACAAATCGCATGAAGTAGATCGGCTCGGCACGGCTGCGCAACCGGAACGACAATCGATAAGGTCCGGGCTCTTGCAATAGTTTTGCGGGTATTTTGTAAGGGGCTCGACGCGAACCGAGCGGTGCAATCGATCGGCCTTCCATGCGAATGAACGGGGGATGGTTGATCACCGAGATCGGCTGAACCCCGGGGCGAATGAATGGCAATTGATCGAAGTCGATGTAAATCGGCAAAAAGAACTCACGATCGGTGCCTTTTGCTCCGGTGATGAGGAACATGGTTTGCAAGCTGAACAATTGGTAGTCGAAAGGAATACGCTTGTTTTGGACATCGGCGGAGTGAATATCTGCGACATCGCCCCAGCGATCGGTGTAGCCCGACTCCCAGATGCGTTGTCCACGGGGCCCGATCAAGACCACGTTGGCCCACAATTGCGGCTGCGCGCCTAGCGAACCCGAAGGAAAGTTATGGCCTTCATTCGTGTTGGTTACCACATAATGAAAACGCAGATTCTTGCCGCGAGCCAGCGGCGTGTCGAAGTAGGATCCATCGACGTGCGAACCGTTTTCCATCAGCTGGATGCGGCTAACATTTTTCGCACGGAGCTTTTTTAGATTTTCTTCGATGATGTCGCGCGCATCGTAGCGGTCGTCGACCTCGGCCCAAGCGGGCGGAAAAATGAAATGGGCTTGGCTCTCGTCGAGCCGGTCTTCAAACTCGTCGGTTCCCCAGCCGGCCCGATAATCGAACATCAGCCAATCGGGAATCGACCAGCGGTTTGCCTTCGGGTTGAGCGGGAAGAGTCCAGGGTGGGCGATCGAGTAGCCTGGACCGTAGAACACGTGGTTGGCATGTTTGCGGTTGGGATTGACGATCCGGTCGTTCACCTTAGCCGCGGGGCCGACTTCGTAGCCGCTGGGTACACCCGGGATGCGGCCCATGTGGCAGTCCTGACACGAAATGCCTTTCTTGCAAGCCGGCGAAGCGCGGTATTGCTCCCAGACGACTTCCAACTTGATACCTGGGTGAACGGCCACTTGATGACAGGACGAGCAAAACTCGGGTTTGCTAAGTTGATCGAAATAAACGCCGGCGACGTGAATATCTTGTCCCGGTCCTTGATCGCTGGGCGAAGTTTTTACTTTGTATTGGCTCGCATTGGCAATAACTTCGGCGACTCCACTGCCGCCGATCGAACCATAAACGGGCGCGTGAATGTCGCCCGGCTCGAGACGACGCTCGCCATTCACTTTGCCGAATCGCTCGTTCACTCGATGACAAGCAACACAGGTGACTCCCTCGCGAGCAACAGGTGGCAAATCCCAAAGCGGTGCGGCCCGCGAAATCCCTAACGAAACACCTGCAGGGGAATGGCAGCGGTAGCAAAAATAGCCGATCGTGCCTTGCGAAAGGTCGTTGATCTTTTGTTCAAATTTGTGAAACATGGGCGAGGCCATCGCATAGGCATGACTCGAGACGCTCCACTCGTCGTAGTTTCGCTGGTGGCACTTCCTGCACGCTTCGGCCGGCGGGTACAGGCTGTCGGCGATGAATTCGCAATAAGTACGTTCGTCTTTTTTCTCGGCCGCAGAAGTCGAAGCATGGTTTGGTTTCAACGAATGAGGCACTGGCATACTCGGCGCGGGCGGGGGAGCAAAAGGGCTCGACGCGGGAGTCGAGGCTGGAATTTCTTCGACAATCGGCTTTTGCGGCAACGGAAGCGAGTCTTCGCGAGCCGCACCGTCCCCGGTCGCGGTTGCCTTGGGAGTCGGTGTCGCCACAGGCGGTTCGAGCAATAACTCGTCTTCCGCTGGTTGAGGTTCTTCCGCCGGAGCCGAGCTTTCCGGATTCGGCAGCGGTTTGAGATCGCCATCCAGCTGTTTTGCAGGAGGAGCCATTTTTGCCGGCGGAGTTTTTTCTGAGGTTTCCGTCTCGGGCTTGCTAAGCAGATCGGGCATGCCGTCGAGCAAGTCGTCGGGGTCATCCGAGGGACTTATTGGCGAATACGTTCGGCTACCGGCGTCGGCGATCAAGATTCGACGGGCAACCCGTAGCGGCACGGGGTACTTCACACGGGGCAATTGCTGGGGAACTCGATTCGCAGTCTGACGAACGTTCGCTGGAACAATTGCCGGCGGTTCGAGGGCTTGCTTGCCTTCGCTTGCTAGCGTCATCCAACCTGGACAGCCTGCTTGGGCTAACTCAGCTTCAATCTGTTCAATCAAGGTCGAGGCGGGCGGGGCTGGCGTAGATTTCGCGACCGGCGTTTGCCCATTCCAATAGCCCACCAGCACACTACCAACTAGAATGGCTGCGCAACACATCCCAAGTTGTTCAACAGTCGTGTGCTGTCTCAGCTTCATCCGGCCAACATCCTTGTCCAGCAGCAATGAAAATTTCGGGATTGAGCGGCAATCCCTGCCAGCGAGCGCAGTTTTCCCGCTAGAGTCTGATCGAACCGGCGAGACCCACAAAATAAGAGTTTCGCATACAACCGTCACAGCTTAACAAGCTGCTAGCACCAGCCGTGCTGCTACGCAGCACGCGGCCCTACGTCGATGCGAAGCCAATCAACTGACAGGCAGATGCTTTGCGAAGAAAGCGTGTATCTTCTCCCACATCAACTCGGTAAGCGAATGGCCCACCTCAGGCTCGACAAAGTAGCTGAAGTTTTCTTCAGCCCCCAGCGTTCGGTAGACTTCGGCGATTGCTTTTGCCCCGCGCTGTGCCTCGTCGATTGGACTGCCCTCGTCCAACTCGCCAAAATTGAGATGAAACGGACGAGGCGCGATCAGGGCTGCGATGTCTGGCGTATCGGCCTCGGGATAGATGCCGGGAACATAATTCGGAAAGCAATGCAACAACTGCTCGCGGTGAATGCCTCGATAGGTCGGCAAACAACAGTTCCCGACCAGCGCTTTCAGGCGAGGTTCCCAGCCTCCCACAAGCCAGGTGTGAGTCGAGCCCATCGAATGGCCGTAGCAGCCCAGCTAATCGGCGTTCACTTCAGCTCGAGTTTCCAGATAGTCGACCGCCCGCCGCATGTCGAGAATGTTTTTCCAGGCCAGTGTTTTTCCTTGGACAAGATACCTCAAGAAGAGGAATCGTTCGTAGGCGCCGTTTTTCAGGCTTGGCCGGTTGAGAATCCCCGTAGGCTCGGGAGCTTGGCGCTCTTCAAAGCCCAGTGCATCAATACAAAGCACCACATAACCTAGCTTGACTAGGGCGACGCCCGTATGGTGTTCTGGATTGCCAGCCAAGCCGGCAGGTTCTGTTTTTCCTAAATGGTACTGCCCATTGTGTTGGTGCCAAACACAGATTCCTGCTGCCGGTGATTGGCGCTTACTCCATCGGGCAGGAGCAACAAAGCGTTAATGCGTTCGTCAGGTTCAGCCAAAAAAGAGAGCTTTTCGATGCGATAACCCTCCTTGTCGAGCACCTCTCCCGCGGTAGGCTCCAGGGGACCCGGTTCGGGCCAAGGTCCGCCCAGGCGTTGCAAAAGTTTGTCACGAAACATGGCTTGCTCCTGCTTAGTTTGGCCCGACTCACCGGCACTCGATTTGTTGACGGCCGCAGACACGGCTGCGACAGATGCCACGCTACCTAGCACAGCGCCTTGGACAAATTTCCGCCGATTCACGGTTTTCTTGCTCATCTTGTTTTACCATTTTTTCTTCATCAGATAGTTGGTTCAATCGACGCCCCAGTTGGGCATCCGCTTTTCCAAGAAGGCTTGTAGGCCTTCGCGTGCGTCCACGCTATCACGGGCCTCGGCCGACTGCTGAGCCGCATGCCGAAGCTGCTCGTGCAAATTCACGTTTGCGGCTTCGCGAATCTGCCGTTTCGAAGCAGCCAACGCCGCCGGCGAACCAGTCATAATCGAATCGATCCATGTCATTGTGGCGCTGGCAAGCTGTTCACCAGCAACAACCTCATGGCAAACCCCACGCTGAAACATTGTGGTCACACTGACCTGTTGACCCGAGAGCAACAGATGGCTCGCATGACCTGCTCCAGATCGAAACGCCAACAGGGGCGTAACCATCGAGGCTGTTATGCCTCGTTTCGGCTCGGGAAGCGAAAAAAAAGCGTCCTCAACGGCGAGCACTAAATCGCAAGCAAGCACGAGTCCCACTCCGCCCGCCAGCACGGGGCCTTGAACCACCGCCAGTGCAGGCTGTGGCGCTTCCAGCAGCGCCAATAGCAGGTCGTGGTAGACGAGCGAATCTTTCAACCACTGCTCTGGGCCGCTTGCTTCGGTGTCCCGTTGCTGCATTTCGGCTAAGTCCATGCCCGCACAAAAGACAGGCCCTTCGGCCGCGAGAACGATGACACGGACCTGCGAATTGTCGGCTGCGTTGCAAACGAACTGCGTCATCTGCTGCAGCATCGCCTTGGTCAACGCATTACGCCGCGCAGACCGATCGAGCGTAAGCCGCGCGACGGGACCCTCGATTTCAAAACGAACGAACGACTCAGCCATTGCTTAGGTATCTTTCTTGTCCAGTATTTCACGCGAAAATTGAATTTATTGAACCACTGAGAGCACAGAGTACCCAGAGGATCAGAGTTTGAATCGTTTGATACCATCCTCCAGTATTTTTGAGTTGAAGTGGATTAGTAGCCTCGTTGTGATCTTTGATAACTCAAAGTGAAAACCGCCAATGACGCCAAGAGCGCCAAGGGGCTATTTTTGCAGAACCAACAAGGAGTTTTTCCTCTTTGCTCGTCAAGCATACTTTACAAGGCGGGTGTCAGGATTTTCTCTGTTCTCTTGGCGCCCTTGGCGATCTTGGCGGTTAGTCTTTTCAGTTTGAGTATTTACTAGTGGCTTTTCTCTCCGGGGTATGTCAACGGTTAGTTTTCATTCAGCATCAATTTAAGATCTTTCGGACGCGGGATTTCCATCTCCAAAATTGCCAGTCCCAGAAGTTTTCCTTGCGAGTCGGTCCGCAACGAGAGGCTAGCGCCTCCTTCAAGGGCATCGTGGAGCAAGAAATTCAAAGCGTAGATTCCTGGCAGTTCAAAGCGTTGTACCTGAGTTGGGCCGAGGCCTGCAAAAAATTTGCCGACTTCTTGTTCGGTAAGGACCGAGCAAAGGTATTCGTAACCTGCGGAATTGTAGGCGACGACTCCCACGTTGGCATGGCCTCCCTTGTCGCCCGAGCGGGCATGGGCGATCTCTCCCAGGCGAATCATGTTGCTCATGTTAACCACTCCTCGGCCGAGCGGACCTCGACGCTTGCGGTGACTATTTCGCGAGGGATTTTGGTTGGCCAATAGGCGAGCACGGGCCGCGATCGGATTCTTGCCCCCGTGTAACCTGTCACGCCCGGGGGGCCCGAGGTGACTAGTGGAGCCAGCTCGCGGGTCAGCCGATCGATTGCTTCGCGCCGATGGTCGCGAGCCGAAATTCGCAGCACTATCTCCTGCGACGACCGTCGCCAAAGGTCCATCCCTGGCAGAGTTTCGCCGGCGCCTAAACATTCGACCTCGAATTGGTCTAACTCGTAGCCAGCCGTTTTCATGCGCACACGAACTGCTGCTGCCGCAGCATGCGCTTTTTCTTGCGCACGAGGGCCTACCACAACAATCGACCCTGTGGTAGTAAAACCGTCGCGGTAGGCGATCGAAACTTTTAATGTTTTTGGTGCTTCGGTACCTGTGCCTGCTTCGACCAACACTTCGTTCTCGGCATGTTGGGTCAGTCGTACGTGGGAAAAGTCTGCGACGACATCGGGTGTGAAATATTGTTGAGGGTCGCCGATTTCATAGACAAGTTGTTCCGAGACGGTGCCAATCGAAACTTCGCCACCTGTGTCGGTCGGCTTGCTAATGATCGACGTGCCATTGTCGCGCAGTTCCGCAATCGGATAGCCAATCGTGCCGAGATCGAGCTTCGTATCCCAGTCGGAGTACATGCCCCCGGTCGCTTGGGCGCCGCATTCAATCAGATGCCCCGCGACGGTTGCCGCCCCCAGACGCGACCAGTCGTCCCACGACCAGCCAAACTCATGTACCGCAGGACCGACGACTAATGCCGCATCAGCAACGCGGCCAGTGAGAACAATTTGTGCGTCTTGGGCCAAGGCGCTCGTAATACCTTCAGCGCCCAAATAAACGTTTGCACTGACAATGCGGTTGCGTAGATCGCCGAGCGGCTGGCCGTTGTCGAAATGCGAAAAACTTTCGCCCGCTGCGATTAGTTCGTCTAGCCTCGGCAGCAAATCGTCTCCCGCAACTGCGGCCACTCGCACCTGGGCCAACCCCTGGTCGACAAGCACTTGGGAAACCGCTTTGGCGCAACCGACGGGGTTCATGCCGCCGCCGTTGGTTATGAGTTTCAATGGCGTGTTGCCGAATAACTTGGGCGAGATGTCTTTTACTACGTCGACCAGATCGGTGACAAAACCGCGTGCAGGATCCTTGGCCCGTTGATGGGCCAATATCGACAACGTCAGCTCGGCCAAATATTCCAACGTCAAATAGTCGAGTTCCCCCCGCTCGGCAAGTTGGCGCGGTGCGTCGAGATTGTCCCCCCAAAAGCCAGCGCCATTTCCGATGCGTAGAGATTTTGTGGACATGAGATACTACGGAGTATTAGCGTAATAATAATTGTGGTTCTTCAGTGATTTTAGTGGGTAGGGAGGTGTTCAGGGAGGGTTCGATTTTCGAGAATGCCCCTCATGAGCAAACTCACAGAGCATTACCGTCAG
>Ga0114931_10005625_pt1 | contig 15485 bp, 15 predicted proteins | sample 2SBtaG_FD_89579 | JGI IMG/M metagenome (GOLD analysis project Ga0114931, IMG submission 89579) | Deep subsurface microbial communities from Kolumbo volcano to uncover new lineages of life (NeLLi) - 2SBTROV14_V59a metaG | ecosystem: Environmental > Aquatic > Marine > Volcanic | place: Kolumbo...
ATATAACTATCATCAGGGCTATCATCGAATAGAGTTACCATACCATTGTCAAGAAGTGCGCCAAGTCTACGCAGGAAATTATCAAAGGTGAATCTAGTAGTTGCTGTGCCTACACTTGGGTCGTAGACTACCTCATTGATTGGGCTAATATCAAAGAATATCTTATAGGGGAGATTAGCTGTACCCCATTTCTTTAACTGCCTATCAAAGATTAAACCGCGCTGATATGTTGGGAATAGCGCTCCAGGCACACCTTCCTGATCAAGAACAATAGTTTCAGGAAGAACAATGTCAGGAGCTCTCGGTGAATCAACAGGAACAGGCTCAGGAATATCATACGGAACTACACGAAAGACTGGAGCCTCACCACAGATTGTCTGCGAAGAATAGAAATCATCAAATAGTGTAGAAGGATCAGTTCCATTAACTATATCTCCTACAGGCGGCGTGGCTACCTGTGGAACAGCCTTGGAAAAAGGAGTTGCTGGAGGCGGCCCTGCTACAGTCCATCCACGATCCCTATAGACTTCAATTAGATCAACTCCAGTAGCTACACTTACCTGATAGTATTCCTCAAGAACTGTACTAGGATTTCCCTTCCCTGTAATCGTAGCTAGAGGAACAGGTTCTACTTCTCGCATCAATGGAATATCTGGCCCAGGCAAGGTGAGAAGGTCATTGTGTAAGCTCTCTAGTGCGGCCCCATAATTAATATCATAGACACTAGTTCGCTCAAGATAATAAAGACTATTCCCACTGCCATCAAGTCCTTTGAATTTATATCTATCAGTAACTTCCACATGCTTTCTAAGATTAACTGCATCATCACTTACTGCTCGATTCTTCAAGAAGGAGCGAATATTAGCATAGGTACATCTATCAGTCTGGGCTACAATAGTTCTTGCTGTAGACCATAATTCCTCAAGACCTGTGACAGGGACTACTGGAGCCATTGAATTAACTTGTCGAATATCTGTTCTATCAAGGTCTGCTAGAAACTGAGTTTTGAAGATAGTATCATTATCCCAAAAGTCACCCACAGTAGGAACCAGATAAGGAAGTCCCATCGTACCAGTATCTGGCACTATATCAAAATCCGCACTAGTAGTTGATTGGATTGTACCATCTAGAATTCCAGGGGTTCCCTCTATTCCTACATTAATAGTATCCGGATCTTTAAGATATTCTTTCCAATATTGTTCAACCTTTATCTGTCTAGTGCCTGCGGATAGAACATCTGTAGTTATAGTTCTCTGATTAGTAAAGCGGATTATTCCATTGGACTCTGTTCGAGTTCCTACATAGCTAGTTGTAATATCATCTTTGGTTACATTAGGATCAATAACAGGTCCAGTATCAGAAACTACTATAATATCTGAGGCCGCATTCGATACAGCATGTTGCATAGTCTTCAAGGTAAAGGTTACATCCTTGAACTTTGCTGCCTCAAGAAAATTAGCTGCATCATCAGCTTGCCAGATATAAGCTTGATACATAAGCAAAGGAAGAGGGTCGAAAGCATAACGAGTAACAGTCTTTAATCCAAACTGTCCCTTCCAATCATCGAAAGTCTTAGTAGAGAAAGTATAGAAGGGCTGAGTTGTAGGCTCTAGATTAAGTTCTGCATCATCTCCTGAACCTTGGACAGGAACAGTCTTGATAGAGTCTGGAAGCTGGTCATCTGTACTACTCAATGATGTAACAAGGTCTAGTGCTGTCCAACTTGTGGCCTCTAGCTCAAGCTGTGGGAACTGCACAGTAGGCATTCCCCATAGAACATGCGTATTACAAGCAGGTGGAACAGAAGGCTCACAAGAAATAGGCGCACCATCAGAGAAATCAAGGCCATCATCTACAAGAGCTCTTGATGCAAATAAATCAGGACGGAGAAGGAAATTATTAAAGGGACTTCTATCTCGGAAGTAAGTAATAGCATCAAGATAATTTCGCATACGAACTGTGCGAGCAAAGTTAACCTGTTCTGTAGGAAGACTAATGACTAGGAAACGATCAAGATGGTAGCTCAATCTAGGAGGCTGCTCAAAGGAGGTTATATAATCAGATATATCAGGAGCAATAGGTTTTACACTAGTGCTAGAAGTTAACGTTGAAGTAGTTTTAACTTGAACTAGACCAGTATTTGTAAACGCATACTGTGTTCCTTCCTCGCCACGACTTACCTGATTCTTGCTAAAGATACCAATATTCTCTCCTATCTCATCAAAGGAGAAGATATTTTGTGCATTATTCGGAGTGAATCGAGCCTGGACTATATTCGAGGTAGTATAGACTATGAAACCATCATCAGTAAATTCACAATGGACGATGTTTCCTTTGAGAGAATCAACCTTTACAGTATTAGCACGAGTCTCAAGAGAAGGTTGGAAGTCAGTAAGATTGTCAATATCTCCCCAGCCTATCGCATTGGCATCATCCCAGTAGGCTATGCGGCCCCGAGCAGCCACAATTCCCTGAAGGCCAGACATGTTAATAAAAGTAGGAACCTGCAAAGTCGGAGTAACAACGCCAGGAACAGTTAGATCAATGTAGACAAGTCCAGTCAATCCTTGCTGGAAGATATAGAGCTTATTCTGAACAATAGCTTTCGTATAGTTATTCTTCTGCCCTGCTGGCGGAGGAACTATTGGAAAGATATTTGTCCAAGCCATCTATAATATCCTATGTAACAATAGGCGGTGAGGAAGGGATACCAAGAGATACAGTTACAGGGTCCCTGTGTGACGGAGTTACTAACTGACGAATGAGTTGATTAGTATACCCCTGTGAAAATGCTCCTAGAGTAGCACCACCAAAGTTGCTAACTCTACTGTTTCTATTTCCTGTAGAACTACGGCTGAAGCCACTAGAAGTAGATAGACCAAAACGTGTTTTGCTAGCCAAGGGCGGCGTAGGCGGCAAAGGTGGTCTAGCCAATGGAGCTTTAGCTAAGAGAATTGTAATATTAGGATTGAAGCCTGGACGGCCACCCGCAGCCCCGGATATTCCAGTTGTAGAACTACGGAGTTTATCTTGTTCAGCTTCTGTAACCGGAGTAAGGTCACCATTACGAACTAGATTAAAACCATAGTCCAAAACTGTAGTAGTTCCATTCTTACCTATCCACATTAAGTTAGTCCCATCAGCCGCAGGTACTGTAACTGCAGCACGTGGACCAAGTAAATCTTCTGAATCATGAAACTTCTGAGGTATAGCAAAGGCTACCTGATTCCATGTAACACCATCAGCAGAAAAGAAGGCAGCTGTTCCAAGTGCACAGACAAAGCCTATACCAGGAATCCAGAAGTCTTGGCCTAAAACGGTTGCCTGAGTCTGGTCTGGTCCTGTATAAAGAGAGGTTTGTCCAAGATTAGTCTGTGTCCAAGTAGTTCCATTTGTACTTACAGCCCGCCATGTATTTCCATCTGTTTTCTGAAAGACCAAAGAAAGTCTACCAGGACCAACAAGTAGACTATAATTATTTCCTGCGGAGAAGGCAGGATTAGGAATAACAAAGACCTCTTCTACAGCACCAAGAGGAGCATCCGCAGTAGCCGGAAGCTTCATGCGAATAACCATTGGTATATTACCAGCCGTGGTTTTAACTGCTAGCATATAGACATAGCCATCCCCCATCTTCCATTGGACTACAGATTGAAAGCGCTCACTTCCAGCATGGTCAACATCTATAAGACTATAGGAAACTAATGGATCAGTTCTCATCTTTACCAGGGATGGATAGAATCGAACAAGAAGAGCTCCTAGAACTTCTGTAGTAAATGCAACCTCTCCAGCATGAACAAAGGCTTCTAAGGGCTCACCCAAGAGATTGTTCCATTAACAGCTGCATCAACATAAGCTGTATAAGGACCTTCTATAGCCTGAGAATAATGGAAGAGATTTCCTCCTGCCGTTCCCCACTCCTTACCATTCTTTATAACGAACCAACCATTTGCGGCTTTAAAGTCCCCAGTATAGAAGCCAACAGGAATCTCAGTTACTGGGTCAGAAATTAGAACACTGCCGCTTTTAGCTGTCCAAGTAGCTGAGCCATCTGCACTCTCCCATGTCTTACCATTCTTATCAACCATATAAAGCATTGGCGTTCCTTGCCCAAGGAAAGTAGCAAGGAAAGTATTTATCACTACGGTCTCTCTGCCGGAGAAAACGCCGCCTCCAAGGTCTATGAAGGTATCATAAGTAATTGTAATAACAGTTGAACCCTCAACAGGAATATCAGCTGGGTCAAGTATTCCAGTATCTGTTATCAAAGTTCCATCTGCTAACGTAGTAACTGTGGTAAAGGCTCCAGTTGAAATCAGTATTGTAGTAATTGCTGTCTCGCCTGTAGCAGAATTAGTTGAAGTTACGACTCTGGATAATCCGTCTGTGGAAGTTGTAACATGTGTAGATAAGGTAACAGTTATAGTTCCAGTTGGTGTCCCCTCGAATAGAGAAGGATCAATTATTACATCATTAAGAACTTGTGAGGTAGAATTAAAATTCTGCAGGTCCCAGAGACCATCTCCATTGGTAGCACTTACTGTACCTGCCCATTCAGATATTATAGCTCCTGTATTAGGGTCTGTCTTAGGTGTCTGGTCTGTGCCAGTGGCGTCAAATCCAACAGTGGTTTGTCCTGAACCATCATCAGGTTGTGGCCCAGTATCTGTTCCTGTGCTATTATCATTAGGATCCCTAACAAGAGCTGGATTAGGAACTAGTGGAGGAAGCTGTGAGGTAGGACTAGCTGAGCCATCATCATCGTAACTAGTTATTGGTTCAACAACATTGGCTAGGAAACCGCCGCGGCCATAGATGTTGTAGGAAGCTGCACCAATAACAGAAGGCCAAGAGATTCGTATGATTCGATTAGCTGCTATTGTAACACTAACTGCAGCAGAACCAGCGCCTTCATTTCCTGAGCCATCAAGCGCAGTTATACAATAGGTATAGGTTCCAGCTCCTAGTGTGCCACCTGCACTCTGGTCTACAGCAGTTACGTTCACAACAGGAAGAGCAAAGAAAGTAAAATCACCTATGAATTGGTATTCAATTTCTCCTGTAGCTTCTGGAGTAGCTCGCCAGAATCCAGTCCATAGTCCTTGGTCTGTTCGCAGTGTTACTGTATTACTACGGAACGTACCACGATTGCCTATAGTATTGTCAATAAGCTCTTCGTGGTCCCAGCCAGAAAAGAAATCAATTGAATAAGGAACAGCAGTGGGAACACCTGAGGTTACTTCAACAGTTCTTGCTACATCACTGTAGAGATTGGCTAAGATTATTGTTGGTGTCGCCACATCTACTGCATCAGCGATACCATAATAAGTCACAGAATTAACAATAAGGGTAAAGAATGCCCCTGGCTGAAGTTGGTTAAACTTCGTAGCCGCTGTATCTTCAAGTGTCCAGCGTGGGCGGCAAAAAGGCATTAGCCAAGTCCATAGCTAGTAGAAGTGAATCCTGTACCAGTTGTTGTCAGTACAGGAGTAGTTGTATCACCGAATTGAATGTAGATTCCATCTTCTGCTAGAGCAAATAGGATATTATCACCTTGTGGCGCCTTATAGAGGAATAGTTCATCAACATTATCTACGAGCGGGTCAGTTCCTAAGAGCTTATTCGTACCAAAGAAGCTAGTAAAACCTGTAGCAAGCGGAAGAATGTTCCAGCCGTCATAAGCAAAGACAGGAGTTCTTTTCTCAAACTTAGCTGCTAAGTCCTCTGGAAGATTCGCAGGGAACTGTTCTGGGTCTAGGGGAAGGTAAGTTCTAGATACATCTATATCAGCACGGACTAGACTCATCTTACTTTCCTTTTCTACTCTTTGCGCCAAAGAACTTACGTTGCTTTGTAGTCAATGGATGGCCGCGAACTTTTTTATCATGAAGAATCTTTCTTGCCTTAGCAGGAGTAAGTTTATGTGGTCGTCCTCGTCTAGCCATGATAGCTAACCTCGCGCTATTTGGGCCTCGATTGCAAGAGCAGCATACTTTCTAACTATGTTCATTCTCAGGGTTCCAGCAGCTGAATTTCCTACGACACTGAAGTTTGCAGCATCTGTTATCTCTATTATCCTAGTAGTTCCTGCAAAAAGAAAGTAAGCATCACTTAATGCTGTGGCATCTGCTGGAACTGTAGCAAGAGCCGCAAAGCTAATTAGACAATCCTGATCCGCTCTAATCTCGGCAACAATAGAACCAGTAGGAAGAGCAGTTACAGCTACAGGAGGAGTAGTAGTAAAACTCTTCTGAATATAAGCCTCAGGACCAAGGACATCCGTAGGAATAGCTCTTCCCTCTACACTGGATAATGGATACCTTCGTCGAGTAGTTACTGCCATTACGGTTTCCTGATGTTTCTCTCAATATCACGAAGGATAGTTTTTATTTCTTTCTGTCCATTTTCTAGTGTTTGGAATCTACGACTGATACTATTGAACCTTGTATTCAGTTCCAATCGTGGAATGAACTGTCTTGGAAGAGCATCAAGTTTAATAGAGTGTTTATCCATACGTTTTCTATCTGCAAGAAGTTGCCTTGTATTCTGATGAACTTCTGCTGCAAGTACCCCAGAGTTTGAACCGAATGTATAGACAGTTCCTGCGGCAGTTAACAGTGTAGCAGCAGAGATTCCAAGGATTAACTGTCCTGGACTAGATCGACGGACTACTCTGATATCCCCATTATCAGAAATCCTGCGGCGTCTTGATGTACCTGCCATTAGTTCGTTCAGCTTGCGAGCAAGGGTGTCTTCATTATTAGAGGCCATTGATTAGCTCCCAGGTGCTAGAACTTGTTGGATAAGTGTGATAATCCCTTCCTTGGCAGCAGGAGTTATAGCTTCTCCGAGCTTAGTCAATTGTGCTCGGACAGCTTCTATTGCGGAAGCAGCTCTAGCTTGAGCAGCTGCGGCCTTTACTCCATCAGCCCGGATGCTAATATCAATTGGCTTGTGGGAATTGCATTCTAGCTTTGCTCGGAATTTGAACTGGTCATATTCCTTGCCAAGAACTGCTTCATATTCAGTCCCAAGTTTCTTATCTTTCTCACTGCCAATTATAGGGACTACATGAACTTTGCTGATTCCAGCGGAAGCTACTGATTCCACAGGCGCGCCTAAATCACGGGTAGTAGTGCATCCCTCTACGACGAGGCTGACGAATAAGACGCTGACAATGCCGAACACGCTTAGGTGTTTGCTGAAACCACAGGGAATGTTTAGTCTTTGTAACATCTGTCCACTCCATTTCTATTGCTGCGCGCTCCCAATCCTCTTTTCGTATTGCACGCAGCATCTTGGGGAACTTAGTAAGAGTGCCAAGCTGATAGAACATCTCAGCTAAGCAACGTTGTCTGGGCTCAGAAAGAATGTCGAACCATATATAGCTAGTAGACAGCTTACGGAGAATATCTTCGTACTTAGCAATCATTAGTCGGCGGGCCTGTCTTTCAGATAGCTTATTATTCTCAAAAGGAAGGTTAAGAATAGAGACAAGAGTAGCAGTCTTAATTTCAATTGTTTCTAAATTGGTTCCATAACCAACTGTCCAATTTCCACGACTATCTCTATACGGGACAGCACTAAAGCCTTCATAGTGAACAGTAGAACGAATCAGATTACGATTATTAGCTTTAATTACGGGCATCGAACCCTCTCCTATGTTTAGAACCAAGACCAGTAGGATAGCTGACATTAAAATCTACGTGGCATCCAACCGGCTATGAGATTTACATTATCTACCTTATCAGGTCTTGTACGTGTAACATTATGATTCGTAAAATTCAAGCGTACTTTATCAGGCATACTGTCAATTAAGCGTGCGGATATAGGATATGTGGGAGTTCCAACAATAGTTTCAGTCTGATTACCGGATGCATCTTGCGTAACAATACGTGATGTTCCTATCTGTAAACCATCAATAGTCCAACCACCTAGAATAATAACTTTAGCTATACCTGCAAGTCGGGTCAATTCCGCTTGATTTACAATAATATGTAAGATTACAAAATTATCTGCACCCACACTTACGGTACGCCATAAACCTTCTATATGTGTACGTAGAAAACGAGCTGCTAACCTAGCCGCAGGAGGCGGATTAGGTTGCCTAACAGCATTCTTAATATTCTGCAGTGTTGTTCGTTCAATTGCTATTAGTACACTAAAGTTAGCCATGGCCCTAGTCCAATTGGAGTTTAGCTGCCAGGTCTGCCTTAGTTGTTGTCTTTTTCCAACTATTGATATTATTATATACACCAATAGCAGACAGAGTTCCTGTAGTTGTAGATCCAACTGCTAATAAAGTACCTGTACCGTAACCTCCTGCATAGGCAGATGGAGCCGCAGATTCTATAGCAAATGAATGTGCACAAGCTTGCTCGTTGTTAGCTACACTCCAACGAGAGCCACAGATAATACCAGGAGGAGCCGGATTAGTATTTGCAGCAGAGTTATAACCAACACTACCATTATACATTCGCATTCTATCTGGGGCTAGCCAACGCAAGGCAGCAGCACTTGCAGAATTGGCTATAAGTCTTACAGCATCAAGTTCAAGTAAATCTCCATCATAGAGTTTATTAAAGCCTACACTGATATGGCCTTCGCTATCATCTACATTAGATATATCATAAGTAAGACTATCAAGGGAACGAGTAACAGTTGATCCAAACGTTTCAATAGGAGTACTAGCTTTAACATTTCCTATTTCTAATTGTGCAAAGTCAAATGTACTGGTACCCTGAGCAGTAGGATCAAGTGTACCAAGAACAGTACTGGCTGCAGGGCATAAGGTAAAGAAGGCTAAAGTATGATCCACATTAAGAATAGATACTATTACTCGCCACCAATTACCCCAATCTTCTATGTAGAAAACACCATCTGATGATAGCTCAGCTGCTGCACCTGTTCGTTTATCTAAGGATATACCTTCGGCTAGGGGAGTAATACCACCAGTTAAATCAAGTTGAATAGTGGGTTGTACTGTATCTTGTTCTTTTTTCACAAATACTGAAGCTGTGTGTTCTGTAGCGCCTGAGATTGTAGCTCCTTGAGTTACTGAAAAAACTACAGCAGCATCAGAATCTGTTACCTTTCCCTTGAAATTAATACCACTAGCTGTAGTTACACCATTCAACGTATCATCAGAGTCTGCTATAGAACCTGTACCTGTGTGCGGCCACCATGCAACATTAGAATAGTCTCTATTCTCTCCAAGAATGTTAGTTTTTAACTTCTCATTAATATAGCCAACACCAAAGCGCTGATAAAGCCCTCTTACGGTCCACGTAACTGTGCCATCAACTACTTCTGTATCTACTGCTGTGGCAAAGCCAAGCGATTGTAAGGTAGTAGTAGCATGGGTTGTGCCCGCAACAGTACATTCAAGCCAGACAAAATCCTGTGAATAGGGTGCGCCACTAGCGCCATCATTATAAGGACGAAGCCCATCTGGAATTACTTTATCTCCTACACTATAGGCAGTATTTCTTTCAATTTCAACATAGTAAGCAAATTGGGAAAGTCCGTATTTAGTAACAAGAGGATGAGCAAGGTTACCATTCTCATCTTCAATAGCATTTATAGTTTCTACATGATATTGAACAGTACTTTCATTCTTAATATAAGGATGAACTGGCATATTATCAGTAACTACTTCACACTGCATTCGAAGAATCCAAACTTTGAATCCAGTATTAGCAGAATTCATACGGAAACCCTGATAACCATTACCGCCCTTAGACATCCCTATATGTGAGCGAGTATGCCATTCACCATCGTCAGGAATAGCAGGATCTGCAGTATAGATGGTAGTCCCATGACGAAAGCCTATATTAGCAGTTTTATCCGCACTACCAGGGGCCAGCTTTACTGTGTAACTAATACGAGTAGGTACATTATCTACAGATAGAACCCATTGTTGTACAGTCTGATTAAAAGCACCTGTGGTTTCAAACTCATAGGCATCCTCACCATTAGGACCAACACCAGAAACTATACCATTAAAACTCATTCCTCCTTCTAATGCCCAGATACTAGGGAAGAGAGTAGGATTAATCATCTCTGAAGCAGCAAATCTATTCTCAATTATTTTTGTGCCCATAAATCTAGGAATACTATGTATAACCTGACCTTGTCGATGAATATAATGGTCAGGTCCTAAGGAATAGGCTTCAGATAGACGAGTAAAGGTAAAGGCGGGGTTAACAGAGCGCACAGGATTAAGATCAATTGCAGAGAATTGAATCTCTTTTTGGTCTAAGTCCGAGATACTACTAATTGCAGTTGCGGAACCAGGCCCCAAAACAGCAAAGTCTGGACTATCCGCAGCAGGATTCTGTACGAATATACTCTTGTCTCTAGATGAACGGCGCACTACATTACCAGCAGCGCCAAGGATGACTCTATTTCCTCTTGCCATTGCCTAGGCTCTCCCACTAATGACCGTGGATGTAGCATCACGAAGAATATCAGTCACCATGATATTAAGTTCTGCCTGTGCAAGTCTACCAATGAAATCCTTCTCTGTAGTTGAGCCTAGCATCCCAAGGATTGATTGTGAAGTTAAATCAATTACAGGAGTACTAAGTCGTTCAAGAATCCAGTTAGTATCTGCATCCTTGGTTAAATCAGCTGGGTAAGTCCAGTAGCCAAAGAGAAGAGTGTCTGTAGATTCTGCACATTTGACTAGAATATTTCCTCCAGCTAAGTAATAAACATCTGCCTCGCCGTCTGGAAGCCGCTTAATTGAAGAGGGTTCTTTTCTATCAAGGTGGCGGCCGTTGGAATAGGTAAGATAATCAACAGAGCGGAATCGGGTTGGTGTAGCAAAGGAAAACGCAGTAGCTTTTGCAGAAAAGGTCTGCGTGGTCTCTACACGGTCAGGCCAATAATGCCCAGAAATAGAAATCATTCGGATGATGGAATTAATCCGACGCCGAATAGAAGCCTCTTTCTGAGGTTTACCTGTGTCATCAATTACAGCTTCAATGACAGTAGAGAGTTGCATAGCAGTTACTTATCCTCGCTCGGAGGAAGAATCTCTACAACATCACGCCGCTTGACAAGATAATCAAGGATATCCTGTTCCTCTTCATCATCCGTTTTGTAAAGACCATGGATAAATTCAATCTCCTGGCCATTCTCCATTGGGATATTACAAACACCAGAGCGTACCATGAAATAACGCGTTCCAGGTGGATCATTATCATCGAATAGAAGTTCGATAGGAGCACGAGGTGGAGGAGCTATTACAATAGGACCCGTAGGAGCATCCACGGGCCGCCCAGCAATAAGCGTCTTTCCTGAAGTTACCATTCCAGATTCGACGCGGCCTTTGACAGGAGAAACCTGTTCTTTCAGTCCTGCATCTTCCAACTTAGCACGAAGAGCTTCTGGAAGACTGGAAGGAACTACAGGAGCTGAGGTGTTTGGATTAAAGTTGTCTGAACTCATGGTAGAATATCCTTTGTTGAAAAGATGAGGGGCCTGACAGAAGGTAACCAGGCCCCTCTAAGGGCTTACGCCGCGCCAGCAGTAAGACCGTTGATCACACCGTAGGCTGCCGGATTCTTAAACTCGGTAGCAAACTCTGTGGTCAACGAGCCACCATCTGCGTCGATACCGCTATCCTGGTTCTTGCCCTCGCCGTATTCCTCGACCTTTACATCTCTGTCGCCGAGGTAAGCTACACGAAGAGAACCAAGTTCCACGGTAACACCGAAACCTGCATTCGCAGCAGGCAGGAGACCATTGAACAAGGGATGCTCGATGAGGAAGATCATTCCCTTGTAGAAACGGAAAGCTGTGAAAGACAATCCGAAGGTGGTCTCTCGTAGCTCAATCTGAACCTGGCCAGAAAGCCTACCAACATCGTTGATGACTTTAATGGCGGTAGAATCCCCGAAGAAGATTCTTTCCTTGCTGTTAGCCATGTTCGACGTAACAGCGAAGGAAGGCTCAAACATCGATACAAGCTGAGTGTAGTTCGTAGTAGCTCCAGCCGTCTTCACGTTTCCTGCGGCATACTGATAGACAGCATCAATAATACCCTGAGTAGCGTGAATAGGCGGAGTACCAGCCGGAGCATTCGCCTGGCCCCAGAACAGGTTGGACTCGATGTCAGTAGCGTGGAGCAGCATAGCATCCTGACGAGTCTCCTGGATGTTGACGAAACCAGCTTCTGCCAGCTCCTTGGACGCAGTATCGGAGATAGCCCAGCTATTCCGAATGATTACCGTATAGTTCGGAACAAACACGGTAGCCATCGTCCGCGTAACTGGCCGGTTACTAGCCTGGGTCTGGCTGTTACCGACAGCAAAGCAGATTTCGTTGTCCAGGATAACTCCAGCAGCTACACGACCGTGGGAACGGCTGATAGTAAGCTGAGTTGCACTGTCCACAGTCACGACGCGGATAATCTCACGAAGCGGAGTCTGGAAGGTCATTCCAGGAACAACACCCGCAGTAGAATCCACGACCATGACAGTATCGCCGGCAGCCATATCCGTGGCATCGTTCAACTGAATGGTTACGAATGCCATGCTCTTCGTGAAGTAACCATGCGTAGTTGACTTTGCAACAGCCTTTGGCAGGCGGCCGGTAAAGCCGAAGAGAGGAGCTGTCCCGTTAGGAAACAGCCGAAGGATGGTATCTGCAAAACTACGTTGGTTAAGCTGAGACGGATTGAACGAAGAATAGAACAATCCCGTAGAATTGAAGGTACCACTGGTGAATTCCGCACCGATGGCAGCGGAAAGAATGGAGCGATTCTGGTTCATTACAAGGTCCTCAAAGTTAAGTTTCCTTAGACTCATTCGCCGTAGCGAATTCCATCCAGTCAATAGTTTCTTTGGGCTTTGAGGTTGGTCCTGTAGTACCAGGTTCTATTTTAGTAGAACCTCCCAATGCTGTGGAGATTTCCGTAAACCAGTTCTTTGCCTGGGAGTTAATCCAATCAGGCGTAGCATCGGGAAAGGTTGATTGTAGCTTGTCAGCCATTATCTTGATAGATGCAGCTATGACAGGATTCTCCTGGGCTGCCGCATCCGCATGAATTGCATTCTGCACTAGATTTGATTGAATATCCGTGTGCAGATTAGCCTTCAATTCAGCTAGTTTAGCTTCTAGCAGTTGCTCAGAAAGCTGGGCACTGTGTTGCAAGGATTGACGATAGGCCCCAGCAGCTACTTCATTAAAAGCATTGAATACTGCATTTGGGTCTTCTCCAGCTGCTAAAGCTTGCTTTGTCTCCTCTGTGATAAAGTCTTGAAAGTTTATCTTGCTACTAGCCTGCGTTAGAACTTCCGGAGTAAGAATATCGCCGACAGTTGGAACAGCATGCTCATCGGCGGTATTGGATTTTGCATTAGCATTATCGAATACTGAGGCGAAAATGTCAAGAGAAGAACTCGGGGTTTTTTCCGGGGCACCGGTAGAACCTGTAGGACCAGTAGCGGCTGCTCCAGTTGAACCAGTAGGACCAGGAGCAGGAGCAGGAGCAGGCCCTGTGGCACCTTCTGCTGCGGCTGCTGGACTAGGTCCACCGAAGATAGCTGGGACTTGAAACTTCATTTGATTGACTCCTCTTGTAGAGCGGAATTAATGTCTAATAGACCTAATCCCAGGCTTATTACGCCACGAAGAAACATTTCATCGTCGCGTAGGTTTCTCTGTTGCTGCCCTTCAGATGCACCGGGCATGAATGCAGTTATAGGGGAAATAAGATGGTCTTGAACTTCTCCAGAAACTATATGACGAATGTAGGATTGAACAGTAGGGTCAGATAGATGATGAATAATACTCTTCTTGTCATCATCGGAAAAATGATAGCGTGAGAATAGCATACTATCCGCTTGGTGCATTTTGAGGTCCTCCCGGTGCTGGAGCTGCTTGCTGCTGGAGTTGACGACGTAATCTTGTAATGTCGCTGACGCCTAGAACAGACATCAACTTTTCAAATAGTGCTTGAACAGAATATTGCTGTTGAAGTTCCGGTACAGTTACAACTGCCTGTAAAGCTTGAGTTAATGCAGGCGCATTAGCCAATTGTTCTCTTGAAGTATGTCCATCTGCAAGTTTGAAAGAAAGCAGAGCAGTACGAAGTTCTTTAGGATCAATCTTAATAATATCTCCTGTAGTTTGATTGAGTATATCCTGGGTAGTGACATTAGTAAAGATATTGGCTTTGATTAATTCACGGAGAGGAACAAAGACCTGGTATTCGAGCATGAGTGCGGCCCGACGACTACGCAATTCACTATTGTTCAGGATAGTGTCGAACTCGCCGCGTGTTCTATTCCCTTTTCGGAACTGTCCTTGACGAGCAGAATTAAGTGAGCCAAGAAATTCACTGAGCTGAAGCATTGTTTGAACATCCTGCATAGCTCCAGTTGTACCATTAGAATCGAAAGGAATCTGAAGATAATGCTGCCGAATGTCCACACCGCGAAGGGAATGCTTGCTTGGAATCTTAGCCGCAGGAACAACACTGTTAATATCTGCAGGATCAAACATAGTTGGGTCATAGATAGCACGATCACTAAGGCTTCTACGAGAGCCATTAAGACGAATGTTGATAAGCTCAGAGATGATATTCTGAGAACTTATTCCCTGTTCTCCTACACTGCGGCTTTGGATAGAGAAGCCATCTTCCTGCGGTTGTCCTATCAGACCAGGAATCATATCAAGAGGACTTATTATCTTCTTTGCACTTATCAAAGTGCTATTATTAACTGCAATAAATTTCCATACCTGTGGTGTATTTTCTTCCGGGGCCGCAAGATTATGGTCACTAGGAATTATTCTTGCATATAGATGGCTAAGCAGGTAACTATTTCTATAATCAATGGGTCTATTAGTAACATTGGACAATGTAGCCCATTTAACCCAGTCAAGTTCTCCATGACTTTGCGATATCGGAGCTACATAATTGGAAACCTGAGGCTTTTCATGATAGAAACTCCACTGTTCTGCTCCAGTAGTGGAAGTTTCAAAAGCCTCCTTTACATTGAAGATATTCTCCCCGCCTGCACGAGTGAGAACAGAAATAAGTTTCTTTAGCTTAGTTCTTGAGATTACTTCATTCCAGCCAAAATAATCACCTTCTTCTGCAATATCAGATGGTTCTGTATGAATATCCCAGAGAGTATTATAAGGATCAAGAGCTTTAATACGATTTATCTCTTTTTGGGAGCCCTTTATTGTAGGAGGTGTCGAGGTAGAAGAAGATGTAATAAGGTCACTTATAGTAAGGCGGCCAATAGGTGACCACTCAACTACTAGCGGGGCGAAGTTGTATTTTGCTGCATTGTTAAGAAAGAGAAGAAGTTGCCGCGGCCAACGTCCACGAACAGCATGGTCATCAATAAGAGCTTCTAGCTGTGCAGCTTCATGTTCTTTACCAGTGGGAGATACTACAGGGAAAAGCGGCTGACTATCTAGGAAAACTTCCATGAAGAATGCAGTAAGAGTATCTATTTGACTTA
>Ga0114931_10005626_pt1 | contig 15484 bp, 8 predicted proteins | sample 2SBtaG_FD_89579 | JGI IMG/M metagenome (GOLD analysis project Ga0114931, IMG submission 89579) | Deep subsurface microbial communities from Kolumbo volcano to uncover new lineages of life (NeLLi) - 2SBTROV14_V59a metaG | ecosystem: Environmental > Aquatic > Marine > Volcanic | place: Kolumbo...
TACCCGAGGAGGGAGCGTGCTTGTAGCACGTGACCGACGAGCGGGCGCCGGCATCGGCCGAGACCGGCCAGCGGGCGATGGGAGGATTTCCCCGAGCCCTGCTAGCAGCCCTCGGGAGAAAGCCGGTCCGAGCCCTGCTAGGACGCCGGCGGCACGACCAGGTCGATGCCGCCGAGGTCGAGCCGCTCGAAGTCCCGCCGGTTGAAGGTGAGCAGACGCGCGGCGCCCGCCTTGCGGGCGCACGCGGTGATGTGCGCGTCGTAGATGGCTCCCCCCGCGACCTGGGACGCGAGCGCGGCGTCGAGCAAGCTCCAGACCTCGTCCCCGTCGAGGCCCACCACCCGCGTGCCCTCTCGGAAGTTCTCCGCCAACAGGCGATGGGCGTCCTCTGGACGGATGCGCCACGGCGGCGGCAGCCGGGCGAGGACCGAGAACGCCTCGACGAGCGCAGGCACGGGCACGATCGCGCGCTCCGCGGCGCCGAGCGCATCACGAACAACCCGGACCGCCACGGCGTGATGCTCGTGCCAGGCGAGCACCGCCGGTACGATCACGCTGGTGTCGAGGGCGGTGCCTCCCACGTCAGCCGCGCTCGTCGCGCAGCCGGTCGCGCGTCGCCGTGACGTCGGCCACGGTCAGCACGGGCACCGGCTCGGCCGCTACCGCCACGCTCACGCCCTCCTCGTCGACGGCCTCCACGGCGACGGGCGCGGGCTCGATCTCGATGCGGCCATCCCGAAATCGGACCTCGAGTGGCATGCCCGGCCGCAGCCCCGCCGCGTCCCGCACCGCCTTGGGGATGACGAGTCGCCCGGCAGAATCAATGGCAGTTCCCATGGCATTCTCCTGCCATATTTCTACCATGCCCCGCCCAATGCTCAACTTCTGGATCCACGATCCCCACCCGCAGGGCGTTTCCGGCGAATCCTCAGTGCCTGACCCCCCTCAGCCGCCAGGGGCGCGGGCCATAGGGCCGTCGCGAACCTCGACGCGAACGGTGCGGGTCTTGCCACGCTCGTCCATGGCGACGAGGTCGTGTACGCCGGGGCTCGGGGTCCACCACAGGCGCTGGTCGGCGTCGGCGTCGCCGAGCCAGGTGCCGTCGACGTACCAGTGCACGCGCGCGTCGGCGCGGGTGCTCGACGCTTCGAGCGGGATCTCCTGCTGGTCGGGAGGCACGCCCGGCAGGAGCACGAAGACCTCGGACGAGTCGGGGGACAGGATCTTCGGGGGCTCGTCGGCGGCGGGCGCGCAGCCGGGCGCCCACGGCGGCGGGCTCGGCTGCCACCGCTGCCGGTCGTCGAGCCAGCGGCGGACCGCCGAGGGCCAGAGCACGAACCGCTCGAAACGCGTCTCCCGCGACCCGCGACACGCCGGGGTGACCGCCTGCCCGGTCTTCGTGTCGACCTGGATCCCCACGTGGTACGGGCAGTGCTGGGTCGGCACGTGCTCGCGCAGGGCATAGACCTCGGTGGTGTGCGGACAGGCGGCGGTCGGCAGGTATCCCGAGAGCGCACAGACCCTCACCTTCACCAGATCGCCGGTCGGCGGCTCCTGCGCGCCCTTCGCGCCGTCGTCGAGCGCCTCGAGCAGGTCGAAGAGCACCGGCCCGGCGGCTCGGGAGCCGACGAGGAAGCTCGACGGCGTCTGGTCGACGTTGCCGAGCCACACGACGACCGTGAACCGCCGGCCCGAACCGATCGCCCACGCGTCCTTGTTCCCGAAGGAGGTCCCGGTCTTCCAGAAGATGCGGCGCGGGGTGCTCGACAGGTAGCGACGGGCCGGGAAGTCGGGGCGGTCCTTGAGGCGCAGCGCGCGGCGGGTCAGCCAGGTGGCGCCCTCGTCGAAGATCCGGCGGGACCGGGGTGGACCGGAGCGCGGCACCGCGGTGAGCGAGCGGTACACGCCGTTATCGGCCAGGGTCGTGTACAGCCCGGCCAGCTCCAGCGGCGTCAGCTCGATGCCGCCGACCGCCGCGGACAGCCCGTAGTAGCCGGGCATCGGCACCAGGCTGCGCACGCCCATCTGCCGCAGGTCGCCGAGGAAGGGCTCGACGCCGACCTCGCCGAGCAGGTTCACGAAAGGGACGTTCCGCGACCGGGACAGGGCGTCCTTCATCCGGATCAGCCCGTCGAAGGTGCCGTCGTAGTTGTCGGGGGCGTACGAGCCGTAGTGCACCGGGATGTCGGGCCGGAGCTGCTCGGGCAGGATCATCCCGCGGTCGACGGCTCGCGCGTAGATCAGCGGCTTGAGGGTCGAGCCGGGGCTGCGCGGGACGTCGAAGGCCGCGATCTGGCCGCCGTGGGTGCCGTCCCAGAAGTCGAAGCTGCCGATCAACGCGCGGATCTCGGCGGTGTCGTGGTCGACCACCACCACCGCGGCGTTGTGCACGCCCTCCAGCTCGAGCTCCTTGCGGTAGCCGCCGAGCACCGCCTCCGCGCGCTGCTGGACCCCGCGGTCCAGGGTGGTGTCGAGGACCAGGTCGCGGTGGGTCCGCCGCAGCCACGCCGCCGCGTGGGGGATCTCCCGCGGCAGGGGCCGCAGCGCGGTCGGCACCGGCGCCGCCTTGACCTGGGCGAGCACCGCCTCGGGGGTGCGCGGAGCCGCGGCGTCCCCCTCGGGCATGGCTCCCTCGGCGAGCAGGCGGTCGGCGATGTCGTCCCGCGCCGCCTTCAGCCGCGCGGCGTTGTCGGGACACGGGTAGCGGGCGTTCGGGTTCTGGGGCACCGCGAGCAGGGTGGCGATCTCGGCGGCGTCCAGGTGCGCCGCCGAGTGGCCGAAGTAGGCCCACGAGGCCGCCTCGATGCCCTCCAGGTTCCGGCCGTAGGGCACGTGGGTCAGGTAGGCCGCGAGGATCTGCGCCTTGGACAGCCGGAGCTCGAGCTGCACCGCCCCGGCCGCCTCGATCGCCTTGGAGCGGAGGGTGCGCGGGCGCGGCTCGAGCAGCCGCACGAGCTGCATGGTGATCGTCGAGGCGCCGGAGACCACGTGCCCGGCCGCCAGGTCGGTCGCCGCGGCCCGCGCGACGGCGATCGGATCGATGCCGGGGTGCTCGTAGAAGCGCTTGTCCTCCAGCCGCAGCAGGGCCCGCACGTAGCGCGGGTCCACGTCGTGCATGGTGATCGGCAGGCGCCACTGCTCGTCCGGGGACAGGTCCACCCACGCCTGTCCGCCGTCCCGATACCGGATCTCGGTCGAGCCCGGCGTGTCCAGGCGCGCCGGGAGCGGCACGAGCCACGCCGCCGCCCACGCCGCGAGCACCGCGGCGACGAGCAGGCCCGCGCCCCCGAGCAGGAGGCGCCGCCGACGGCGCGTGGTCACCCGATCAGCTCCCGCCCCACGGATCGGTCACGCGCACCTTCGACGGCTCCGTGCGCGCCGTGATCGCCGGGTCGTACATCGCCTCGGCGCTCGTGGGCGGCAGGGTGAAGTGCCCCGCAGTCACCGCGCGCACCTGGTAGACGACGTACTTCGTCTCGCCCTTGTCGAGCGCACCGAAGACCTCGACCCGGTCGTCGCGCAGGTTCATGTAGTCGACGCTCCACAGCGAGCTGTCGTCGAGCCAGTCCGGCCGGTAGCCGCGTCCGAGACGCGGGTTCTCGATCTCCCAGCCGGCGGGGATCCGGTCGACCAGCGCGATGTTCTGCACCCGGTCGCCGGTGGTGTTGCGGATGCTCACCTTGACGTAGATCGCGTCGCCGAGCTTCTGGGTGTCCCCCACTGGCTTGCCCGCCGCGTCGACGAGCTCCCGGTGGAGCACGAGCCCCTGCTGGGTGGGCGGGGAGCCGCCCACCTTCGCGCCGCGCACCGAGACCACGGCGTACAGGCGCTGGCTGCCGGCGCGCGGGACGTTCAGCACGAGGGGCCCGCCCCGGGTGGCCCCAGCGAGCGACCACGCGAGGTCTCCGCCCTTCTTGCCGCCCGACTGGGGCGCGACCGGCTGGCCCCCAACGGTCAGGTGCGCCCCGGGCACCCCGGCGGGCGGCCCGACCCACTTGCCGATGGCCGTCAGCCCCCAGGCCAGCTCCTGGGTCGTGTACCAGCGGTCCGGCATCGTGGCGAGGCCGTTGGCGAGCATGCCGACCAGCTCGTCGCCCGCTTCGCCCTTGGACCCGAACAGGTCGTGGTACACGGACAGCTCGAAGCCTCGGCTGCGCAGGTCCGACCAGAAGTACCAGGTGTTCAGCCGGCGGGTGCGCAGTGAAGCGGTGTTCGGCTGGCGCAGCTCCGCCTCGTAGCGGCGGTCGCCGCCGAGGTAGATCGCCGCCATCAGCAGGTACGCCGGCTCGTCCAGCTCGTGGTACCGCGAGTTGCTCCGGCGCTTGGACAGGTTCTCGAGGACCGACTCGGCCTGGGCGGTGCGCGCCCGCCCGGCCCGCGCGAGCACGTAGTGGGCGTAGGCGGTGGTGAAGTCGTCCGCGGAGGTCGCCGCGGTCATGTCGACCTGCCGACCGAGCCAGTCGAGCGCGTCGCTCAGCGGTTGCTCGGGCACCTCGTAGCCGGCCTCCTTCGCGTCCAGCAGCAGGTGGGTCGCGTAGGCCGTGCCCCAGGCGTTCGGGGTCGTCCCGCCCGGCCAGTAGGCGAAGCCGCCCTGGGCGGTCTGCATCGAGAGGATCCGCTGGATCCCGTGCTTGACCATGTCGTCGACGTCGTCCTCGGCGGCCAGCTCCGGGTCGATGTCGCGGAGCATCGTGCCCACGTACAGCAGGGGCCGAGTGGTCGAGGTGGTCTGCTCGATGCAACCGTAGGGGTAGTGTACGAGCGAGCGGACGTGCGATAGGGCGCGACCGTAGGGGTTGGTGGTGAGCCAGACCCGGGTGTGGTCGGTGCCGGGCACCCACCCGTCCAGCGCGCTCGACAGGTCGTTCGCGCCGTCGGTGAGCACGACCTGCGTGGTGTCGTGGACCTCGGGCTCGGGGCGCTCGACGGGGAGCTCGATCTTCTCGAGGCTCTTCAGCCCGTCGGCCTCGGCCACGACGCGGAACCGCGCCGCGTCCGGGGCCCGGTCCGCGCGAACCTTGAACAGCACCGTGTCGCTCGCCCCGTCCTGCAGGGTCAGGTGGTGCTGCCGGTCTCCCAAGACCACCACCGGCGAGGGCCGGTCGCCCCCGAGCTGCGTGGTCGCCTTCTCTCCGGGGAGCTGCATGTCCTCCACGGACAGGTCGACGACGATGTCGCGTTTCTGCCCGCTCATGTTGCTCACGAAGACCGGCAGCAGTGCGTCATCCCCCTGCACGAGGAACCGCGGCAGGGTCGTCTGGAGCACGATCGGGTCGCGCACGGTGACCGCCTGGTCGGCGTGGCCCATCCGGTCCGGGGTCGCCGAGACCGCCATCACGCGGAGCTCGCCGCGGTAGCCGGGCACGTCGAGGGTGACCTCGGTCTTGCCGCTCTTCGGCACCTCGACGACGCCGGACCACAGCGCGACGGGCTTCACCATCTGCACCCGGCGGCCGCCCGCGAGCCCGCCGTCGCCGCCCGTCTTCTCTCCGGGGCCGCCCGGGGGCACGAGCAGGGTCCACCCGACGGTCTCGTAGGTGTCCACGCCGAGCGCGCGCTTCGCGAAGATCTGCGCGAGCGGATCGGGGCTCTCGAACCTGGTCAACGACAGGATCCCCTGGTCCACGGCGGCCACGGTCACGTAGGTCGGGCCCTCCTGCGGGCCGACGTCGATCCTCACCTTCAGCGGGCTGTAGGGCCGCGCCTCCTTGGCCACCGTGAGCTTCAGGGGCTCGGTGTACTGCGTGGGCACGATCCGCACCGAGCGCACGCCATAGGCGCGGTCGGGGATGTAGGCCTCGGACGACTCGAGGTGCGGGTCCTTCACGAGCAGCGCGCTCACGTACAGGTTCGGGACGAAGTCCTTCACCGGGACGGTCCACTTCACCGGACCCGCCTTCACGTCCATCCACCGGTAGTCCACGACATCGTGGGTCTCGGCGGTGAACAGCATCCGCCCGGCGTAGGGCGCGACCACGTTCACGGTGATCGTGTCGCCGACCCGCACCGCGTCCGGAGTGTCGAGGTTCAGCTCGCCGGGCTTCTGGGGGCGGGGCGTCTGGTCGACCGAGGTCTGGCCGCCGTACCACCAGTAGCGGTGGGCCTTGCCCTCGACCTTCAGCTCGGTGCGGGCGCTCCCGGCGGTGGCCACCACGAGGAACCCGGCCGCGTCCTGCTCCGGGTGCAGGGTGGTGGCGAACTGGCCGTCCTCGACCGGCACGGTGACCGAGTCGACCTGCGAGCGGCGCAGCAGGCGGCGGTAGCGGTAGCCGTCCTCGGTCGCGTCCCAGGTGTAGACATACTCCTCGTCCAGCCGCACGAGCTCCAGCTGCACCGAGTCGACGTCGCCGGTGTCCCGGGCGCCCTTCCAGTCGACGACCAGCCCCGAGACGGGCAGGTCCTGCCCCGCGCCGACCTGGGCCGCGGGGCTCTTCAGGCCGAGGTAGAACCGGTCGGGGTGCAGGGGCGCGCAGGCCTCGCCGACGGTGGTGCGGCCGCTGTCCACTTCGAAGACCGCCGACTGGGCGACCAGGGTGGCCGCGCCCATGAACCCGCCCGAGCGGGCCGCGGGCGGGCAGTCCAGGGTGAGCTTGCCGTCCGCGTCGAGGGTGCCGTCCAGGGTGCCCAGCGTGACCGCGCGGCGGGTGGTGGCGGCGTCGTCGAAATCGGCGAGCCCGTAGTGGTAGGTACGGTTCTGGTCGGGGGTGAAGGCCCCCGGGACCACCTGGCAGGACAGCTCCACCTTGCTCCCGCTCGCGCTGCCTCCGAAGAGCCACCGCGCCGAGATCGCCACCGGCACCGAGTCGGACGCGAGGTGATCGCCCTGCACGCCCGCCTCGACCTTCATCCGCTCGGGGACGAACTCCTCGACTGAGAAGCTCGTCTCGCCGATGGTCTTGTCCCCCGCGGCGAGCACGGTGCGGTACTTGCCGGTGGTGGCGAAGTCCGCGAAGCTCCAGTCCACCGCGACCATCCCCGCGGTGTTCGCGTGCAGCACCTTCTTGTGCAGCTCCTTGCCCTTCGGGTCGATCAGCTTCGCGACCACGGGCAGGTTCGCGGGCGGCGCGGCGAAGCCCCCCTGGGCGGTGCGGACGATGCCGGCCACGTGGGCGACGTCGCCGGGCCGGTACACGCCGCGGTCCGTGTAGATCGCGGCCCGGTAGGGCTGCTCGTCGAGGTAGGACAGGCCGTTCGTGTCGGCGGGCGGCGCGATCTGCAGGTCGGAGAACTTCAGGTAGGTGAGGTCGTCGTCCTTGCGGACGAGCAGGGCCATGGGCGGCGTGTCGTCGTTCGGGTCCTGCTTCAGCGACACGGTGCACCCGCCCGAGGCGTCCGTGCGGCAGGTGCCGAGCGTCTGTCCGCTCGGGCGCACCGCGCGCACCTCGGCGTCGGGTACCGGGCGCTCGTCGTGGGTGCCGATCACCCACACGTGGGCCGCCGGGGCGTACTTCTGGTCGGGGCCGGCGGCGGCGAGCTTGGCGATCACCTGCAGGTCGGTGAGGAGCAGGCGCGAGGAGTCGACCGGCCCGGTCTCGTCGGGCTCGGACGGCATGTAGCCGGTGTCGGGCACGTCGGGGTTCGCCTGCTGCTTCTTGTCGGTCTCGGTGTCGATGCCGCGGACCTTCAGCTCGTAGATCCCCTTGCCCGCCTTGGGGAGCAGGCTGCCGACGTCGATCCACGAGGTCAGCTCGGCGTCCGGCGCGTCCTTGACCGGGATGCGCTTCTTCAGGAGCACGTTGGAGGTGCGCGAGGTGGCGGGCTCGTCGCCGCTCATCCAGAACACGAGGTCGTCCTCGGGCACGTGGCGCACGGTCAGCTCCACCGCGTCGATGTTCACGTGCCGGATGGAGAGCTGCTTCCACGCCGAGCGCGGCAGGTAGCGCCCCTTGGCGGTGAACTGCACGCTCGGGCTGCGTGCCGGCACCTTGAACTGCGACTGGAAGCTCGATCCGAGCACGCCGCCGTCGACGGTGCGTAGCCCGGCGTCCATGGTCATCGCGTAGGGGCCGCGCTCGAAGTCCCCGAACAGTCGGAACCCGGCGGGCCCGGGGGCCACGCTGAAGTCGACGCCCGGGTCGAAGTGGATCGCGCGCTGCGCCGCGGCGAGCGGCACCTCGCACCGCTCCGAGACGTAGTAGTCGTCCCAGCTCTCGCGGTCCCACCAGTAGCGCTGGTCGCCGCCGGCGTCGTCGTTGCAGATCACGTCGACGTAGAACCCGTTGGTGCCCTCCTTGACGTGCACCGCGAGGATCTTCATCGCCTCGCCGACCTTCAGGTCGACCTGGCCCTTGCCCGCCGCGGTGGTCTGGGCCGTGACTCCGGCCGGCGCGGGGTGCATCGGGACGCCCGGGGCGACGTCGACCGAGAGCTTGGCGTCCTGGAAGTACCGGGCGCCCGAGAACACGAACTCCGCCTCGTTGGGCTCGTCCGAAGCGCCCCGGTAGATCGGCCTCACGACCGCGTCCCCGAGGTGGAAGGTCGCCTTGGCCGCGACGTCCTCGGGCTGTACCGGCCCGCTGAACACCAGGTCGACGGTGACCCGCTTGCTGGCCTGGTCGCGGTCCTTCATCGCGAGCCGCTCGAAGGCGAAGGGCGGGGTGTGGAAGTTCGTGGCCCAGGTGACCCCCGGGTCGGGGTGGCGCGGCTCGCCGGTGCCCATGGTGAGGACCGACACCTCGTAGTCGTGCTCGGGCTGCAGGGGCTCGTCGGGAGTGAAGGTCATCGCGTCGGTCGCGCTCACCTTCCAGGTGCCCTTGGTGGACGGCACCATCTTGATCGCGTTGCCCCTGGGCAGCGGGCCGCCGATCTCCTCGGAGCGGAACAGGGGCTGGGAGGCGCGCGCGACGATCTCCCGCGGGATCACCCCGCTGGGTCCGACGGCACGGATGCGCACCTGGAGCACCTGGGGCGCGGCCTCCTCGGCCTGTTCTGGCGTCTCGGAGCTCGCCTGCGTGCCGGGGTGGGACCCACCGGGCCCGTTGGAGAGGTTGCAGGCGGCGAGCAGGAGCAGCGCCGGGAGGCTGCGGGACCAGGACATGTTGTTCTCCGCTTCGGGGGGCACGCGTGCGGCGAGACCGTGCTGCAACGGGTGTGCCACCGGGCGGAGGAGCATACGACACGAGAGCGCCGGAGTGACCGGCCTTCCGTCCGATCCGCCACCTCGGTTCCGGGGCCACCTCGAGTAGATCGTGTTCTACATTTCGTGGATGCGCGACCCACTCATACGGGTGGTCCGAGCGGGATCTCGTCCCGGTCCTCGGCGGCGGGGGCTGGGGCCGTTCGAGACCGGAGCAGCGCCGGCAAGGCGAGGGTCCAGACCACGAGCGGGACCGCGAGCCACGCCGCGCTCGCCCCGACCACCCCGCGCACCCCGGTCCACCCGGCGTCGACCGCGGCGCCGCCGAGCACGCTCGAGGTCGAGGTGGCGAGGGTCATCACCCCGAACTCCAGGCTGAAGGCGCGCCCGCGGTAGGCCGAGTCGCTCGCGTGCTGCGCCAGGGTGCCCGAGAAGACCCAGATCGTCCCCTGGCCGAGCGCCATGAGCAGGTAGCCGAGCGCCGCGACCGCGAAGGTGGGCGAGTACGCGACGGTGACCAGCCCGGCGGCCATGGCCGAGTAGGCGGGGACGATGGCCCAGGCCAGCGTGCGCTCCGCGTCGCCGATCACCCGGCGCACCCCGAGGGAGCCGAAGACCGAGCCGATCCCGCGGGTCGAGTAGAGGAGCCCGATGTACAGGGGCCCGCCGACCGTGAACACGCTCTTGCCGAAGATCGGGAGCATCGCCAACGAGGCGCCCGCGAGGCCCATCGCCGGCTTGTGGCACAGGACCCCGGCGAGGTAGGGCCGCCGCCTCAGGTAGCGCAGCCCGGCGCGCAGGCCCGGATCGGACCCCTCGGCGTGGTCGCTCGACGGACGCAGCGCGGGCAGGCCCCACAGGATGGCGAAGGAGCCGAGGAAGGTCGCCGAGTCGAGGATCAGCGCCCCATCGATGCCCACGAACCCCGTCACGACGCCGCCGATCGCCGCGCCCACCGCGAGCATCACCGACCAGGTCCCGCCCGAGAGCGCCATGGCCACCGGAAGCTCCGCCTTGGTCGTGATCTCGGGGATCACGGCGGTGCGGGCTGGGATGAACACGCCCGAGCAGCCCACCATCACCGCGAGGGTCGCGTAGAGCAGCGGCAGGCTCTGCAGGTGGTGCGCTGCGAGAAGCCCCACGACGAGCGACGCGCGGATCAGGTCGGTCGCGAGGAGCACCTTGCGGCGATCGAAGCGATCGACGAGCGGCCCCGCGATGGGGATCACCAGGAACACCGGCAGAGTAGTGCCGACGATCACCCCCGAGACGGCCAGCGCGCTGTCGCTGATCTGCTGCACCATCGCGTACAGGGCGATCATCTTGAACCAGTCGCCGAAGTAGCTGACGACCTCCCCCAGCCACAGCCGGCGGAAGTCCGTGTTCTCACGGAGCAGCCCGGCGTAGGACGGCGCGGCGGCGGGCAGGTCGGTCAAGCAGGTTCTCGTTCGACGGCGGTGCAACAGCCACGTAGCCGCTCGGTGGGGCTCACGGCCCCCGGCTTCGGGCGACCCTGGACACGGCGCTCCGGCTGTCCGACAATCGGGCCCCTGTACGGAGGCACGATGCGTCGGCCGCTCCTTGCGCTCGTCCTGGTGGTACCCGCGGTTGCGCTGGCGATGGAGGGGCAGTGGCGTCCCGCCCAGATCCCCGAGCTCGGCACCGAGCTCAAGGAGATGGGCCTGATGCTGCCCCCCGACCCGCTCGCCGACGTGAAGGGCAAGCCGCTGGGGGCGATCGTCGACATGGACTACTGCAGCGGCGCCTTCGTCTCGCCGGACGGGCTGATCGCCACCGCGTACCACTGCGTGACCGACGGGCTGCAGTTCGCCTCGGGACAGGGCGAGGACCTGATGGAGCGAGGCTACGAGGCCACCGACCGGGCTCGGGAGCGGTGGGCGGGCCCCGATCTCGCGGTGCACGTGACCACCGGGATGTCCGACGTGACCGACAAGGTCCTCGCCGGGACCCAGCGCCTGAAGGGGGCCGAGCGCCTCGCGCGCATCGACGCGAACCGCAAGCAGCTCGTCCGCCGGTGCGAGTCCGGCCCCGACGTGCACTGCGAGGTCGCCACCTACGGCGGTGGCGCCTCCTACGAGCTGGTCACCCAGCTCGAGCTGCGGGACGTGCGCCTGGTCTACGCGCCGCCGCGCTCGGTCGGCTACTTCGGCGGCGACCAGCAGAACTGGCGCTGGCCGCGGCACGCGGGCGACTTCGCCTTCCTGCGCGCCTACGTGTCCCCCGACGGGCACTCGACGAAGTACCACCTCGGCAACGTCCCCTACCACCCGCCGGTGTGGCTGCCGGTGGCCGAAGAGGGCGTCGAGCCCGGCGACTTCGTGATGGTCGCCGGCTACCCCCAGGGCACCTACCGCTGGCGTAGCGCCGCCGAGGTCGACTACGCCCAGGAGGAGGCGCTGCCCCTGCGGGTCACCGAGCGGCGCGATCTGCTCTCGATCCTGCAGAAGTGGTCGAAGAAGGACCCGTCGCTCGCGGCCAAGCTCGGGCCACGCCGCCTGAACTGGTCCAACGACCTCGTCTACTACCGGGGTACCCTGGAGCAGCTCCAGCGCACCGCGGCGGCCCAGGAGCGGTGGGCCTTCGAGCACGACCTCTCCCGGTGGATCGCCGCCGACCCGGACCGCGCGGCGAAGTACGGCAACGTGCTCGACGTGATCCACCGCCTGCAGGCCGAGCAGGCCGCGACCGCCGAGCACGACTACCTCGTGACCCAGATGGTCCACCAGGTCGACCTGCTCCACGCGGCGAGCACCATCTGGAAGCTCGCCGAGGAGGCGGACAAGCCCGACAAGGAGCGCACGCGCGGCTTCCAGAACCGCGACCGGCCCGGGATCGCCGCCACCCTCGACCAGGCCGACTCCCGTTTCGACTTCCGCATCGACCGCGACGTGCTGCGGTACTTCCTGATCCGGCTCGCGCGGCTGCCCGAGGGCGACCGGGTGCCGGAGCTGTCGAACTGGCTCGACACGAAGCCCGACGAGGACCTCGCCGACGTCGTGGACGCCAAGCTCGACACGCTGTTCGAGGACGTCTCCCTCGCCGACTCGGACGAGCGGCGCGACCTGATGGGCACGAACACCTACTACCTGAAGCACTGCGAGAACCCGTGGTTCGCGCTCGCGGCCGCGCTGCAGCCCTTCCTCGACCGGATGGACGCCGAGCAGCGCCGACGCGAGGCCGACTGGAGCACGGCCAAGCCCCTGTACATCCAGGCCGTGCAGGCCTTCTACCCGTCCGCCCGCCCGCGCTACCTCGTGGCGAGCCGCCAGCAGCGCGCCCGGCATCTTCTACCCGGACGCCAACCAGACCCTGAGGGTCAGCGCCGGCAAGGTGGACGGCTACTTCCCCCGCGACGGCCTGATCGCCGCGCCCCAGACCACGGTGGACGGCCTGCTCGCGGAGGTCGGCGACAAGCCCTTCGACGCGCCGGACAAGCTGGTGAAGGCGATCCGCTCGGGCGACGCCGGCCCGTGGGCCGACTCGAAGCTCGGGAGCGTGCCGGTGGACTTCCTGACGACGCTGGACACCGCGCGGGGCTCGTCGGGCTCGGCGACGATGAACGCGAAGGGTGAGTTCGTCGGGATCATCTTCGACGGGAACTACGAGTCGATCGCGTCGGACTGGATGTTCGACCCGGACACGACGCGGTCGATCCACACGGACGTGCGGTTCATCGAGTGGTACCTGGACCGCGTGGAGGGTGACGCGTCGCTGCTGAAGGAGCTGGGGGTGACGCCGCACTTCGCGAAGGCGGAGAAAGCGGCGAAGGCGACGCCGTAGCTCGGGCTCGGAGGGATCGAGCGCCGAGGCCGAGAACGGCCGTTGGGTGCCGGTGAGGTCCACGCGGAGCGATGATCTCGTCGAGTGACCCATGGTCGAAGTCCGCATGCAGCCGCCCGACGGCGCGCTGGTCTTCGTACCACGCCATCGCCTCGAGGAGGTCCCGCCTGGCCAGGGGCAGGACGACGAGCTGGAAGCTCACTCCTTGGGACCGAAGCGAGCGCAGAGCTCCTCGCGAACCTGCTCCCACGGGATGGGCGGATCGAACTGAACTTCCGAGGGAATAACCTTCCCCTCAGGCGAACTGCCGCTCGACGAGGCGGCGGTACAGGCCGCCGGCGGCGACCAGGTCGTCGTGGGCGCCCACCTCGACCACCTCGCCCTCGTCGAGCACCACCACCCGGTCCGCGTCGCGCACGGTCGACAGGCGGTGCGCGATGATCAGGGTGGTGCGGCCCTGCATCAGCCGGTCGAGTGCCTCCTGCACGAGGTGCTCGCTCTCGGCGTCCAGCGCGCTCGTCGCCTCGTCGAGAATGAGGATCCTCGGGTCCTTGAGCACCGCACGGGCGATGGCGATGCGCTGCTTCTGGCCGCCCGACAGGCGCACGCCGCGCTCGCCGACCATCGTCTCGAAGCCCTCGGGGAAGGCGTCGACGAAGCTCTCGGCGTTCGCCGCGCGGGCGGCGGCGCGGACCTCCTGCTAGGTGGCCCCTGGACGCCCGTAGCGGATGTTCTCGGCGATGGTGGTGGCGAACAGGATCGGCTCCTGGGAGACGACCCCGATGTGCCGGCGCAGGCTGCGGGGCTGGAGGTTCCGCGCGTCGTGGCCGTCCACGTGCACCGTGCCGTGCTGCGGGTCGTACAGGCGTCCCACGAGGGCGGCGACCGTCGACTTGCCGGCCCCCGAGGACCCGACGAGCGCCACGACGTCGCCCGGCTCGACGTGTAGCGAGAAGTGCCGCAGCACGTCGACCTTGGGGCGCGAGGGGTAGGCGAAGCTGACGTCCTCGAAGTCGAGGGCACCCTGCACCTGATCGAGTACCTCCTCGCCGGTCCGCTCGAGCACCGGAGTGCGGTCGAGGAGCGCGAAGACCCGCTGCGAGGCGCCGGTGGCGCGCATGAAGTCGCCCCACAGGCCCGAGAGCGCGCCCAGCGACATCGCGACGATGCCCGTGTACAGCAGGAAGGCGGTGAGGTCGCCCATCGTCATCGTGCCGCCCATCACGAGCTTGCCGCCGTACCACACGACCACGGCGATCGCGCTGTAGCCCGCGAAGCCGAGGATCCCGTTGAAGGCGCCGATGGCGAGCGCGCGGCGGGCCGCGAGCAGGTAGGACTCGTTCACCGCGACGCGGTAGCGCTCGGCCTCCTCGGGCTCGCGGGCGAAGGAGCGGACCGTGCGGATGCCCGCGAAGCTCTCTTCGGCGATCTCGGTGGACTTCGCGAGCGCGTCCTGCACCCTCGCGGAGATCTTGCGGATGAACCGCCCGTACAGGGTGGCGCCGATGGCGACGATCGGCACCACCGCGAGCGCGATCAGGGTGAGCCGCGGGCTCATCACGAGCAGCATCACCGTGCCACCGATGGCGCCCACGGTGAAGCGCAGGGCCATGGACACGTTCACCGTCACCGCGTTCTGAAGCACCGTGGTGTCCGAGGCGAGGCGGTTGGTCAGCTCGCCGGTGCGGGACAGGTCGAAGAACACGACGTCCTGGCCGAGGACCGACTCGAACAGGTCGCCGCGCAGCCGGGCCACCACCCGCTCGCCCGCCACGGTGAACAGCCACGCGCGGAGCATGGAGAACACAGCCTGGACGAGGAAAACGCCGACGAGGATCAGCGCCGCGAGGTTCAGGTTCACCTTGCTCGTCTCGCCGACCACCGAGTCGACCATCCACCGCACCGCCTGGGGGAACGCGAGCTGGGTACCCGAGGAGACGAACAGCGCGACTGTGGCGATCGTGAGGATCCCCCACTCCGGACGCGCGAGACGCAGGATGCGGGCGAGGGAGACCGCGCGGCTGGACGCCACGTCCCCGGCCTCGGCGGGCTGCCCGGTGGCGAGCACCTCGGGCGCGGCGGCGGGATCGGACATGGGCGGCTCCGGGGCAGACCTGGAGCTTAAGCGCGGTCCGCCGCGTGGCAACGGGCGGCTGGACCCGCACAAGCCGACTCGCTATGTCCGTGGGTCACGGAGGATCCCATGGCTATCGACGTCTCCGAGTGGTTCCAGGGCTGCGAGGACCTCGCCGAGCGGAGCCTCGACGAGCGGGCCCGCGGGCTCGAGGGCTCGGCCATCCTCGGCATCGCCGCCGAGGTCGATGCGCTCGTCGCGCGGGGCGCCGAGGTCACCAACTTCACCATCGGCGACTTCTCGCCGCGCTGCTTCGGGATCCCCGCCACCCTGAAGGACCGCATCCAGCAGGCGCTGGAGGAAGGCCGCACGAACTACCCGCCCGCGATCGGCATCCCGGAGCTCCGCTCCGCGGTGCGCGCCCTGTACGCCCGCGAGCTCGACCTCGACTACCCCGAGGGCTGCGTGCAGGTGGGCTCGGGCGCGCGCCCGCCGCTCTACGCCGCCTTCCGCACCGTGGTCACCGCCGGCGA
>Ga0114931_10005627_pt1 | contig 15483 bp, 9 predicted proteins | sample 2SBtaG_FD_89579 | JGI IMG/M metagenome (GOLD analysis project Ga0114931, IMG submission 89579) | Deep subsurface microbial communities from Kolumbo volcano to uncover new lineages of life (NeLLi) - 2SBTROV14_V59a metaG | ecosystem: Environmental > Aquatic > Marine > Volcanic | place: Kolumbo...
GGTATATTTGCTGATTGCTTTCTTGCAACAATAATTTCTTTATAGTTATCAGGCTTTTTGTAATAACCAGTACTTTGGTTTTCTATTATTCCTGTAATGGGAAGTTTAGAAGAATCACCGACACCAAAGCTAATTCCGGCACCGCCTCTTTTTATATTCAAAGGTTTAGGTGTTCTAATAACTCCTTTTGTATAGGCTTCAAAAATTAAACTGTTTATTTGTTTTTTCCTTTTTTGCTTTTCTTTAATTGCTTTTCTAATTATTCCTATTGCCGGGTCTTCTCCGGGAACAACTGTAATTTCGGGTAATTTGACCGTGGATTTTTTTAGCTTAAAGTTTAATCCCGTAACATTATTTTCCACATTCACTTTTAAGGTATCTGAATTATAACCAAGATAAGAAGCAATTAAAACATACTTGCCTTTATTTAATTTAAGGTTATAGCTTCCGTTTATGTTGGAAGCTCCTCCCATTATTGTTCCGTCTATTTTTATATTTGCATATCCAAGCGGTTTACCTGTTTGCTTATCTAATACTCTTCCGGAAACGGAATGTTTTTGAGCAAATATATTTACAGAAAGGATTAATGCAATCGTAAAGTAAAGTAGAGAGTATTTCATATTAAATTATTTTTAATTTCATATATAAACATAAATTATAATTACTTGTTTTAGTAGGTATTTGTTTCAAGAACATAAACAGCTAAAGTAATATGCATTATTTAAAGAAAACTTTTATTAAACATAGTAAATGATTAAATTTTATTTTTACAATTATTAATTAAAACGGGCTCTAAAATGAAAACAAAATTCTTTATAATTATTATTGTTTTACTCACATCCATAAATTTAAGTTTTGCTCAAGTTACAAAAACAGATAGTTTATCAGCCAAACAAGTAATTGAAAAATATATTACTGCAATCGGGGGAAGAGATAGTTTGGCAAATGTAAAAGATAAAACAACTGTTCTTCGCGGTGCTGTTTCCGGAATTGATGTAACCATGGTTATTTATCAGAAAACACCCGATAAAATTAGACAAGAAATTAATGCAGGTGCAGTTGATCAAGTTGTAAAATACGATGGAAAAAAAGCTGTAATGACCGTCGGTGAAAACAGCAGGGATTTAACAGGTTCTGCATTAGAAGGACTTAAGTATGAAGCAATGCTCAATTTTATTTTAAAATTAGATGAACTTAAAATCGGTTTAAAACTCTTAGGCAAAACTAAAGTAGATAAAAATGATGCTTATGAAATTGAAATGAAATTTCCATCCGGTGAAGTTTGGAAACAATATTATGATGTTAAATCCGGGTTAAAAGTAAAAAGTTCAAAAACCATAAACAGCCCGCAAGGTTCTTTTGCTCAAACAACTCACTACGGAAATTACAAGTCTGTGGCTGGGGTTAAATATCCTTTTAGTGTAAAACAAACAATGGGACCCCAAGTTTTGGATTTTAAAATCAGTTCAATAAAAATAAACACCGGCTTAAAGGACGATAAATTTAAAGTAGAATAATTTCTTTACATATAAGTTTTTAAAAACCCGAAGTTAGTTAATTAGATTAATGATTTTGGGTTTCACTTTTTAAAAATAGATGTGCGTGCATTACCTATTACCATTAATGACCACCACATATAACAACTTACAATAATTTGAATACCACATAAAAATATGCGCTTGTAATCAGTGCAGAAAGAACGATTAAAACAGAACCTATACGAACCATTTTTTTTATCGGTACATAACGGGAACCAAAAACAATTGCATTAGGTGGTGTTGCAACCGGAAGCATAAAAGCACAAGAAGCCGCAACGGTAACAGGTAACATAATTATTAAGGGAGATATCTTAAGCTGAATAGCTAAAGCTGCAAATATAGGAAGAACAGTTGTTGCTACTGCTGTATTAGATGTTAATTCAGTAAGAAGTGCAATACTAAGAGTCAAAATGAACAACATTGGAAAAAGGGATAAATTATGCAGAAAGATTAAATGTTGACCTATATATTTAGCAAGACCGGTTTTTTGAATTCCACCAGCTAAGGCAAAACCTCCGCCAAAGAGTAATAGTATATCCCATGGGAGTTCCATTAAATTTTTCCAAGTAAGCAAAGTTTTTCTTTCTTTGTTATCATCTTTTACGGGTATTGCAAAAAGTAAAATAGCCATTCCAATGGCAATAGTGCTGTCTTGAATTTTATTTTGGAGACCAAAAAGATGAGGCCACCCGTTAATTGTTATAAAGCCCAATCGAAAATCCGCCCTGGTTATCCATAATAATGCTGTGATTACAAATATGCTCAATACCCATTTCTGCGGCTTTGTCATATTGCCAAGTTCTTTTAATTTGGCTTTAAAAATAGTTTTTTCTTTTAACTCGGGTAAATCTTTTTTCTTAAGTACTATATGTGTTAAGTAAAACCACATAGTTATAAAAAGGAGCACTACCAGCGGTATAGCATAAATCATCCAGCCGACAAAGGAAACTTCAGGAAGTAAGGGAAAGTATTTTTCAAATATTCCGGAAAAAACAACGTTGGGCGGTGTTCCAATTAACGTACCTATTCCCCCAATGCTGGCACTATATGCAATACCTAACATTAAAATAGTTCCAAATTGATTTTTCACTATTACTTCACCGGATTTACTTCCATAGATTTGATGTATTACAGCCAGTCCAATAGGCAGCATCATAATGGTAGTTGCCGTATTACTGATCCACATAGAAAGTAAAGCTGTGGCAATCATAAAGGCTAATATTACCTTTCTGGAATTATTGCCGATAAGAGCAATGGTAAATAGAGCAAATCTTTTATGTAACTGCCATTCTTGCAAAGCTATGGCAATTATAAATCCACCCATAAATAAAAAAACCAGGTGATTGGAATAGTTCGGCGCAACATCTCCTGTTTTCATTATACCTAACAGAGGATATAATGCAAGTGGTAATAATGATGTAATAGCAAGAGGCAAAGCTTCGCTCATCCACCAGACTGCCATAAGTAGAGCAATGGCAATCATATTTCTTTCAGAATAACTAAGTTTATCTGAAACAGGAATCATTAATGACAGGAAAAATAAAAAGAGCCCCAACCAGAAACCCCAATTTCTGCGGAGAATTATAATTAATTTGTAAAATAAATTGTATGAAGACTCCACTTTCTCTCCTCCTCTTAAAGCATTTATGTTTTGAGTAGGAAAATCTTAATAAGTAAATAACAAATTAAATAAAAAAATCGAAATATTTTAAAATTAACACAATTTATTAAAGCTTACCTTTAATCATTGCATTTTTTAATTTACTAAATCAATATTTTAAAAAACAACAAACACAATGTTTTCCTCTAAAATATCCGTTATTGTTTTTGATCTTGGAAATGTTCTACTTCCTTTTGACTATAAAATTGCTATAAATAAATTAAATGAATTTGGATCACGTCTTGGCGAAAAATTTATAAGTTTTTATCAAAATAATTATCAGCTTCACAAATCATTTGAAAAAGGAAAATTAAGTGAAGTTGATTTCATAAATATAATGCTAAAAGCACTAAACAATAAAATTACAGCTAATCAGTTTTGTGAGATTTATTCAAGTGTGTTTACAGAAAATAAAGAAGTTACAACCCTGCTTCCACTACTGAAAGAAAATTACAAATTAGTTCTACTTTCAAACACAAATTCCATTCATAAAGAATACGGCTGGAAGGATTATGGGTTTCTTAAATACTTTGATAAACTTATCCTTTCTCACGAAGTAAAATCAGTAAAGCCTGAAAAAGAAATTTATAAATGTGTGGAAGAGTTTACAAAAGAACCTGCTGAAAAACATATTTTTATCGATGATGTTTTTGAATATGCTGAAGCTGCAAAAAAACTTGGATGGGATGCTATACAATTTAAGGGATATGAAAATCTTTACCACGAATTACAAATCAGAAAAATTTTATAATTAAATTTGATTTTACTCAATGTGATGAGTATTTTTACTCAAAGTAATGAGTAAATATAATGATTTTTAAAAGACAGCAATATTATCTTCTTAAAAAAAGAATTAAAGAAAAACGGAGCTTTATTCAAGTTGTTGTAGGTCCGAGACAGGTGGGAAAAACTACTCTTATTAACCAATTAACTCAACATGAAAAATTTTTATACCATTACGTCTCAGCAGATTCAATCGATGCTTCCAATTCATATTGGATATCCATGCAATGGGATACAGCAAGAATAAAATTAAAAAACTCCAAAGCAAAACAAATTGTTCTTATAATAGATGAAATTCAGAAAATAAATAATTGGAGTGAAACAATAAAAGCCGAGTGGGATAAAGATTCAAGAGATAAAAAAAATATTAAAACAATAATTCTCGGTTCTTCTTCACTCCTCATTCAAAAAGGACTTACTGAATCTTTAGCGGGAAGATATGAAAAAATTTACATGCCGCATTGGACATACACTGAAATTAATGAAGCTTTTAACATATCAACCATAAAATATGCTTGGTTTGGCGGATACCCTGGTTCTTACAATTTAATTAAAGATGAAAGAAGGTGGAAAGAATATATAAAAGAGTCATTAATTGAATCCACAGTTTCAAAAGATATTTTAATGTTAAATAGAATAGATAAACCTGCCTTGTTAAAAAGATTGTTCGAGTTGGGTTGTCTTTATTCAGGTCAAATACTTTCTTATACAAAAATGTTGGGGCAATTACTTGATGCAGGAAACACAGTAACTCTTTCCCACTACTTAAACTTATTAAGTAACGCCGGGTTATTAACAGGGCTAGAAAAATATACGATAAAAAAGATAAGACAACGTGCTTCAAGTCCTAAACTTCAAATACATAATACCGCTTTTATAAGTGCTCAAACAAACGAATCATTAAATCAAGTATTATCTCAGCCTGTTAAGTGGGGAAGAATAATTGAGTCTGCTGTTGGTGCACATCTTATAAATTATTCTCGAATAGAAAATTTTAATCTTTACTATTGGCGTCATAATAATTATGAAATTGATTTTGTTTTAAGTCTCGACGATAAAATTATTGGTTTAGAAATTAAAAGTGGAGGTACACAAAAAATTTCAGGAATGAATGAATTTAATAAAATGATAAACCCGCAAAAGATATTATTAATCGGAGATAAAGGTTTACCTTGGCAGGAGTTTTTGAAAATGAATCCTATAGACTTATTCTGAATATAATAATGTAAAATCTAATTAATGTAATTCATATATTTCAATTCTATTTATAAACAACTAAAAACGGTGAGAGATGAAAAAATTAAATTTATTAATAATGGTATTCTTTGTCGTAGCTCTTATTGGATGCGGAAATAAAACCAAAAAAGGAAATGAAACGGCGGCTCCTGATAATTTAAAATATCAATCAGAAAAATTTGCAGACCTTGGAATATTACGATACAAAGTTCCAGGTTTTAATGAGCTTTCACTTAAGAAAAAAAAGCTTGTTTATTATTTGTACCAGGCGGCATTTTCAGGCAGGGATATTATTTACGACCAAAATTATAAATACAATTTAATAGTTAGAAAAACTCTAGAAGCAATTGTTAACAGTTACAAAGGTGAAAGAAAAGGTAAAGACTGGAATAATTTTATGGTTTACACAAAGCGGGTTTGGTTCTCAAATGGTATTCATCACCACTATTCAAATAAAAAATTCTTCCCTAAAATTTCACAAAAATATTTTGCTTCTTTAGTTAACAACTCTGATGCTAAACTGTTACCTGTTTCCAAGAATGAAAGTGTAAACAAATTTTTGAAAAGAATATCTAATATAATTTTCAATCCTAAAGTTGCACCGGTAATGGTAACATTTGACCCGCACGTTGATGTGATAAAAAATTCAGCAGTAAATTTTTACGAGGGTGTTACACAAAAAGAAGTTGAAAATTATTATAAAAAAGTAATCGATAAATCAGATCCACAACCAATTTCATACGGTTTAAATTCAAAAATGATGAAGGTTAATGGAAAGATAGTAGAAAAGAAATGGATGGTTGGAGGAATGTATTCTTCCGCAATTGAAAAAATGGTTGGTTGGATTGAAAAGGCTGCCGGTGTAGCAGAAAACGATCTTCAAAAAAGAACACTGCTTAAGCTTGCTGAATATTACAAAACAGGTGATTTAAAAGTGTTTGATGAATACAACAAGCTATGGGTTAAAGACGTAAAATCAAGGGTTGATGCAGTTAACGGATTTATTGAAGTTTATAATGATCCACTTGGTTATAGGGGTTATTATGAATCTGTGGTTTCAATAAAAGATCTTGATGCAACTAAAAGGATAAAAGCTATTGGAGATAATGCTCAGTGGTTTGAAGATAATTCACCAATCGATAACAAATACAAAAAGAAAGAAGTTAAAGGCATTTCAGCGAAAGTGATAACTGTTGTAGTTGAATCAGGTGGAACCTCCCCCTCAACTCCGATAGGTATAAACTTACCTAATGCACCGTGGATAAGAAAAGAATACGGTTCAAAATCTGTTAACCTTGGTAATATTGTTCACGCATATAATAAATCAGGTTCAAAAGAATCCTTAAAAGAATTTTCTTATTCGCCTGAAGAAGTTGAACTAGCCATTAAATACGGGGCACTTGCCGACGACCTTGAAACCGATATGCACGAAGTTATCGGCCATGCTTCCGGTCAGCTGGCTCCGGGTGTTTCACCGCCGAAACAAACCTTAAAAAATTACGCTTCCACTATTGAAGAAGCAAGAGCCGATCTTGTTGCACTTTATTATCTGCCGGATCAAAAGCTGATTGATATTGGTGTTATTCCAAATAAAGAAGCCTATAAAACAGAATATATTAAATACATTAAAAATGGATTAATGCTTCAATTAAGAAGGATAAAACCGGGCGAAGATATTGAAGAAGCTCATATGCGTAACAGACAAACTGTTGCCAAATGGGTTTATGAAAAAGGAATACCCGAGAATGTTATTGAAAAGAGAATAAAAAACGGGAAGACGTATTTTGTAATAAATGATTATCATAAATTACGTGTGCTTTTCGGAAAACTTTTAAAAGAGATGCAAAGAATATCTTCTGAGGGTGATTTTAAAGCTGCTAAAAATCTTGTTGAAACTTACGGCATAAAAGTAGATAAAGATTTACACAAAGAAGTGTTGGAAAGATATTCAAAACTAAACCTTGCGCCGTATCACGGTTTTATAAATCCGTTGTTAAAACCGGTTATTAAAGACGGAAAAATTGCCGATGTAAAGATTGAATACCCAACCAACTTTACAAAACAAATGCTTTATTACGCTAAAAATTATTCTTTTCTTCCTAATATGAATTAAATTTATATATAGACAGCTCCCTTTATTTTGGAAGTTGTCTATAAAAATATTCTCAAAAATTTAATAAGTTTTTTTGTTACCCAATAATTATCTCGATAAGATTTTAATTGTGCTATTCCAGCATTATTCATATATTTAACAAAATCACTTTAGCCTAAAAACAATTCTCTAAAAAGTGTATGAATAAATACAGTGAACAAGAATTATTAAGCTTATCTCAGGAACAGATTTTACTCCTAAATAATGCTGATAAAAATAAATCTATTCGTGATCAAATGTTTGATATGCTACCTTGCTGGGTTCATCTTAACAGACTTAATGATCACGGTTTAATTTATATGAATAAAACCGGTTTGGATAATTTCAATAAAAGTATGGATGAAATAAATAAAGAGGGGGGAATCAAATTCCTACAGAAAATTATTCATCCGGATACAGCTAAACAAGTAATACCACTTATATATAAATTTATTGCTGAAGATAATGAGAGCAAGGTTATATCTTTCGAACAAAAAATAAAATACGTTGGAACTAATAACTATAAAAATCATATTAGTTTTTCGATGCTCAAAAAAAAACTCAACGCAACTATAACCGTAACGCTCCACGTAAATCAACTTGAAAATTTTATTAAGAAAAAGTTGTTTCCAGGAAATAATGTGTTTCAGAAATACTATAATGGTTTTATTACTCTTTCAAAACGTGAAAAAGAAATATTAAAATTAATTTCGCTGGGAAAAACAAACAAACAAATTGGTGAACTATTATTAATATCAACTCTTACAGTCAAAACTCATCGAAGAAACATTATAAACAAACTACGAACAAATAAAACTTCAGAATTAACTCGAATAGCAATTTATTTTAACCTGATTGATAATTAATAAAATACTCCTTTGGGAGTATTGCCACGAATAGTCAAAATGGATAAATTGTTTCAAGCCTAGTTTATATACAGAATCAACAAAAATTTAATAACGATTATAATTTTATTGTCATGATTTTTTAATAAAAATTGATCCCTGTTTTATAAACTAAATTAAAGTTAAATTTTTCAAAACATATTTGAGGATAAAATGTACACCGTACTAAAATATACTCTTTGCTTATTTATGCTGTGTGGTTTTACAACTATTGCGAATACTAATGGTTGGACAAGTAATGCCTCTCATTCAACAAAATTTAGTGAACCTTCAAATTGGTCTCTTGGTCATCCCCCAACTCCAACAGAGGATGTTGTTATTCCCACAACCCCTTCCTTTGGTGCTTTTTTTCCAGTTGTTGATGTTGAAGGAATAAATATGAACAGCCTGTCAATAGGAAATGGTGCAAGTTTTAACACAAATGGATTTTCAATAACTATAGCTCATAATCTGTCCGGTGCGGGGACTTTTATTGCTAATACCAGCAACGTGAATATTGGCAGTAATATGGATATTACAAATTTTACAACAGGTTTATCTACAATAAATTTTGACGGCACTCCTATACAGTTTTCAAACCCTTACACTTTTCACAATCTAATAATTAATAGTGAAGTAACTATGACAGGGCTTGCAAATGTACTGGGTGATTTAACAATTAACGGTATTCTTAATCTTGGACCTTTTATTTATGATATAAATGGAAATGTTACAGGAACTGGAACGCTGATAGCTGGCCCGGGGAGTGACATTAAGGTTGCGGGAAATATGACTGTTGGTACATTTGGGGCAAACACGTCAACAATTACTTTTGACGGTAATGTTGCACAAAATTTTAACAATTATGAATTTTTTAACCTTACAATAAATACTACCTCAACTGTTTCGGCTAATAGTGATGCAACTGTAAACGGAGATCTAACAATCACAAACGGTACATTAATTGCGTCTAGCTCTAGAATATTTGATGTGAGTAAAAATATTTTGGGCGCAGGGACTTTAAAAGCTGATGGAAGTGCTGTAATAAATGTTGGAAAAGATATGAAGGTTGGAACTTTCATAGCTGGCACATCTTCTACAGTTGGATTTATAAGTACCGATGTGCAGGCCGTACAATCATTTAATGCTTACACATTTAATGATTTAAAAATAAACAGCAGCAGTATTTTCGGGGTAGTGATGAATGGAAATACAATTGTAAATGGATCAGTTGTAATTACCTCTGGTGCTTTAGATACTGGTAACAATAACCTAACCGTAAAAGGAACAATCAAGGGAGCTGGTGAGTTAGTTGGAGGAAACGGAAACACCATAAATGTTGCAGGAGATTTTTTCATTAACACCTTTACTGCTAAAACCTCTACAGTAAATTTTATTGGAACAAAAACCCAGAGCATTATTCCTGCTGCAATGGGAGCGGGATATACGTTCAACGATATAACAAGTAACAACTCTTCCGTATCGGGTGTTATCATAAAAACTAATACCATTGTAAACGGAGCGCTTTCTATTATAAGCAGTAAGTTTGTTGTTGATAATTTTAAAAATTTAACAGTCCTAGGTAATGTTTCCGGGGCAGGGACACTGAGTGTAAAACAGGGGACTACAATTAAAATAGGGGGAAATATGACGGTTGCTTTTCTTGTTAACAGTGCTTCAAGCAATATTACATTTAACTTTAACGGTAACTCCGCTCAAAATATAAATTCTTATACATTCAAAATTCTTAAAATCGACAACTCTTCAAGTAGTGTGTTAATGAAGGGGAATGAAGTTGTAGAAAACGATCTTACTATTATGAATGGGACACTATCCACAGGAAATAACAACTTAACTGTAGGCGGAAATATTTCGGGTAATGGAACACTTGAAGGAGGAATAGGAAACACTATTAGTTTAGAAGGTAATATGACTGTTACATCTTTTACACCAATAGCATCAATTGTTTTGTTTAATGGAACAGTAGCACAAAATTTTAACTCTTATACGTTTAACAGTCTTTCTATTGAAAATACTGCAGGGGTTACGATGAATGGTTCTGCTACTGTTAATGGAATAATTAATTTCATTCAGGGTCATTTGATAACTGGTACAAATATTTTAACCTTGGCTTCAACCGGTTCTTTAAGCGGGGAAACTGATAACAAGTATTTAAAAGGTAAATTAACAACGACAAGAAATGTTGGAGCCAATGCTTCTACTTTTGGAAACATCGGTTTTCAAATAACCGCAGGCAGTGATGATTTAGGTAATGTTACTGTCACTCGCGTTTCTAATGCAACTCCTTTCAGTAATCAAAACAGGCAAAGTATTGCACGTTATTGGGATGTTGCAGCAGGAAATCAACCGACAAACGGAAGAGATGTAACATTAACTTGGAATTCAGCTGATAATAATAATCCCAATGTAGATTTAACTAACGCCATAGTTTTCAAAAGTTCGGATGGTGGGGCTACTTGGAATTCTGTATCTGCTGCCCAAGACGCTACCGGGGGAAGTATTACTGCAACAAATGTAAATTCTTTTTCAATTTTTACAGTAAGTGATAATTTGTTTTCTCCCTCGGCGGATGTTGCCCCTGTATTAAGCACTATTGAAATAACTACTATTAAATATATTAAACAAAACAACACGTCAATAAATTTAACCGACAGTATTTCTGTTGAAGATTCCGATGATGCTACATTAACAGGAGGATCTGTTTTAATTGCAACAGGCTTTATAAAAAATGAAGACGAACTACAATTTACTTCGTTTAGCAATATTACAGGAAATTACAATTCAACAATAGGTGTTCTAACTTTATCGGGTAATGACAGTAAAGCAAATTATCAAACCGCATTAAGATCTGTCAAATATAATAATTCAAAGGGTTTGACCGCTACAACTTCAAACAAAACAATAAACTTCAGTATTACAGACGGAAAAAAAGTTAGCAACACATTATCCAGAAATTTAAATGTATCCTCGTCATTAATATCTCCGACAGATTTAACAATTAACATAACTGCTAAAGGATTTGTTAGATTAACCTGGAAAGATAACTCCACAAATGAACTTGGATTTATTATTAATCGTAATTCAATTCAAAATAGTGCATCAACCGCAAAAGAAAACCTTATAGCCACATTTGCTGCCATAGATACAGTTGGTCCAAATATTACAGAATATGAAGATACAACAGTTCAGGAAGGATTCTCTTATGAATATGGATTATCGGCATATGATTCATTCGGAGTAATAAGTGACTCGGTTTCTACAAGTGTAGCTACATCAAAATTGATTATAAATCCACCGAGTAATTTAAGTTTAACAACAGCCGATAATAAATCAGTTGATATCAGTTGGCAGGATAACTCTGCAATTGAAACCGGCTATAGAATAGAAAGAGCGGTTGGTACTACAAGTCAATTTTCAAATATAGGGGAAGTTGTTTCGGACACAACAAGTTTTATTGATTCTACCGTACTGGGAGGAATAAAATATTTTTATCGCGTTATTGCATTTAAGGATTCTGTTACTTCATCGTACAGCGATACTACATCAATCACAATTGTATTAACGGGCATAGATAATTTAACTTCCGTAATACCAAAACAGTTTATACTGAATCAAAACTATCCAAATCCCTTTAACCCAAGCACAAACATTAACCTATCTGTTCCCCAAGCTTCTTTCGTTATATTAAAAGTGTATGATGTGCTGGGCAAAGAAGTAATAACTCTTGTTAATGAAGAGTTGAAAGCCGGTACATATAACTTTAATTTTGATGCAGTAAACCTTACAAGCGGTGTTTACTTCTACAGAATAAGTGCAGGTAAGTTTATACAGACTAAAAAGATGCTGCTGCTTAAATAGTATCATATGACCTAAACTTTAAGTAAATAACAAATTAAAATTATTTAATCTAGGGGCGTTCTATTGAACGTCTCTACAAATAATACATAAATTCCACTGAACCCATTTTAAATTAAAAAATGATTTCTTTGTATATTTGTTTTTTCAAATAAATAAATAAAAATTTTATGGGATTAAGTATTGGAATTGTAGGTTTACCAAATGTAGGAAAATCTACTTTATTTAACGCACTTACTAAAGCACAGAATGCAGAAGCACAGAATTATCCTTTCTGCACAATTGAACCAAACAAAGCGGTTGTTCCGGTTCCCGACAAAAGATTAGGTGAACTTGCAAAACTTGTAAACCCTGCAAAAATAGTAAATGCCACTGTTGATTTTGTTGACATTGCCGGACTGGTAAAAGGAGCAAGTAAGGGTGAAGGGCTTGGAAATCAATTTTTGTCGAACATAAGGGAGACAGAAGCAATTCTACATGTTGTAAGATGTTTTGAAGATGAAGATATTGCTCATGTTGATGGAAGTATTGATCCGATCAGAGATATTGAAGTAATTGAAACTGAACTGCTGTTAGCAGATATACAAACAACAGAAAATAGAATTGAACACCTGCAAAAATCCATCAAAGGTGATAAATCTTTAAAGCCTCTTGTAGATAATGCCGAGAAACTTCTAAATCACATGAACAATGGTAATCCTGCCTCATCGTTTAATCTTGATGATGAGTATCTAAGAAATAATCTTTTTAACGAACTAAGACTAATGAGTGCAAAAAAAATAATTTACTGCGCCAATGTTGACGAAGACGGATTAAATGCAGAAAATGATTACGTAAAAAAAGTAAAAGAATTTGCTGATAAAAGAGGTGCTGATTTTGCAAAGATATCGGCAAAAGTTGAAGAAGAATTAGTCGGATTGGAAGAAGAAGAAAGACAGGAATTTTTAAATTCATATGGAGTTGAAGAGGGCGGACTGGAACAAATAATAAAGACAGGATTTCATTCACTTGGTCTCATAAGTTATTTTACCGCAGGACCCAAAGAAGTAAAAGCGTGGACAATTCATAAAGGATGGAAAGCACCAAAATCCGCTTCTGTTATTCACACGGATTTTGAGAAAGGTTTTATTCGTGCTGAAGTTATAAGTTACGATGATTATATTATACATGGCTCAGAATCTGCTTGCCGTTCTGTCGGTGCTTTAAGAATAGAGGGAAAAGAATACGTAGTACAAGACGGTGATGTTATGCACTTTTTATTTAACGTGTAATTATTTTGTATTATGTTGCAGCAATTTTATACCAAGGATTATCATCACATTATCAATTTTTATTAGCAATAAATATCATAAAATGGTTGTCCTAAAGCAGTGATGGCTTTCTTAGCTAAACTTAATTCACATTTTTCTTTTAAATAATTAGAAAAGCCATCAAATGCTTTTTCTGTTTGAATAACTTTTTCTTTTCATATTCTTTATTGGTAAAGAAAAAACTTGCACAGTAAACAAAAAAGTGAAATAAAAAAGAATCTTTGCTCGGTAGGATTTAAATAAAACAGATGAAGATTTTTTTCTTTTTGACATTTTCAAACATAAACCATTAAAGTAATAATTAATAAAATTCTTTCCGTTTATAAACAATAAATTATAAAAATAATTTAAAACTTGTTCGTTTTATTCTATTATTTTATTAGTTTGAAACTACAATAGCAAAAATTATATGCAGTTTAACTTTGGCATTAAGGCTTATAGAAATAACAATACCTGAATCGGAAAGACCCGGTTTTCTAAAATTAAAAGAAGATCCTGCAATAGAATTTTGGCAGGAAGATAAAATTAAAATCGGTTCTTTGTTCCGCGTTCTAATTCAAGCTGAAAGCACCGAAAAGATAATGGATGAACTTGAAAAAAAGTTCAGCTATGTTAAAGATTTTAGAGTTATTCTGCTCTCGGTAGATGCAACACTTCCCCGCCCTGAAATAAAAGAAGATGAAAAAAAGGAATTATTAACTCCTGAAGAGATAAAGAATAAAAAAGAAAAAGAAAAAACTGCATTCAGAATTAGCAGAGAAGAACTATATACGGAGATATCAGACAATATAAAATTTAACAGTATTTTTATTGCTATGGTTATTCTTTCAACAATAGTTGCGTCAATAGGATTAATGAGAGATAGTTTAGCAGTTGTGATAGGTGCTATGGTAATTGCACCGCTGCTTGGACCAAATGTAGGTTTGTCTTTTGCAACGGCTTTAGGTGATTTTGATTTTGGCAAGAAAGCATTAAAAACTAATTTTTTGGGGTTTATTATTGCCGTGAGTTTATCAATAATTATAGGATACATTTGGGGAGTTAATCCGAATAACACGGAGATTTCTTCGCGAACAGTAGTTTTATTTTCTGATATACTCCTTGCACTTGCGGCAGGTACTGCGGGAGTTCTTGCTTTATCCAGCGGTGTATCAGCAGCGCTTATCGGTGTTATGGTAGCGGTTGCTTTGCTTCCGCCTTTAGTAACTTTTGGTTTGCTTATCGGGGGTGGATATTTTGAACAGGCTACAGGAGCTTTTCTTTTGCTTGCTACTAATCTAATCTGTGTTAATTTTGCAGGCGTTATGACTTTTGTGTTTCAGGGTATAAGACCAAGAACTTGGTGGGAAGCAGAAAAAGCAAAAAAGACAAGTAAGTATGCAATAAGTTTGTGGGCAATATTAATAATTGCTCTTTCTATAATAATATACTTTACACAATTAAAATAATAAAAGAGGACTTTATGTAAACAGTTATTAATTTTTATAAAAGATTTTGCAATGTTGTACGAAATGAAAATAATCGGAGCTATTGTAATTGTAATAGTAGGGTTTTGGCTTGCCAAAGTGATTACAAAAATATTAACTAATAAAAATTTTGATCCAACACTTTCTAAATTTATAACTAGTATAGCAAAGATACTATTGCAAATAGTGGTTGTCTTGGCTGCTTTAAACACACTTAATTTTCAAACAACTTCATTGGTTGCAATAATTGGTGCTGCCGGCCTAGCAATTGGTTTTGCACTGCAAGGTTCGCTTTCAAATTTTGCGTCTGGTGTAATGCTTATAATTTTCAGGCCTATAAAAGTACACGATTTAATTACCGCTGCAGGAGAAACAGGTTTTGTTGAAGAAATTGGAGTGTTTACTACAACATTAAAAATGGCTGACAAAAAAACCGTAATAATTCCAAACTCAAAACTTACGGGTGACAACAGTGTTAATTTTACAGTTAGACCCTGGGCTAATTTTGCAGACTATTGGGGAGTATATTTTAGCGTCACCGAATCTGTTAAAAAGAAATTAGACGAACAAAAGATATCTATTCCGTTTCCTCAAAGAGA
>Ga0114931_10005628_pt1 | contig 15482 bp, 7 predicted proteins | sample 2SBtaG_FD_89579 | JGI IMG/M metagenome (GOLD analysis project Ga0114931, IMG submission 89579) | Deep subsurface microbial communities from Kolumbo volcano to uncover new lineages of life (NeLLi) - 2SBTROV14_V59a metaG | ecosystem: Environmental > Aquatic > Marine > Volcanic | place: Kolumbo...
AACCATCGCCGCGGCACGCTTGGCCGGAACGACTGCCAATGTAACGCTCGCGGGAGGAGCAGGGCGGTTCGCAGTGAATGGCAACCTCATCGCCTCCGATCAGACTCCAGAGATCGCAAAGATATTGTGGCTAAGAGAGCCGCTCCAAGCGGCTGGGCCAGGGCGATGGGCGCTCGATTTACGAGCTATCCGCTCGCGGGCCACAGAGCTCTTCAAGGCTACGAACGACCGATACGCAGTGCTACGCCTTGCTATAGAGCCTCCACTCGGCCAGTCGCGATCACACCTGAGCGTTGCGCAATTCGATCTCGTGTTCGACAAGAATGAAATCACCGGTTCAGTGCGATTGGATGACAGATGCTTGAACGACACGCTGTTTGACGTCGACCGATTTCGAGTCGAGGCTGTAAAACTCTGGGACGCGACCGCAGAGCGCGAGGTATTGTCGAGGTACGAAATCGATGATGGCTGGTACGCATGGCACTTCGACCCCGACTCCCGTGCCCCCGGCCCATGGCTGATTCTGGGGTTCGAGGGAGATTGGTGCCGTGCACGCCCGACTCTTTGGAACGTCGGAAATCGCGCGGAGACGGCACCGATTGATCAGGACTTTGCCGACGGCGAGCGCGACGTCGCTGATATCGTGCGGATCGGAGATCAGCAAGAGCGCAACGCTGCCTTCGACAGCCTTCTCGAAGCGCTTTCCGAAAACCCCGGCGACCCCAGATGGCAAGATTTACTGAATTACTTGAAGGCCTTCGGCGATCTACCGGCGACGACGCTCGATCTGCTCAACCGCATGATCGGGCAACCAGAAGCGATCATCACAGCATTGCTGAATACTGACGAGGGCGGATTTGAGCTGCTGCTCCACCTGCTTGAACAGACCCCCTTTTCCTGGCACCTCGTTCCCGTCGCGTGCTGGAGTGGCGCGTCCATTCGGTTTGCGCACGTCCTGCGTGAGCAGCTCGGAGGAATGCCCGATGCAGAGGAAATCGTCTGGGGCGCGTTCCAGCAGATCTTCGAGAAACTTCCGGCGCACGGACGCTTCTTTCAGGTCATCGCCGAATGGCTGGCATTTACGGTATTTCCCGACCGCGATCCAAAATGCCCCCTTCTTCAAATCGGTCTCACTGACCAAGGCAGGCATCAAATCGAGGTGTCACTGGTGGATGAGTACCGCCAACTCCTGCAAACGCATGCCTATGAGGATTGGCCGAAAGGTTGGCAAATCGTGGAATGTGTAGAAAGAACGGCTAAACTGCCCGTCGGATTGGATAAGTTGTTGATTCGAGAGGAGCAAGGCACCGAGTTCCGCCTCGGTGTCGCGAACGCGCCGATCCTCGCGGCGATCGCGAGTGTCTGCGGGCTCGATGTGCCTGAACGCATGTCCCAAGAATTCCGGTCGCTACGGGAATTCGACAACCATTGGTTCGAGCAGGCCTACGCGATCGCCCTGTTGATCGGGATCGGGCGCGCCTTCGAGATTCAACCCGAGCTACTGGCGTAAGACGAAGATGACGACCGCTGCCTTTTCGCGCCTTGCCGAACAACTGTCCACGCGCTCGGCGCGCGCAGCGATTAGTCTCATCGGGGCCAACTCGGAGCCTCTGCGCGAGTATCTTCGGAGTCTTTTCGAACAGGACGCCGGAGCACGCGGCAGCTTCATCACCGAACCGGTGTTCGAAGCAATGTTCGGTTGGAAACAAGCGGCGATGCCAATGAGTGCGCTGTCGGGCGCCCCGCTTCATCCGGAACTGATCGAAGCGATGGATGCGCCTCCAGTGGAACTCCGGGAGTACCGTTTCCCGCGCGACCGAGCTCCTTATCAACATCAGGTTGACGCGTGGAAGGCGCTCGCCGGCGAGCCGGCTCGGTCGGTTGTCGTGACCAGCGGCACGGGCTCCGGCAAAACGGAGTGCTTCTTGGTCCCAATCCTCGATGAACTGGTCCGAGCACAGCAACAAAGACAGACGCTGTACGGAGTCCGCGCCCTCTTCCTCTACCCTTTGAATGCCTTGATCAACAGTCAGCGAGACCGCCTTCGTGCTTGGTCTGCTCGTTTCAACGGGCGAATTCGATTCTGCCTTTACAACGGGGAGACGCCAGCGACGATGCGGGAAGGCATTCAGCGCGAGCACCCGGAAGAGGTGCTTTCACGCAAGATGCTCCGCACGGAACCACCACCTATTCTGGTTACCAACGCGACCATGCTCGAGTACATGCTGATTCGCGGTGACGACCGACCGATCATCGATGCATCGAAAGGACGACTCCGCTGGATCGTCCTCGACGAGGCTCATTCCTACGTGGGGTCTCAGGCGGCTGAACTCTCGTTGTTGCTGCGCCGTGTCATGCACGCATTCGCCGTGGACCCTGAGAGCGTGCGCTTCGTCGCGACCTCAGCCACCATTTCCAGCGGGGACGGCGGGACGGTCAGTTCGCGCCTGTCAGATTTTCTTGCCGATATCGCGGGAATCGATCCGGCCCGAGTTGACGTGGTAGTCGGTAACCGCCTCATTCCTCCGGTGCCAAAACGAACCGCGATGGTTCGCGGACAGGAGCGCGATCTAGCCCACCAGAGTCAGAGCGAGCTGTTTGACACGCTGGCCTGCGATCCAGAAATCCTCGCAATGCGCGAGCAACTGATTGCCGCTCCCAGAACCCTTCGTGAACTCGCCGCCACACGCATTCGAAATGCGTCCGCAAAGCCTTCCGGAAACCAGTTGCTGGAAACGCTCCACCTGCTCGACCGCGCTTGCCGAGCGCGGCGAGGAGACACCCCGTTGCTGCCGCTGAGGGGTCACTTCTTCCACAGGGCACAAATCGGGCTCTGGGCGTGCGTAAACGCCGCCTGCTCGGGCCGACAGAATACGCGCTTGGACACCCCGACTTGGTCGTTCGGGAAAGTTTACCTGGAGCGCCGCGACCGCTGCAGCGCTTGTGGCGCACCGTGTTTCGAGTTGGTCCTGTGTAGCAGTTGCGGCGCGGAGTATCTTGCCACCGAGGAGGTGCTTCTCGACGGCAATCGTTACTTGAACCCGCGTTCTTTCGACCGCGACGACGACGAGTTCGATGATGGGCTGGAGTCGCTCGATGAAGACGGGAAAGGAGAGTCCGACGACAGCGCTATCGGGGGGTTGCTTCGCCTGATCACCTACCCGAACGCTCCGGGTGCGGTGTCCACCATCGTTGACCCGGACACCCGGTGCATTTTCGAAGATTCGGGCCCCGGCCCCTCGGTGCGTCTCCTGTTGCCGGACCCTATGGAAGGCGCGCTGCGCTGCGTACGCTGCGGCCAACTCGAGCGTGGAACCCGACCGGTGTTTCGCCCCGCCCGGATCGGTGCTCCGTTCCTGCTCAGCGTCGCGATTCCAACGCTGCTCGGTCATACGCCCCGCGGTGACGGGCAGACCGCGAACGGGCCCTTCGAAGGCCGCAGAGTCCTGACCTTCAGCGATAGCCGGCAGGGTACTGCGCGCTTCGCGGTCAAGGCGCAAGGGGAAGCAGAGCGAAATCACGTCCGTAGCGTGCTGTACCACGCGCTTGCGGCTGCGCGGTGCAACAAAGCGGACGGTACCGAACTCGACGATTTACGACAGGAACTCGCTGAACTCGAACAACTTCCGGTTCGTGCCAACGCGTTAGAGAACCGGGTCAAAGCGCTTCGCGATCAAATTGCGACATCGGCCTCGGGCGACGGCCGACTGTCATGGATGGATGCCGAACAACAGTTGCGCAACGACCAAGCGACTCGCGAGTGGATCGCAAGCGCTTGGGAAGATCTCGCCCTCGGAGGCGTGCGGCGGGCCGACCTGCCACGCTTCTTCCTGTTACGGGAGTTTTTCCGCCGCCCGCGTCGCCAGTTCTCGCTCGAGACACTCGGTTTAGTCGGGCTCGACTATCCGCGATTGCGGCGGATCGGCTAACACGCGCTGCCGGCGCCAGCTCAGCGACTCGCCATGAGCATCGAAGATTGGCGAGCCTTCTTGAAAATCTGTCTCGACCAAGTGATTCGAGGCGCCAGCGCGGTCGCCATTCCCGGAGGATTCCTGAATTGGCTCGGAGTGCCCGTTCGTACCACCTACTTCCAGGGTCCGGAATTCGGTGCGCCGACGAAGCATCAGAGAGTCTGGCCAAGGTCCAACCGACCTCGGAACCGTGCAGTGCAGTTGCTGGCACAAGGGCTCGGACTCTCGTTGGACAGCCGAGAAGACCGCCATACCGTCGACGACCTCCTCGACTCGGCGTGGGAACAACTGCGGCCTTTGCTGCAACACAATCCAGACGGCTATCTGCTTGCGCTACACGAAGAGGCCGAACTTTTCGAGATTCGTTCAGCCTGGTTGTGCCCGCTGACCGGAAGGTTGCTGGATACAACATTTCGAGGGTTGTCTCCTTACCTTCCGTTCCAGGGCGGCGCAGAGCTGTTTCGGTGCCACCCCATCCGCATGCCCGCCGTTCCCCACCCACAATGGTGTCTTCCGAACGGGGCTCTTGTCCCACCGGATAAGGTCACCGAATGGCTGCAAGCGGATCCGGAGGTTACTGCGGCGCGTTCCGCGGGCGCTTGGCCGGAAATAAGCGACCGCATTGCCGAGACCGTGCCCTATATTCGTGTCGCCGAGCACTCAGCACAGCAGAGCGGCAGTCGGCTACGGCGCTACGAAGAGAACTTCAAGCGCGGGCGCATCAATGTACTCAGTTGCTCCACTACGATGGAACTGGGTGTCGATATCGGTGGCCTGTCGGCTGTTGCCATGAACAACGCACCGCCCAGTCCAGCGAATTTTCTGCAACGCGCGGGGCGGGCGGGGAGACGAGGAGAACAGACCGCGTACAGCCTCACCATGTGCAAGAGTACGCCCCACGGTGAAGCGGTGTTTCGAAACCCGACTTGGCCGTTCCGCACACCAATTTACGTGCCGCGGGTTTCTCTACAGAGCGAACGCATCGTCATACGACACGTCAACGCGCTCGCGCTGTCGCACTTTTTGACGTCCATCGAAGGTGAGCTTCCGAAGTTCACCGCAGGGTGGTTCTTTGATCCGCCAGACACGGAAGTTCCGGCGCCGAGCGAGCAATTCGAAAATTGGTGTGCGAGTCGTCGTCGCGTCCGTGACAAGACACTCTCAACCGGGCTGCGGGAGCTCGTTAGACGCACTTGTCTTGAGGGGACGCCCGTGGACCGCCTGCTGGCCGAAACGGCTGAGTACACCAGGCGGGCCCGAGAGCGGTGGCAGGATGAATTGCACTGCCTTCGCCGCGACTACGAAACTCTATCCGCCAGTCAATCTTCAGACAGACAATCCCCGGCACAGATCGCAGTCTCGCGGCAGATTGAACGGACAACCGGCGAATACCTGTTGTCGGAGCTGGTCATGCACGGAGTACTGCCGGGCTACGGCTTTCCGACGAAAGTGGTACCTTTCATCTCGACGACCAGTACCGAACTCCGCCGCGAGCGTACCCGCGGGGGCGAGCGCGAAGACAACCGAGTCAGGTATCGTTCCTATCCTTCGCGGGAGCTCGAGGTGGCTTTGCGGGACTACGCGCCCGGAAGCGACATCGTTCTTGACGGGCGGGTCTATCGTTCCGGGGGCGTAACTCTCAATTGGCATATCCCGCCAGGAGACGCGGAGATCCGCGAGATCCAAGCGTTCCGCCATGCTTGGCGCTGTCGACGATGCGGCGCAAGTGGGGCACGCCATGGCCGCGCGAATCGATGTCGTGCCTGCAATGCCCCTGAAACGAGCCTCGTACAGCATGAGTTCCTACAACCATCGGGCTTCGCCGTTGACATTCTTTACGAGCCCCACAACAACATCAACCGCCCGAGCTACGTACCAGTCCGGGACCCGTGGATCACCACAGAGCAAGCGGCGTGGCTGAGTCTACCCGAGGGTCGTTGTGGACGGTACCGATACAGCTCCCGAGGACATGTCTTTCACTCCTCGGCTGGGCTGCACGGACACGGTTTCGCCGTATGTCTGCGTTGCGGGCGAGCGGATTCGGAGACTGATCCGCAGCGCGGATCGGCATTACCCCGTTCGCTCCAAGATCATCGCCGACTGCGTGGCGGCCGGGAACTCGACGGTGATTCTCGGTGCATCGGTAATGACGAGACCTATGCTATCAAGCGCGGCGTGTTGCTTGGTGCGGACTCATACACCGACGTCTTTGAGCTTCAGCTTCACGATCCTGTAACCGGAGTCCCGATCGAGGATCGGACGACGGCTTACTCATTGTGCGTCGCCCTACGCCGCGCGCTCGCCGAGCATCTCGGCATTGACGAACGCGAAATCGGCTGCGCGGCGCTCGCCGCCCGCGCCCGCGACAATCGCGAAACGTGGTCGCTGACACTCTTCGACACTACCAGCGGTGGCGCAGGATATGTCGCAGCAATGCTTCACGACTTCCCCAGCCTGTTCGAGCGCGCCGTTGGCTTTCTTACTTGCTCGCGGGATTGCGACGCAGCGTGCCATGGTTGCTTGCTGACATTCGACACCCAACATAAGGTTGAATATCTTGATCGCCAGCGGCCCATCGCATTTCTTACGCCGGAGCTGATGCGCGGCATCCACCTGCCGGATGAGCAACGTCTATTGGGGCCTGGTTCTCAACCCGAATTCGAGCCCATCGACCTCGCCCTGCGCCGTCAACTACAGCGGGTGGACATCGATGAGGTACGGCTGTTCCTCGCAGGCCCACCGGAGCAGTGGGAGCCACTTGCTTGGCCGATGAGAGATGACGTTGTCCGTTGGCGCACCGAAGGTCGAACCGTTCGTTTTTTGGTGCCGAAACAGCTGCTGGCGGACCTATCCACAGCACAAGCCAATGATTTCGCCAGCCTGATTGAGGTTGGGGGTGTCGAAGTTCTTGTATGCCCCCAACCTGAGCCCGAGAACCGAATCGCGACACTGGGTGGACGCCACGGCGGGACCGTATCGTGGGCCGTGACATAGAGCGATGCGAAGGCTCCAGGCAGAGAATGGGGTAATCTGCGCGATGACACCATATGCGTTCGCGCCCATACGGCGACACGCATGCCCGATCCAATGGGCACGGTCGTCTCTGCACAAGAAATTCGTCGAACGTTCCCCGGGACGATTTCTGAGCTGTCGATTCTCGACGAATTGGACGGTAGCACCCGCAGCTTTGGCAAAGCGATCTGGACCCGGATCACAGAGGCTCATCCGCAACTACGAGACGCATTGGATGGCGGCGTGCCAGTTCGCAGCATCATCTATTCGGACAGATATATCAATTCACCACTTGCCGTACTCTTGCTTCTCGATATGTTGAAATATCTTGCTCGCTACCCGAGCGTCAATTCCAAGCAGCCGTCTTGGACCGTGAAAACCGCGTCGTTGGATTCGAGGGTGTCACGCCAGCCATGGGCGATTGGACACAACTGGACTAATCGCGCGGATCGACGCGCGGTCCTTGACGAATTGTTCAGCGCACTCCCGGGGACCGTTAGGTTCGAAGAGGCCCAGCGGGCAGAGGTGCCGCATGCTCGCGCACTCGAGATCACCTGGACGGACGATCGACGTTGGCATCTTCGTCTCGATCAGGGGATGGGGTTCTGGCGTGCGGCGTCCCGCACTCCGTTTCCGTTCGACACGCGCCCGGCTGAGCAAGTCGGCGTGCTCAAGCGTTTCAAAGGCCGAATTGCAGGCGCTTCGAAAACCTATGGCACGATCCTTTATATCAGTAGCATCGATGCTTGCTAGCGGGCACGGGCGCCACGCGGATCCCGCCACCACGGCGTCTGCACGGCTACGAGGCATGGCCTAAGGTTCGCAAAGCCGAAGGGGAAGTTGACGCAGTGAACAAACGGGGCGAATTCGCACTACCGTTCGGACAAATGGACTCGCTGTCCGGACCTCGAGAAGGACTCGATCGGCTTTGCCAGTTTCTCGGCATCGGTTCCCGGCGGGAGCGAAAAGCAGTCCTCAACGCACCCGGTCCGCGAGCGGTCCTCAAGGGCTTGCGCAACAACAGCGTGCTCAGCGCCCGCCGCAGTTCGGAACGTGAGCGTGTCCTGTTGATGTCATTCTACGGGATGCCGGATGAACGACGCCGCCTGTGGGAAAAGACCGCGTCACTCATAAGAAGCGGTGCCGACGATGCCGGGAAACTCATTCCATCGTTCGAGCATCGTGCGTTCTCGGATTGCGACGAATGCTACCTGAGCACGGACTCCGAACCCGCAGAAGTAACAGCGGCATTCGCGGAGTGGCCGGAAGCACAGACTGCGGCGGCCGATCCAACGGATCCCCGCCGCCCGGCACTTGCCTTGTGGCCCCGCCTCCGTTCGAACCTCGAGCTCTGGGGAGAACTGGAGGAAGAGCGAAGAACGTCGGTCGCGCGGGCAGTCTTCGGTTTGGCGACTATCCTCGATGACTCGCGCATCCTGGAGTATGCCGCGACCCACGCTGATGTCCTTGCCCAGGAATACGCTTTCGCGCTCGAGAGTGATAGCGACGACGAATCGGCTACGACTGAGATCGAACAGCCACGCACAAGATCTGAAGCCTACCTATGCTGGAACGATGCGTGTGACACCTTGGCAACGGCCGCGCTTCGCGCCAGGGGCTCGCCACCGGAATTCGAACGATACGCCGAACTGGCGCGGCAGTTCGAAGCGGTCGAGAACCTCCATGATCATCTGAGCGCGCTACTCACCGCGCCCGCGATCGAGGAAGTCATCCGGAGACCGGCCCGACTCGTCCGCGAGTCGTCAGAAGAAAACAGCCTTCGATGGCTCCGCGAAATCGGCGATCAAGTGGAGGCCCTCTGGGAACTGACTTATCTTGCGAAGGGCACCAATACCCGTGACACCGTCTACCAAGACGTCGAACGGGCCGGCCGGGAGATCGCGGAGGCGATCCGGAGTTACGCGGACGCCGATGAAGCGCTGCGTGCCGCCGAGGATTCTCTCCGGAAGGCACCGATCGGTGTAACCGACAGTCTGGCGGCTCAACTCGAAGCCGAGCAAAAGCAGGCGAAATTTCTCTCGGACGTTTCCGCTGCCAGAGAGCGGCGAACTCGCTGTCGTACCGCGCTCTTTCAGGCCGTTGGCCCTGTAGAGGCTCCCTTCGATCCGACCACGGACTATGTCCAAGAGTGGGGCCACCAGTCAGACGAACGTTCCGAACAGTCTGGCAGACCGATGCCTGTTCTCCCCGCCGGTGAAAAGGAACCGGCACGGACGGGCGAATCGTCTTTGGAAACCGTTGGCAAGGAAGCCAATGCGGTCGGCGCCCAGCAGCCACCCCCCGGCGGGACAGAACCGAACAGCGCGAAAAGCAATCTCGACGACGAGAGTGCGCGAAAACAACCCGACTCGGTGGCGAGGGGGACAACTCCCTCACAAACTCCCGTAGTTTCAGAGGCATCAGAATCCCAAGATACACCGCCAGACACAGGATTCGAAAGCGCCACAGTGGAGCCGACCCCATGGGATGACGCACTACGAGTGCTGTGGGATGCCCTACGGAATATGCGCCTGGGCTTGGCCCATGCAATTGCCGAACAGCTCGATCGTGTCGGCTGCGACGATGCTCGTTTGCCGCCTGCCGACCTCGCACGTATCGCGCTGGTTGGCGGCCATCTCGAGCGGCCGGACAGCCCGGCCGCCGAAAGTCTTCGCAATTCGGTAGCGCAGTTCGATATCCGCGGCCTCGACCGCAAAGACGATACACTGCGAGACGCACTCAACCTCTTAGTCTTCGCCGGCACATTGAGAAGTGCGGTGATCGCACCACTCACCGGTGGCGCCAGCTTGTTGCGTGCGATTCAGCTATCCGCGCCATTGACGGGAGTTCGAAACCTCGCCGTCTGCATCGCCGATCATGGGGCGAAGTTGCAGGGTGTTCACATCGATGCCACCACATTCGCCGGCACCCTCAGCGAGGGCTCCTGGAAACAGCGATTCTCAGAACTGAGCAACCGGGTAGCGGCATGGCGGGGCCGAGCGCGGTCCCAACGGATTCTTTATCGCCCGGCGAATGCGGTCTGGCGTCGATGGCAAGCCAATGACAATTTTCTTGGGAAGCTGTTGGGTCTCCTCTGCAATAGTGAAGTCACTGACCGAGAGCTGGTCGAAGCGGCGCTACAAGAGCTTTGCGACCAATCGGCGTTCAACGCACTTGTCGCGCAAACAGATCGGGAAGTAAAGGCCAATAGGAGAGGTTCCAACATTCAGGCCCGTGCCCTGACCCAACTCTATGAACATGCTCGACCGGCAGCAGATCTCGCACGGGAGTGGCTTACCCTCATGGAGAAGCGACCCGGTGCCGGGACCTTCGTCGAACAGGAGGTCGATGCCTTGCGGCGTGACTTCACACATTTGCGCGGGCGAGCGATGGATGACCTACGCAATGTCAAGTTGCCGGATGCCGGAGGACCGTTAGCCGCAGGCGTCGCCATTGCCCTGCATGCATTAAGCGGATTCGCGGACCTCTTCCAGCGCGGAGGATCATTACCGAAGGCGCCGTCAGCGGATGCGGGGATCGCCGCTTTGGTTGGGTCCGATCTTCTGTTGGTGAGTAAACTCGACATCGATTAGGAATACCGCCCGGTAGGAGAACCGTCGGCGGTCCTTCGATTTCTGGTTAATCAGGAACTACACGCGGCAGACGTTCCGTCAGCGTTCAATGAGCGAATTACGCGCGGGGATTTACTCGGAGCGGAACTGACGTGTCGCCACCTCGACGCGGTGTCCGATCCGACAGCCGGTGAGTGCCGCAAGGCGCTTAAGAAATCACTGACCCGCACCCGCAAGGAACTGGCCAGTGAGATGGAGGCGGCGCGCGAAAGCATCGAGCAGGCGATGAGCTTTGGCCAGCTTGGCGAGGAGGATCGTAGTGCCATGGCCGACGAGCTCGTAACGCTCAAGCACCGGCTAGCTGGGCCGGTGACCGTTGCCGACGCGAAGTTTCGGCTCGGACGCATTCAGGTGCGGCTAGATGCCTTCAAGGAAGACCGCTGCCGCGAGGCTCGGGAGCGCTTCAAACGCATCAACCTGTCGGAAACCGATGGTGCGCAGCATCGAATCGCGGCCTCCATCGACAGTGGCGATTTGCTGACCGCCAATGAGTTGATGGGCCGTGTAGAGGCAGGCGAACCGCTGTCGCCTCTGAAGCCGCCCATCCCGGACGCCTTCAGTGCATTCTTCCCTGAAACGGCGACACTTGTCGAAGCGTCGCGCGACGAATCCGGCGGAAAGCGTGCACGCAACTTGATAGCGATTGTTAAGAACCGGGGTCGCACCAATGGTCTTTCCTTCGAGGAACTTGACGAAGGTGAAGCCCATCAGGCAGCCGATCTCCTGGAGCTGTGGCTCGAACTCGATCGTTCGAGGAGCCCAGGCCGGGCGAAGATCGAAAAGCTGTTTGTGCTGATCGGGTTCCAGCTTCACAAGGTTACGATCACAGGCAAGGGCAGAGAGCGCGTGGACGCAACGCTTGAAACGGAACCGCTGCAAGACCGAATGCTGTGCCCACTGCCAGCGTTCGGCTCCAACGCCAACGGGCGATACGACGTGGTACTCGCATGGGGGCAGCGCGGGGTCGAAGCCGTTACTCAAGCTATTGGTGAAGGGCGTACACGCCCCACTATCGTCCTATATTTTGGTCGACTCGGTGAGGAGCGAACTCGACTCGGCGAGTGGGCGCGCGACCGGCACCACCAATTCCTCGTGATCGATGAAACCCTGTTGCTGTTTCTCTGTTCGAGACGAGGCTCGCGTTTGCTGACGATGTTCCAGTGCACACTGCCCTTCAGCTCTGCGGAGCCTTTCGTGACCACATCGGGGATGGTGCCGCCGGAGCTGTTCTACGGTCGGGCGCGAGAGCGGGCGGCGGTGCGTGACGCGCTGGGCGGGTGCTTTATCTACGGTGGGCGTCAACTGGGTAAGACCGCACTGCTGCGTGCCGTGGAACGGGAGTTCCATGAGCCGGAGCGGCGCCATATTGCCAAGTGGCTCGATTTGAAAGTCTACGAAATCGGCCTGGCGCGTGATCCGAGCGAAATCTGGCCACTGCTGTGGAGAGCGTTGCAGAAACTGAAGGTGATTGATCGCAGCCACGCCGAGCCCAACCCTGGCAATAATCGGCATGTGGACGCGCTGCTTGAGGCAATCGAACGCTGGATTACCGAACACGGCGAGCGGCGACTGTTGTTGTTGCTTGATGAGGCCGACGCGTTCCTGGAGCAGGACGCCCGCTCCGGCTACCAAGAATCCACGCGCCTGAAGGGACTCATGGACCGGACTGACCGCCGCTTCAAAGTGGTATTCGCGGGATTGCATAACGTGCTGCGCACGACGGAGCAGGCAAACCACCCCCTCGCGCACCTCGGAGAACCGATCAATATCGGGCCGTTGCTGTCCAACGGAGAGTGGCACGAGGCACACGCCCTCGTGCGAGAGCCCCTTTCGGCCCTGGGATACCGGTTCGAGAGAGACGAGTTACCAACAAGGATCCTCGCGCAAACCAACTACTACCCCTCGCTGATTCAGCTATACGGAGCCGAACTGGTGAGGCGGCTTAGAAACACGGTGCGCGGAGATCCGCCGTACGTGGTTCGTGCGAGCGATGTCGACGAGACCTACGGAAGCGCGGAGCTTCGCGACGCTATCCGCGAACGGTTTCTCTTGACTCTACAACTCGATCAGCGCTACGAAGTAATCGCCTACACCGTTGCTTTTGAGTTCTTGTCCGGAGACTGCGATCTCGCGTCCGGAGTGGACCGGGGCGTGGTTCGCGAGTCCGCTCAATCATGGTGGCCCGAAGGCTTCAGCGAGTCAGAAGCGGAATTCACCACGCTGCTTGACGAAATGGTCGGCCTGGGGCTGCTGCGAACCGTTACGCGGGGCGACCGTGAGCGTTACACACTTCGAAATCCCAATGTGTTGTTGCTACTCGGAGGTACCGACGAGATTACGCTCGCACTCGAGAAGGAAAGGGAGCCTCCCCAACCGTTCGAACCCGTTTCCTTTCACGCCCGCTACGGTGGGGAGACGGGGGCCTCTGCACGGCGAGGCCCTTTGACATACCAGCAGGAAGCGAATTTGCGGACTCGACGCAATGGTGTCACCGTCATCGCCGGCACTCCCGCCGCGGGAATCGGGGAGGTGGGGGAGTTTCTCGGAAGCCGTCTGGACGCACACTCATTCATGGCGTTGCCAGCGGTCCCAGATCTCATCGCCTTCGAAAAGGCGATCAAGACCGCGAATGCAAAGCTCCTGGGAGGCGTAACGGTCTGGATGGTTCCACCCGCAGCGCCGTGGAGTAGCGAATGGCTCTCGCGAGCGCGTGCACGGCTCGCCCGCCTAAAGAGCAAGGATCGTTGGGTACGCATTGTGTTTATTGCCGACCCTCCGACACTTTGGCAGGTCATGTCCGATATCGACGAGGAGATTGATCTAGATGTTGAATGGCTTTATCTCGACCCGTGGAAGGAAGCGTTTCTAGGGCACTGGCTCGAGGACTGCAACCTCCCGGGAGACCCGCATCGGCGTGCGCAGTTGATCGAAGCCTCGGGCGGTTGGTCTCATGCGCTCAATATCTTTCAGCGAGACACGAAGCGCAGCTGGGATCAGCGTCTGAAGGAGTTCTCCCGCCAAGTCGATTCCGACGTGGGCGCGGCGGGGTGGCTCGAACAACTTGGAATCACCGAGGGCGAACCGCGGCGGGCCCTCGTCGCGCTGGCGCATATCGAACCATTCGGGGAGGACATCCTCCCGCTGGTGGCAGCGGAAGCGAGCCTCGACTCGCAGCAGCTTCGCGCGCGAGTGAATTGGGCGCAGCGGATTGGCCTTCTGTCCCCTCCTCGGAACGGCAGTTGGAGTTTCAATCCACTGGTCAAGCGAGCCCTGTCAATAGGATCGGGCTGAGGTGATGGGTATCTGGTCACTGCCCGGGCCAGGAAAATACATAGCGGGCGTGGTACGAGCGCTTCGCGACGGGGCGAGTGCAGTTTTACGATTTCCCGGCTCGCCACCCGCCGGACTTGAAAACGCCGTCCGCAACGCTTTCGGGGGGAATACCGCCTGGAACCTTATCAGGCCGGAACCGGGAATGCCGCCCCTCAAAACCCTTTGCGCTCGATTTGCACCGGAGCTTCTGCACGACCGCCACGCAAATGCGCTTTCACTATGTGACGCAGAGAATTTTCAGGACCGCGTACTCTGGGTGGACGGCATGGACCAAGCCTCATGGCCGAACTGGCGGCAATTCATGTCCGACTACGCTCACGCGAGCCGCGATACACCCGTACTGGGACGCACACTGCTGATGGTTGTCCTGGCCGGCACGCCGCCGGGGAAAGCGCCGGAACATGACGTTACCCTGAGCGTGCATGATTGGAGAGGCATCGTAGATCGCACCGACATCCTGATCCACGCCGACAGGGAACTCCGCGACCGACGCCGCCCTTCGGGTGAGCGTGAGCTGCTTGCAGCAACCATTTCCAGGGTGATCGCCTGGGATATCGAAGCGGCAAATCGATTACTTGCAGAACCTCGCGAGGTCGTTCTAAATCCAAAACAGTGCCTCCGCGCAATCGCTCACGAATACAGTTGGACGCAAGACACCCCTGCCGACTGGACGTTGGGCACCGACGACGGCTCAGGAGTCGTCCACGCAGCCCTGGCAGCCATCCAGGAGCCCGCCCGAGAACTCGAACTCCGGATCTGGAGCGCCCAGGCCGCGGTTGTACTGCCCGCCGTGGAAGCGGCCCGACATGCGATCGTTAGTCGAAACCTGCACCTGCTACCGCGTAGCATTCAGACGGACTATGGGCCCGTGGATGATCCATACGCGTTCGAAATTGGTGTGCTGGCCTTTCTCATGGACCGCCAAGGCTTCGACAAGCCACTGAGAACGCGAGTGCGCGCTCTGAGAAATGCGCGAAACAATCTAGCGCATCTGTGCCCGCTTCCGGGGAGCATCGCGCTATCCCTCGTTGCCGACACGTAGAGAACTTCAGACTCGGGCGGGTCCGCACGGGGCGCTTCCTCCGGGTTTCAAAGGACCACCATAGGATGGCGACCTTCAACGCTGGCTACGCTACGAACCCAAGGCCGTTTCGCCCGTTCGGGCGCAATACGGTCGTTGAGGCTCGCAGGTCTCTCGCGTTGCCGAAGGTTCGGACCTTTACCATGTCCCACCCATTACGGTGGGCGTTGGGCTACTATGCCGTCTGCTGACTTCTGTCCCATCACGCCAGACGTTGCCGCATGGCGCGCTGTGCGGGTCACGGTAGGGTCCGTTGGCGATTCCGGGGCTTTCGCACCGGGCCTCAGGCCGACTCCCATGGTGACCGCAGACCCCTTTGGGTTCGATGGTGATTCCAACCCTTTCGGGCTGGCCGTCAGTTCGACTTCCTTCGGGTCACGGACCGCAAGTGAGACAGCCTTTTCCGTGGCACGTCCCTGCGCCACGGAAAAGCCCTGCTGCGGCTTCCCGCCT
>Ga0114931_10005629_pt1 | contig 15482 bp, 15 predicted proteins | sample 2SBtaG_FD_89579 | JGI IMG/M metagenome (GOLD analysis project Ga0114931, IMG submission 89579) | Deep subsurface microbial communities from Kolumbo volcano to uncover new lineages of life (NeLLi) - 2SBTROV14_V59a metaG | ecosystem: Environmental > Aquatic > Marine > Volcanic | place: Kolumbo...
AGAACATGTTACCTTTATACATGGTAGAGCGCGGTTTGTTTCTTCAAATACAATTATAGTAAATAATAAAAAGTATTCAGCCAAAAAATTTATTGTTGCCACAGGATCAACTGCCAAAATACCTAAGATTAAAGGAATAAATAAGGTTGGATTTATAACTCATATTGAGGCACTTAAGTTAAAAAAACAACCAAAAGAGCTTGTTGTAATTGGTGCAGGGCCAGTTGGATTAGAATTTGCTCAAATGTATTCTCGTTTTGGCACAAAAGTAACAATCCTTCATAGCGGTACAACTATTCTTTCTCGAGCAGAAACGCAACTAACTAATCGTCTGCATGAAATTTTTGAAAAAGAAGGAATTGTAATTAAAACTAATACCAAAGTTATTAGTACCGAAAAAATAGGAGACAAAAAAATAGTTAATTTTAGTATTAACAATCAAACAGAAAAAGTGTGTGCTGATGAGATATTACTCGCAGCAGGGAAAACTGCTAATACTTTTGAATTGGGGTTAGATAAAGTTGAAATTGAACTTACAGAAAAAAAAGCAATTAAAGTTACACCTAGTTTACAAACCTCACAACCTCATATTTTTGCTGTTGGTGACGTTACTAATGCACCCTTAAGGCTAGAAACTACAGCTGGTCAAGAGGGATCTATTGCTTGTGAAAATGCACTTAAGGAAACTAACCAATCTATTAATTATAACTTCGTTCCATGGACAATATTTACTGATCCACAATTATCTAGTGTGGGAGTAACAGAAGATGAGCAAACTAAACAACTTGGAGTTTGTGCTTGTAGATCAATTTCTTTTGAATATGTACCCAAGGCTATTATGATAAATCGTACTGAAGGAATAATTAAAATGGCTATACATCCTGAATCAAGAAAGATTATGGGAGTTCATATTCTTGCCCCAAATGCTGGGGATCTTATTGCTGAGGCTATGATACTTATTAAAAACAAAAATACAATTGATGATGTAATTAAAACTCTCCCAGTATTTCCTACACTATCAGAAGCAATAAAGTTAGTTGCTTTATCTTTCACCAAAGATATAAAAAAACTTAGTTGCTGTGTTTAAAACTTTTATCAAAAATCTACACTATAGAAAAAATAATTGTAACATCTGTTATTGCTATGTGAAAAACAGAATAGTTTAAAATAACCTTGTATATTATTATTGATTGGTCTTGACAACTAACTGCAGTTTGTATTATTTTATAAAATATAATATACATAAATAAGAGGTTTTATGAATAAAAGAAAATTAACAATATTTTTAATACAAATTGTGTTTTTTGTTTTTGTTATTTGTGGCATTTTATTTGTTGGAATATATATTGGTAAAAACAATTTTTCCACCATTTTCAATAAAAGTAAGAATGTAAACACAACTTTATCTAACAAATCTGATTCAGAACAAAACCAACCTAATTTAAAACTTTGTAATGCAAGTACAGCTGATATTGCAGAACAATTATCAAACTCTGTAGTAACTGTCTCAATAAAAAAATTAGATATTAAATCTGGATCAATTGACCCATTTAATTATTTTAACTTTTTTGGATTTGGACAAGGTAAAAACCCAGAGCCAAAATACCAAGAAACTGAATCAGATATTGGAACAGGTTTTATTGCTGGAGATGATAAGTTTGTAATTACCAATAAACATGTTGTTTCCGATCCCAATGCAGAATATAAAATAATTGATAAAAACGACAAAGAATTTGAAGTTACCAAAATATATCGCGATCCAATTAACGATATAGCAATTTTACAAGTCAAAGATTTAAAGTTAGAATCAGCAAAATTAGGAAATTCAGATAAACTTAGGGTAGGAGAGGATGTAATTGCTATTGGAACAGCACTTGGAAAGTTTAGGCACACAGTAACAACAGGTGTAATTAGTGGGTTGGGACGAGGAATTACTACCAGTGATATGTTTGGTCGTAGTGCTGAGTCTTTAAAAAATGTAATTCAAACTGATGATGCAATTAACCCTGGTAACTCTGGTGGACCACTTATTAACAGGTGTGGTGAAGTAATTGGTGTTAATGTTGCAGTTTCAAGTAACGCACAAAATATTGGTTTTGCTATTCCAATTAATGTGATTAAAGAAACAATTACTAATTTTAGTAAAACGGGTAAGTTTGAGAGGTCATTTTTGGGAGTAAACTATACTATGATTAGTGAACAAGCAGCATTAAAAAATGAGGTCCCAATAGGAGCTTATGTTTTAGAAGTGGTTAAAGGTTCTAGTGCTGATAAAGCTGGTATTAAAAAGGGTGATATTATAGTGGAATTTAATAATAAAAAGCTTTCAAGTAACGAATTAGCAAAGTTAGTATCAGAAACAAAGGTAGGAGATAAAGTCAGAGCAAAAATTTATAGGTGGAGCAAAGATAAAAATATCGAATTAGAAATTAGTATGCAAGAGGGTACGTGAAAATGTTTTTCAAAACATAGTTAAAACCATAATTTTCTTATATAATCAACTAATGAATTACAATGAAAATCCTGTTGATCATAGTGAAAAAGAAAAACTTCCATCAAATAAAGAAACTGTGAAACCCACAAGAGTTAATGTTGAGTGGTTTGGTAATCCATCACAATCTAAGTATACTGTTATATTTATTCCAGGAATTTTAGATCCATCAAATGATATAGCGCAAAGTTTTTACGAAAACTTAGGTGGTAAGATTAAAATAGCATCGATGGGTTTAAAATATAACGAACAACAAGCTTTTAATTTGGATAACGTAATAACAGAAATTACTGCAGAAGTTACTAAATACAACAAACCAAGCATATTGGTAGGATATTCTGTTGGTGCTCTTTTAAGTTTACAAGTAGCTAAAAAGTTGTCATACCCACCATTAGGAGCATTGTTAATAGGGCCATGTATAGATGATGAATCAGTAAAACATGGATTTATTAAAAAACTAAAAAAACATCCAACTACTATGGAAAGATTGTTAAAAGTAGCAATAAAAGCTAGGGGGATGTTACAACCAACATCAACAAAAGAAGAGCAATATGCACTAAATCAGATAAAAGCTGTACCAAGTTCAACTGAGCTACCTAATATCAACTATCCAGTAGTAGTAGCATTTGCCAAATCAGATAGATATATTAATCAAACGCATGTTGCTAAAATACTTAACAGTAAAACCGATCAATATCGCTCTCTCAAAATCCCCACAAAATTTGTAAGTAATAAAGGTACAGGTGTAATAGGAGGACACCAGCTAGATCCAGATAAATATAGTCAGTTAAATCAAGAAATTTTAATTCCAGAAATTACAAGTTTTATACCTAAATCTCAAACCAACAACCAGTTAATATAATATAATGTTTAAATGAATTTTTGGCAAAAATTATCTAAACCATTTTTGGTACTAGCGCCAATGGCAGACGTTACTGACTTTGTATTTCGTGAAATTGTTTCTGAAACAAACAAACCTGATGTATTGTTTACCGAATTTACAAGTGCAGATGGGTTAATGTTTAAAGGGAGAAACAAAGTTATAAAAAATTTATTATTCTCTGAAAAACAAAGACCAATTGTAGCTCAAATTTGGGGCATACTGCCCGAAAATTATTTCAAGGCTACAAAGCTAATACATAAACTTGGTTTTGACGGTATTGATATTAATATGGGGTGTTCAGATAAAGGGGTTATTAAGAAAAATGCAGGTGCTGGAATTATAAAGGATTTTAATTTAGCAAAAGATATTATAGATGCAGTGAAACAAGCATCTGACAAAATGGCAATTAGTGTAAAAACAAGGTTAGGGTTTGATAAGATAATTACTAGCGAATGGATTAGCTTTTTACTAGAACAAAAAATTGACGCAATAACAGTTCATGGAAGAATTGCTACAGAGATGAGTAAAAATAAAGCAAATTGGAATGAAATTAAAAAAAGCGTTAAGATAAGAAATAAAATTGCTCCTAACACTGTAGTTATTGGAAACGGTGATATAAAAAGTTATAAACAAGCAATTGAATATTCAAAAAAATACAAAGTTGATGGAGTTATGATTGGAAGAGGAATATTTAGTAACCCATGGATATTTGAGAAAGAAGAAACCAATTATGAAAGGCAAAAATATATAAATCTATTGCTAAAACATACAAGGCTTTATATTGAGACTTGGGGAAACACAAAAAATTTTAATGTGCTTAAAAAATTTTACAAAATGTACGTTAGAGAATTTGATGGTGCAGACTTATTACGCCAAAAACTTATGGATTGTAATAATGAGAAAGAAGTAATTAAGATTGTAAATCAGTTTAATCTTTAGAAAGTTTTAGTAAAGTAAAAATTTTGTTAGCTGTAATTATTCCGACAACCCATAAAAATCCAGCAACAATTCCGCCTAATATGTCACTTGGATAGTGAACTCCAAGATATATACGACTTAATCCTATAATAAATGTGATAAGTATTGCAAATATAAGTAAGATAATTGTTATAAATTTTTTCCTAGTTAAGTGGTAAAAAAAATACACTACAGTAATAAAAAAAATAAATGATCCCATGGCATGTCCTGATGGAAAGCTAAAATCCGTTTCAGTTATTAATGGCAAGTAAGTTGGTCGTGGTCTTTGAATAATAAGTTTTAATAATGCATTTGCAATAAATCCAGAACCAACAGTAAAAGCAAAATAAAATGATAACTTATAATATTTTTTTAAAGCCAATAATATTGAAAATAACAAAGATAAAATCACAACACCATACGAACCAAAATTTGTAAGATAAATCATAATTTTAGTTGTTACAGGATTTCGATAAGTGTATATATAATTGGTAAATGTAGAATCAAAAAATATTTTTTCTTTTTCAAAAACAGTATCTACAAGTTTTGCAAATAATATAAAAGATAGTATTGCTAATATAATACCCAGTAAAATCTGAAATATTAATTTTGAATTTTTATTATCTAATATGTTATCCCAGTCCATAATTATTTAAGTTATACTAAATCAATGAAATATTTTGTTTATATACTTACTTGTAATGATAATACATATTACATTGGTTACACAAACAATCTACAAAAAAGATTAAAAATACACAATTTAAAAAAAGGAGCAAAATATACAAGAGGAAGAACACCAGTAGTAATTAGTTACTTTGAAAGTTTTAACACTTTGTCACAAGCCTTAAAAAGGGAATATCAATTAAAAAAACTAACTAAACTTGAAAAAACTAAAATTATAAACCAGATATAATGCTTTATTAAATTAAGGTTAAATATTACACTTTTCAGATGAGACAAAAATTCTTAATCATAATTTTATTATTAATTCCAGTAATTTATCTTTTTTCTATTTTAAAATATATACCAAATGAAAATAGTAGCTTTCAAGATACTAAAAAATATTTAGAAAATAATAGTTCTACTAGTACTTCTGGTACAAAAAATGTTTTTAACTTTAATAAAGTTACTTTTTATAATTATTTAATCCCAATACTAATGTACCATTATGTTGAATATAACCAGAATAAAGCAGATTTTAAAAGAGATCAACTTAATATTGAACCAAATATATTTGAACAACAAATACAAACTTTACTAGATAATAATTATAAATTTATTACTGCAGGGAAGGTTGCAACTGTAATTAAAGATAATAAAAAAAATACAAATAAATATGTTGTTTTAACTTTTGATGATGGGTACCAAGATTTTTACACTGATGTTTTTCCAATTTTGAAAAAATATAATGTAAAAGCAACTTTGTATCTTGTATACAACTTTTTAGACAATCCTAATTACCTATACAAATGGCAAGTTGATGAAATAATTAAAAGCAACATAGTTGAGATCGGATCTCATACACTAAATCATACATACTTAAAAGGAACTGATTCTAAAATGGTACAAAATGAGATACAAGAAAGTAAATATAAACTAGAAAATACTTTTAATATTACAATTAATTCATTTGCATATCCGTATGGTGCTTATGATGATTTTGCCGAACAACAAATAAAAAAAGCCGGCTATACAAATGCAGTTACAACTGATTTAGGAATTATTGCAAATAATGAAAACAAATTTTCTTTAAAAAGAATTAGACCTGGCTACAATACAGGCAATAATTTAATTGATTACTTAAATAAGTTGCAAAATAACAAAATATGATAAAATGTTAAAATGAAAAACTTAGTTTCATTTGTATTAATAATTGTAATTATAGTTTTAACTATCTTTGCTATAACAAAAAATTCAGAACCTTCAACTAACACTACGCAACTTACACTTAGTGATAATAAAAATAATACTAAAACGGCTTTAAATACAAAACCAATTGACAAAAATAGTAAAAAATTAAAAACCAATAATATGGAAATTGATCAAACAAAAGATTATATGGCAAATATAGTAACAAGCATGGGTACTATTAAGGTAGACCTTTTTGAAAAAGAAACTCCAATTACAGTTAATAATTTTGTAAAGTTAGCAAAACAAGGTTTTTATAATGGATTAATTTTTCATAGAGTGATTCCTGATTTTATGATTCAAGGAGGAGATCCAACAGGGACAGGTACAGGAGGTCCTGGATATAAATTTGATGATGAAATAACTGGAAAACCAATAGTAAAAGGTAGCTTGGCAATGGCAAATAGCGGACCAAATACTAACGGTAGTCAATTTTTTATTGTAACTGCCGATGAAACACCTTGGCTTAATAATTTACACACTAATTTTGGACAAGTAGTTAAAGGTCAAGAGGTAGTAGATTCTATTTCTATGGTAAAACGAGACGCAAATGATAAACCATTAACTCCAGTTACTATTAATACTATCGAGATAATTGAGAATTAATCTTTAAAACTGTTGCAAGAGAAGAAGATCAAACCCCGCAGGTTTGATTTAATTTTAGTTGATAAATTTTAGCAATAAATATTGTAAGTTAGATAGACTTGATGTGTTAATTATTTTAAATATTGATCCTTGATAATTAAAATATAACCAACCAAACACAAACCATATTATTGCTAAGATTAAGTTTGTAGAATGCAAATAAAACTTATAACCCCTAATGTTAATACAAAATAACTTGCCTTTTGTAAAAATATTTTTAAGCCATTCAAATTTAATGATTCCTGATGATATTAAATATAATGGCAATACTAAACCAAAAATATAAGTAAGAATTAGTAAAAATGAGAATAAACTATTTGATAAAGTTGATGATAATGTAATAATAGCACCAAGTACTGGTCCTATACATGATCCTAAAGATAAGCCAGAAATTATACCTGCAATATAAATAAATTTATATCCAGATTTTTTCTTTGTTAATAGTGAGTCAAAATAACTAAACTTTGATTTTAATAAACTTGCAAATAATGTTATAATCGCAAAAGCAAAAAACAATACTCCAATAATTTTATAAATTGTAGGTCCAAAGTTTTGAGTTAGATTAAAAACATAACTAGCTCCAGCAATTATAGGGTATGATATAGAAAAAATCCCTAAAGCAAACACAAAAGTTGAGATAAAAAGTTTGTGTTTCTTTTTAAAAGAAATTGCAAAATAAGCTGGTAATAAAGCACCACTACATGGAGAAAAAAGTGAGATAAAACCTCCAATAAATGCAATAATAAAGTAAATAATCATTTGTTTACTTTATTATATTTAAACTTTTTTTGCTACCATTATGAAGATAATGAGTAAAATTATTTTGATTTTTGATAAACGAAAATAACAACAGTGATTTTATTAAACAAACCTAAATACCTAACAAGCTTGAGTGCAATAAGAAAATTCCAAAGTAAAAATACCAAGTATTTTAATACAAAACTTGGCTATGTTGGCACTTTAGACCCAATGGCAACAGGTTTACTACTTGTTCTTGAGGGGAAAGAGAACAAGGATAGAAATCAATATATTGGATTAAATAAGACCTACAAATTTGAGATATTATTTGGTATTAGTACAGACTCATATGATCTATTAGGGTTAATAACAAATATTAATGATAATTATGAGAGAAAAATTACTGATTTTGATATAAAAAGTTTTATTGGTAATTATAATCAAAAATTCCCTCCATTTTCAGCAAAAATAGTAAATGGTAAAAGATTATATAGTTTGGCAAGAAAAAATCTTATTAACGAAAATGATTTACCAACATTTAAAAGACAAATTATTTCAATAAAATTGGTGGATAATAAAACTATTTCTAAAACTAAATTATTAAATAATGTTAAAACAGCTACACAAAAGGTAGTTGGAGATTTTCGTCAAGATGAAATTTATAAAAACTGGAAAAAGCAAAATGTTAAAATGGAAGAAAGTTATAATTTACTAAAGATAAAAACAAAAGTTAGTAGTGGAACTTATATTAGAAGACTTTGTATAGATATAGCAAAAGAATATAACCAAGTAGCACTAGCTTATTCAATTAATAGAACAAAGATAGGAGATTTTAATGTCAAAGATTCAATACAAGTATCTTAATAAAATATTACTAAGACTACTTAGCTTAATTTTCATTACACTAGTTTTAACATCAGTTGTTTATATTGTTAAATTTTTTGAATTTAAAAAATCCAACAATACTGATGAAAGACCGACAATACCATTTCAAATTAACACAAAAGATAAAATTGATAATACCAAATACAATATTTGTGCTCCAGATTCTAATCCTGTTTATACAAACCCACAATATGATTATACAAGAGAAGATATACAACCTATTATTGGTTACAAAAACAATAAGTTTGGTATATATACATACATGGAGGTAGATGAATTTTTAGATTTAGCTAATAAATTAGTTAATTCAAATGGTGGAGAATGGGGATACGTACTTGTTCCATATAATGTGAAAGACTATAGAGATGACAGATGGCAAAGATATTTTACAAGATTAAATAATCTTAAACTCATTCCTATAATTCAACTTTGGGATTTAGATAAAAACAATGCAGACAGCGAGATTAACGACTCTGCAAATTTCTTAAACACATTGCCTTGGCCTACTAAAAATAGATATATAAGTGTTTTTAACGAGGTTAATGATTCAAAGTTTTGGCATAACCAGTTAAATCCAGAATATTACGCTAAAATCTTAGATCAAACTATATCTACATATAAAAATGTTAATGAAAATTTTTTTATGTTAAATGGTGCATTTAATGCGAGTGCAAGAAATACTTTAACAACAATGGACGAAGAAGAGTTTTTAATAAGAATGGAAAAAAAAGTCCCTGGTGTACTGTCAAAACTTGACGGGTGGGCAAGTCATTCTTACCCACAACCTAATTTTACAGGAAGCCCACTTGCCACAGGAAGAAATAGTATAAAAGCCTATGACTGGGAATTATCAATGTTAAAAAAAAGATTTGGAGTTAATACACTTCCCGTATTTATAACAGAAACAGGCTGGCCTCATATGGAAGCAGAAACATATAGGCATGATTATCTCCCAATAACTCAAGTTGCACAAAACCTAATATATGCATATAAAAATGTTTGGTTACCAGATGAAAGGGTAGTTGCCGTTACCCCATTTACAATTAGGTATAATCCACCATATGACAATTTTAGTTGGGTTGATAAAAATAACAAGCCATTATTTCAGTTTAAAACTATTAGTAAGCTAAAAAAAGTTGCTGGTAACCCTCCTCACCTACAAGCAATATGGAAATGTAAAGAGTAATTTTTGATAATTGAAAATATACTAGTATTATAGTTTAACTATACATATTTAGATAAAACCATTTAGAATTTTAATATAATATGATCAAAATTTAGGCAATTGTTTCTTCTCGTTTTTCTCGTACGTAAGAAAGCCACTGTTCTAAAAACTCCACTAATAATTTAAATGGCGATTCTATAATAAAATCTAGTATAAAAACAAATAAATTGATTTTAGATACTCCCTCAGATAACTTTCTTCCCATTCTAATTACAGGTAAACTTAAAGAATCAGCTAAAAACGTTAAAAATCCACCTTGATTTAAATTTCTAACTTTATATTCTGCAGCTGAATTTGCAATTGTATAACCAAAATAGCTAACTACAGATAAAAAGAATAAAAATATTATATAACTTGCAAAGTTATACCCAATTGCATATAAAAATATATAACTTATCCATAGTAAAAATATTGTAACTAATAAATAAAATCCATAAAAAATATAATCAACAACGGTTTTGTTTTTTTGTATAAATGAAACAATTACTTTTTTACTTTCAGGTAAAATTGTATTATCTTCTTTTAATTTCTTAATTACTTTTAAAAGATTTGTAATATCGTTATCATCTGGAGCTTTTACAGTTAGTGCTATTAGAAATAGTATTAAAGGTGGGGTAATAATATTTATTGTTAACGAAATTGGATTAATTCTACCTTCTAAATATCTATCTATCGGTAACTCTAGTACAATTGCTAATGCCATTTTTGTAATTAAGATATAAATTATGCTTCTTGTTAATCTTCTATTTAATTTTTCTCGTGTTGTTGAATAAATTTTTTTCAGAAAAAGCTGTGATTTACGAAGAAGTATTTCTTCATCTTTTAGTACATCTATATCATCTAAATTTTCAAGCATAACTTTTTCTAAAGTTCTAAAAGTGGGAGCATGTTTTCTAAATAATAGTAAACACTTTTCAAATGCAGGATTATTAATTAATTTATCAATATTTTTTCTAATACTTTCAATATCTAGTAATCTTACTTGTTCTAAATTTAAATTTTCCCACTGAGGAGTTAAGAGAATAAATGCAAAATATTTAGTCGTTGCTGTATCAGAATTGTGAATTGCTCTATGAGCGCTAACTACAAGAACAGACCACAAATTAGTATCATTAGTATTATCTAAAGTAATATTGTTTTCAAATACCGATGCCATATAAACCGATGGTATTTCAGGGGTATAAGTTGGAACTAATAACTTTTCAATTTCTAAGCTTGCAAGCTCAATAACATATTCAGTCAAAGAATCAAATGTTGGTGTTATAAGTATTTTTTGAGTAGACGAGTGACGTAAATTTTCAAACTTTTTTAATGTCTGTTCTAACTCGGTAACCTTAGTTATAGGGATAGAAACATTTGGAAGATAGCTACCTCTAATTAGCGTTTTTATAATTCTTTCAGCAGATGTAAAAGTATCCTCTTGTAAAAATAATCTCTTAAGTTCTCTTTCAATAGCATATCGTCTAATTAAGTGCTCATCTCTATAATCAATAACATTTCTAACTTTTTCATAAGCTAGAGCAAGTGCTGATATTGCACTACTAACCTCTACAGTTTCAGCTGTTTCAGAAGTCTTTAAGGTTGTTTTAATATCTCTATAATTATCTAAAAATTCTTCAAAATTTATGCGCTTTTGTAAATCAATCATATGATTTGTATATTCTACTAAATATACCTCTTTTTTACTAGAGTTAACAGTAAATTTTGTATAAAATATTAATTGTGATTAAAGCTGTCTTAATAATTGTATTAATACTGTTTTTTGGATTTGTTTGTGTATACTTTATTAATCCAGGTAATATCTTTGCAGATAATGTTATTACAAAACATAATATTACACCATTAAATATTTATCCATATAGTAAAACATACGTAAAAACAGGTTTATGGCAACCAAATTTTTCAAAACAACCATCAAATATAAATATTAATGGCAAATCTGGTTTAGTTTACAATATTACAGATGATAAACTAATTTTTATTAAAAACCCAGATTATAAAGGATCAATTGCAAGTATGGTTAAGGTTATGACAGCAATGGTAGCACTAGATAAATATAAACTTAACAAAGAAATAGTAATTTCAAAACAAGCAAGTGAGATAGAAGAGGATAGCATGGGTGTATTAGAAAATGAAAAATACACACTAAAACAACTTTTGTATGGTTTACTATTACCTTCTGGTAATGATGCTGCATTTGCACTTGCAGAACAAGAAACCCCAGGCAACTATAACCAATTTGTTAATTTGATGAATTTAAAAGCTAAAGAAATTGGAATGAATAATACAGTTTTTAGCAATCCATCAGGTTTACAAGAAGAAAACGAAACGCAGTATAGTGATATAAAAGATGTACTAATTATGGCTAAATATGCAATAAGACATTACCCAGTTATAAAACAAATTGCTAGTACGAAAGAATATTATATTGAAAGTAATAATAACCACCAAAAACTTACTTTATATAATCAAAACTTTATGCTTGAGTATAGTAATATTTTAGGATTAAAAACGGGTTACACACCAGAGGCTGGTCTTTGTATGGTAGTTTATGCAATTGTTAATGATAAAGAGGTAATTGCTATAGTATTAAATAGCGATAATAGAAAAGCTGATATTACATACATGCTAGATTATGCTATGGGTATGATAGAATAATTTACTTTAAATAAACAAATAAGGTATAAAAACTAAATCCACCATAAAATAAAAATGCCAATACAATGGCAACAATTCGCCATAAAGCAGGTTGCAATAATTTATGTAACAAGGTTTTATTAACCCATAAAGTTAATCCAGTATGTACAAACATTGCAAAGGCATTAAGAACAGCAGAGATTGTAAGTAATTTTAATGGTTCACTAATTCCAAATAAAAAAACACATATACCTGTAATAATTTGTATCCATAAAATGGCATAATACCAATAGTTAACTTTTGAAGAAAATGAGTTTTTAATTAAAAGCACATTTTCTGTAATAATGCGACTTGTTGCATCTAAAACTGTCATCTGTGTTGCAAATAACATTAATGAAACAAGAAGTAAAAAGAAAATCCCCATGAAAGGGAATGTTAAGGTAGCAATCTTATTTGCTTCATTAATTACAAAACTTATTCCTTTAATATTATTGAAATCTCCAAAAACAGTAGAAAAAGCAAGTAAACTTAAGAGTAAAATAGTAACTATTCCAGTTAACCAAAATACCAAAAAATGCTCGATATTGATTCTGTTCCACCAAAGTTTTAAGGTATTAAGATTGGTATTATTAATTTTAAATGTTGCCCCAGTTAAATTTATATCTTCGGTTTTCCCTGTAATAAGACTTGAAATTTTACCTGCATACTTTCCCATCCCATAACCTTTTTCCTTAATATAAAAAGATTGTGCAAGATTTAAGTTACCCCCTGCTCCAGAATAAGCAAGAGCTGCCAAAAATGACGCAATTGGAATTCCAACTGGCAATAAATAAAAATTATAACCTACTCCAAATATACCTTGTCCTAAAGCAATAAAATCACTTTTACTTGCTAAAAAAATAGATAATAAAAATATAGAAGGAACACCAATTCCAATTACAACTTTCTGAAAGGTTTCAACCGTTTTATATAAAATAGGACCAAGAGATAAAATAAGACCAATTATTATTAGCATTGAAACTGATACAATTTTGTAGTCTAAATTAAAAACATGTGCAAATACAGTTGCACTTGATGCAATAATTCCAGGCCATATCCAAGGTAAAAAAGTTGAAAATAAAAACCAATAGGGAAGTATTTTCAATTTTCTGGCAAAACCAACAAAAATACTCTCACCATTAATTAAAGAATACCTGCTTATCTCCATATTTATAAAATATTGAAAAGTTATGCCTAAAACAGCACCCCAAATTATCCCAAGTCCATAATTACTTGATAAATATGGCCACAAAATAACCTCGCCACTACCAAGACCAAGCCCTAAAATAATAAAGCTGGGACCAAGCAATTGTTTTAACTTAGGTGCATTAGGAACTGGTTTAATTTGTAAGCGAGAAAATTTCATTATTAACTTAAACTATCACTAAAACCCAGAATACATACTAGAATATGTGCTTATAAATCCTGGTATAACAATTAATAATCCAATTAAAGGTAAAATAAACATAACAATTGAAATAATCAAAGTCCACATAAAATATTTACGTGTTTTTTCAACAGAGATATAAATATCAAGTAGCATTTTTTCTTGTGCCTGTAGTTTTTTGTTTAATTCTTCTATCTCCATAGCTTTATGTTAACACAAAAGAAAATACTATTTAAGTTTTAAATACTGATAAGTTATGTTAATCGACATCTGAAGATGGTATACGGTAATGTAATGTCTCAAGCAAATTCAAAAATGCTTGTTGCTCCTCATCTTGCTCAACATATTTAGTGTATGTCTGTTGTACATCTATCAATCGCCTATAACAGGCAATAATATTATCTGTAAAATGGTTAAATACACCTCTTAGTGCAGTTTCTTGCTCAGAATCAATTATCTTATGCTGGTTTAATAAATATATTGTTTTTTCAAAACGCAGTGCCTGCCAAACCGCAAATCCTACCTCAGTTTTTTGCCATTTTATAAATGTATCTACCACTTGACTACGGTCCTTTTTATCTTGTTCTGTTGCACCATTTATTAATCTTTGCAATGTTCCTGGTTGGTTAATATTGTAAAAAAGCTCTCTCATTTCTGCATCTCCATTTCTAAAAAACATTTCTTTTTCTGCAGTTCCTACGTCTCCTAAATCTGATAATGCTGTTATTAACACCTGTGGCTCTACACCTTGGTCTAACATTTCTTCAAAATAAGGTTGAGAGATATGCAAACCTCTATCTATTCCATTTGAATTTAAAAACTGAATAGTTTCAGCAAGTTTAGGATTTTGAGAAAGAGCAATTTTATAAAAAGCATAATCGGAAAATATTGCCCCTTGAAAATCTGTTCCTAAATCTGCTTTAGAATAGGTAGCACTTATTATAGATTTTACTGTATCAAGACTCTCTTGACTAAAATTAAACTGCAACATCCGAGTATTTAATAATTCAAAACTTTTAGCCTCATTACCCTGCAAACCATAAGGAGTATCTTGTTCTGTTGCCCCTCCATGTCTTTTAATCATTGCTACAATATTATTAGAATCTGGTAAATCGTAATTAATAACAGAGTCATGCCAAGCAATTGCCATTAACATTTCAGCTTGCTGATCAGCTGATAACTTAAATATTGGGGGTAATAACTTTGCTCTATCTTCTACTGTATATATGTGTCCAAGATTATGATATTCTTTTGGATCAGTACCACCTAAATCGTGTACTGTTTTATGATACTGATGCCCGTTTTCTGCAATAAATATGCAAGTTTTTTCAAACTCAGTTGAGGCAGTATCTTTTACCTTATCTTCAATAGTACTTGTATTATCCTCAGGAACAGTTGATTTTTCATCCATATGTTCTAATTTAATCAAGGTGATTACTGATACGATTAACCTCTTTAGAATCAACAGTTTTTAACATTGTATTTTTTATATCCAAATTTGTTTTAGTAATTTCTAACAATAAAGTTTTTTTTCTCTTCTTTAATCCAACCTTTAAATTGTATTCTTCTATTTTTTATTGTTTTTTGTTATGCAAGTATGCTTAAAAACTTAAACATATCCTAACTTGGAAAACTGGTCGGCCTTATTCAACGAAGTTTGCAACTGTTTTGCCTAGTAAATAAC
>Ga0114931_10005630_pt1 | contig 15482 bp, 11 predicted proteins | sample 2SBtaG_FD_89579 | JGI IMG/M metagenome (GOLD analysis project Ga0114931, IMG submission 89579) | Deep subsurface microbial communities from Kolumbo volcano to uncover new lineages of life (NeLLi) - 2SBTROV14_V59a metaG | ecosystem: Environmental > Aquatic > Marine > Volcanic | place: Kolumbo...
CGAGCCGGCGCGCACCAAGGCCGAGGCCATGGGGATCGGCGAGATCTATATCGAGGACTTGCGTGAAGAATTTGTCCGCGACTTCGTCTTCCCGATGTTTCGGGCCAACGCCATCTACGAAGGGGAATACCTGCTGGGTACCTACATCGCGCGGCCGTTGATCGCAAAGCGCCTGATCGAGATCGCCAATGAGACCGGGGCAGATGCCATCTCCCATGGCGCGACCGGCAAGGGCAACGACCAGGTCCGTTTCGAACTTGGGGCCTATGCCCTGAGGCCGGATATCCAGATTATCGCGCCCTGGCGGGAGTGGGACCTGCTGTCACGCGAAAAGCTGCTGGCGTATGCGAAAAAGCATGGCATCCCGATCGAGCAGAAGCGTCGTCAGGGTTCTCCGTATTCCATGGACGCCAATTTGCTCCATATCTCCTACGAGGGCGGGATACTCGAGGACCCTTGGGCCGAGCCTGAACAGGGCATGTGGCGTTGGTCGGTGGCTCCGGAGGAGGCGCCGGATCAGCCTGTCTATATCGAGCTCGATTTCGCCCAAGGTGACGTCGTCGCGATCGATGGGCAGGCCATGTCGCCCGCCCAGGTTCTGGAACGCCTCAATCAGCTTGGCGGGCAGAACGGAATCGGGCGATTGGATATCGTCGAAAACCGCTATGTCGGGATGAAGTCCCGTGGCTGCTATGAGACGCCGGGTGGAAACATCCTGCTCAAGGCGCATCGCGCCATTGAGTCGATTACCCTGGATCGCGAGGTTGCCCATCTCAAGGACGAACTCATGCCGAGGTACGCCAGCCTGATTTACAACGGTTATTGGTGGAGCCCGGAGCGCGAGCTTCTACAGGGGATGATCGACGAGTCTCAGCGACACGTCAACGGTCAGGTCCGGCTTAAACTGTATAAGGGTAATGTCTGCGTCGTGGGTCGCAGATCGGAGTCTGACAGCCTGTTTGACGATCGTATTGCAACCTTCGAAGACGATGCCGGCGCCTATGATCAAAGAGATGCTGCAGGGTTCATAAAACTCAACGCGCTAAGGTTGCGTCTGGCCCGTTCTCGGCGAGGTTAGATGGAGGGAAGGGGCATGACGGATGATTCAGGAAGGCATGTCTAGCCGCCGATAACCTAGTTCGAATCTATGCTTTGTTGATGCGGGCTACAGGCCGAAGTAGGGAAATATATGATTTTTTCAAATGAACGGAGCGGGGGAGCCAATATGAACTCGATCGTATTGGATCGTTCGTAGCGCTTCGATGGCGCGTTGTCGATATCCTGTGTTATGGAGGCTTTCGGTAGCTTTGCTTCTTATGCTCCCCATCTTGGCCGTCGGGGCCGCTACGATTGCCTGGAATGAGAAGCTCATCGTCAGAGATGAAATCGCTCGGGTCATTTCACCTCTCCCCGGAAATCATCCACCATCACAGGGAAGTAAACTCGTTGCCTTGGGCAAGCGTCTGTTTACAGACACTCGCCTTTCAGGAAGTAGTGATTTCGCATGCAGTAGCTGTCATCGGCTTGATAAGGGCGGCGCGGACGGGAAGCCATGTTCCCGTCCCGAATATCGCATCAATACACCGAGTATTTTTAACGTCGGTTTCTTTGATCGTTTTTACTGGAATGGGCGTGTGCATAGCCTGGAAGATCAAGCGGACAAGGCGATTTCGAACCCCGTTGAAATGTCTGGGGACTGGTCCAAGGTTGTCAATCTGGTTAGGACCGATCCGGCCTATAATGCGCTGTTTGCGACGGTTTTCGGAACGTCTTCGATTGAAAAGGAGCAGATTATCCGCGCGCTGGTGGCCTATGAAAAAAGCCTGGTATCGTCGGGTTCCCGCTTCGATCGTTATCTGTCAGGAGACCTGGAGGTGTTGAGCGGTGACGAAGTCAAGGGGCTTAGGCTGTTCCTGGACTATGGATGTGTCGCTTGTCACCAAGGTGTGAATATTGGGATCAATCTCTATCAGAAACTTGGCGTGATGGTGCCCTATGTCGATACCGACGACGGCGCCGACGACCAAATCGATCGTTACAGTGTGACCGGGCGCTCGGAAGATATTGGACGCGTCAGGGTGCCGAGTTTGCGTAATATCGCGCAGACGAGTCCTTATTTGGATGATGGCAGCGTGTCCCGTCTCGAGGATGTCGTGAGGATTATGTTTCGTTATCAATTAGGTCGCGAGCCTTCGCGTAGGGATATTCACTTGATCGTGAAGTTCCTTGAGACGCTGACCGGGAAACCACCGGCATGAGCTTGGGCGGGGAGTCAATGACAGGATGAATCGAGTGCTCGCTGCAAGCGGTCTCCTGATCGTGACTTTGCTCGCGATGGTCTATGTCCAGGTCACCGATCGACAGGATCGCGCCATCGAAACCAGGTTTACGGAGAACGTCAATCTGGTCAAACGCCTGAACGAGACAATCGCCTATGACGTTATGGCGATCGATACCGGTGAGCAGCTCAATTATGACCGCTTGAGTCATGATCAGGCCGAGCTCTTTCGGACCAGCAGCGCGATGCGTCGGGATATCTTCGCCGTATTGTCACTGGGCGACTCAGTGGACATCAAGCGCCAACTGGCGTTGATCCATCAGAGCGAGATGCGGCTCGGCAATGTCCTGGAGGACTACAAGACGCGTCACGCGATACTCAGGAATTCTCAGCGTTTTCTCTCGTCTCGGGCCGCGCGGACCGCACTGACCACGGGTGAGACCGGCGAAATTGATAACGAATGGTATATGTTGGTGAGCGATTTCACCAACGACCTGTTCGCCTACAATTTCAATCTCTCGCCCAATATAAGAGACCACATGCTGAAGGAACTTCGGACCTGGCGGAAAAAGTTTTTGAAGGACGGAGAGACATACCGGGGCCGCCTCGAGCTATTGAGGCATCTGGAACTCGTGATTCAGGATCTTCCGGTTGTGAAGGACATCAGAAACGAAATCCTGCAACTGACGCAGTTCCCCTACGAACACCTTGAAAGACTCTACCTGAAGCAGCGCGAATCGGTCATGCAGCACTGGGAGGTCATGAGTCAGGTGTTCTTTTGGCTGACATTGTTCTTCGCCATTTGCGTCCTGCTTGCCCTGTATCTCCTGTATCGCAACATGCAACGTCTGACGGGGGCGCTTTCCGAACTACGCAACCAGAAGTTTGCGCTCGACCAGCACGCCATCGTCAGCATCGCCGATCTCGACGGCAATATCACCTACGCCAACGACAAGTTGGTCGAAGGTAGCGGTTACAGTCGAGATGAATTGCTTCATGCCAACCATAACATCTTGAATTCCAGGGTTCATAATCAGGAGTTCTTCGCCAATCTATGGAATACCGTGCTGACCGGCAAGGTTTGGCGGGGGGAAATATGCAATCGAAGTAAACACGGTGGATTGTTCTGGAGCAACAGCACGATCGTACCCTTCCTTGATGATAGGGGAGAGCCCTATCAGTTCATCGCGATACGCACGGATATTTCGGCGCGCAAGACGATCGAGGAAAACCTTATCCAGGCTAAGGAACGCGCCCAAGTTATCCTCGATTCGGTCGGAGATGCAGTGATAAGCATCGACAGGGATCTCAATATCGATTATATGAATCCGGTTGCCGAGCGTCTCGCAGGATTGCGACTCAAGGATGCGCAAGCTCGAGGCAACCTGTTGAGCCTGTTCGATATCGTCGATGAGCGGGAACACAAACCCGAGGCCTTCCGGATCTCGAATTGTATCCAGAAGGGGCATCGCGAAATATTGAGTACCCATACACTGGTCAATCGTCTGGATGGTCGGGAGTTCTCGGTCGAGATTATTATCGCGCCTACTCATGACAGTCAGCACGCCATCACAGGGGCGGTTTTGGCCATGCATGACATGACGGAGATCCGCGGCATGGCGCGCAAGATCTCTCACCAGGCGAATCATGACGCCCTGACGGGGCTCAGCAATCGCAATGAATTTGAACGGATCTTGAGGGCCTTGCTGCATAAGTCTGTCGAGGAAGGCGTTGATCACGTGCTCTGCTATATCGATCTCGATCATTTCAAGGTCGTCAACGATACCTGCGGACATGTCTCCGGAGATGAGTTACTGCGCCAGCTTGCCGAGATCCTCCGCACCCAGATTCGCGATCGTGATCTCCTGGCGCGAATCGGCGGCGACGAGTTTGCGGTCCTGCTCGGTGAGTGTCCGATGGAGCGCGCCGAGGAGATCGCGCAAAATATCTGTCGTCGGGTCAAAGAGTTTCGTTTTGCCTGGGAGGACAAGGTCTTTCAGATCGGCGCCAGTATCGGGCTGGCGGTAATCGATGCCGACAGCGTCGACGCGGTTACCGTCATGCGGCACGCCGACACGGCCTGCTATATGGCCAAGGACAAGGGTCGAAACGGTTATTACATCTATCGTGAGAACGACGAGGAACTCAGTCAACGTAGTGGTGAAATGCAATGGATCACGCGGCTAACCCGTGCGCTGGACGAAAATCTGTTTGAACTTCACGTGCAGAAGGCCGTTTCGTTGGGCGAGCATCCCGACTACTACGAAGTGCTGATTAGAATGCGTGAGGAGAACGGCGAGTTGGTCAGTCCTATGGCCTTCATCCCCGCAGCTGAACGTCATGGATTGATGCAGGATATCGATCGTTGGGTGATCAACCAGGTGCTGAAGAATAGCGTCCATTGGCACCGTGAGGAATGCGTCATATCGATCAATGTCTCAGGGGCATCGCTGAGCGACCCCAATCTTGCGGATTTTGTAATCTGCGCCTTACGCCAATATCAGGTCAGTGCCGCACAGATCTGTTTCGAGATCACGGAAACGGCGGCGATCGCCAACCTGGGCAATGCAGTCGCTTTCATGAATAAGCTGAAGGATGTTGGCTGCCTGTTTGCGCTCGACGACTTCGGTAGCGGCCTGTCTTCGTTTGGCTATCTTAAGCAGTTGCCGGTGGATTTTCTGAAGATCGACGGTGTTTTTGTGCGTGACATGGTCGAGGATGAGATCGACCGAGCGATGGTCGAATCGATCAATAATATCGGACACGTGATGGGCTTGAAGACAATCGCGGAGTTTGTTGAAACGAAGGATATCCTTGAGCAGGTCAGGGCGATTGGCGTCGACTATGCGCAGGGATACGGAGTGGCCGAGAGCAAACCCTTGATGCCTGACGGAAGCGCGCCCAATCCGAAACGCCTTCTGATTTAGCTGAGATGAGGACATAATGCCGGATGGACTCGGTTGTTCGATTTAACCGGCGGCGTCCTTGATCAGTTGATCTTCGTCATTCGCTGCCGGGCTAGCAGCGGCTTGTTCCTCCAGGGCTGCGCCCCAGTCGAGGTTTTCGTCCGAGGCTTCCGCTTCGGCAGTGGCCTGTTCCTCTAAGGCCGCTCCCCAGTCGAGTTCCGTGTCGGCCTCTTCATCGTCTTCCATGATCAGGAGTTGGGATTCTTTCGTTTCCATGCGCGATGTTTCTGGGCGCGACGGTTTTGCGGACGAAGGGCTTGTCTGATCGGAGGGCGTCGTCGCCGCCGCTTCTTCGACGGATTCCTGAATGTCTAGGTTTTCGGGCGCCACTGAAGCATTTTCCGGCGCCGGAGTCAGGACTGCCTCCTCTTCATTTTCATCAGTTAGCTCGACGTCTTCGTCGTCAATTGTGAAATCTATAACAGCCTCGACCGCTGTTTCCTCCTCGGCGATTTCCGTTACGATCGCGTCATTTTCCGAAATCCGTTCCGGGCGGGACTCTGCAGGTTCCGATTTAGGTTCAGGTGGTGTCTGAGGTGGCGGCGCTGCGGCAGCTTGAGTCGGCTCGCCATGCCCAACAGGCGGGGACTCCGGCGGAGCGGTATTGAGATTGGTATGGAATGCAGAGACATATTCCCGCTCCAGACTTTCGATTTTCGCTGCCTTTTCGCCCAATTCGTCTTTGGTCGACGTGAGTTCGCGATCCAGCACCTCGGTTTCTTCCCGGGTCTGCTTGAGTTCATTTCTGGATTGGGTCAACTCGGTATTGAGACGCTCGACTTGTTGTTCGATTTCCTGCTGATGGTCGCGTCCCGACGCAGCTAAAACGCTTTTAACCCCCTCAATCAGCGTCTGGTAGGGAACCAACAGTTCTTCCGTCCAATCGGGCAAATGTCCGAGTGACAACAGACGCTCGTGGAGAAATGCGGCCAGTAGCCGTCGTTGGAAGAGAATTTCGGCTTGTGCCAACAGATCAGCCTTTTCCGCCAATTCAGTGGATTCCGGTACGGCCTCGGTCAGCTTGGTTTTGAGGACATGATTGCGCGCCAGCGCCGAGGTTTCGGTGGCCGTTACCAGGGCCTCGAGTACGACCTGGTCCTGTTTTTCCCGCCACCATCGAAAGACGAAAAACCCCGCGATCGCAAGACTTTCCAGTATTACGATTTCGATGAGAACGACGAGATAGAAGGGTACGCTTACCATGGATCCGGCCTTTTACATAGGTTTATAGCCCATGTATCGGATCCTACGAGGCGTTTTTTGAGTAATTGGAGGTATTTATCCTCCAGGCATGTCGGTCAGTCTTCGGATATTTCCGGATTCTCCGCTTCGCCAAGCATGATATTTGCGGGCCAGGATACGATATGACTCGGTTCAAGCATCTCGGTTAAATGACTGAGAATGCGCTCAATGCGATCGGGGTCGTCGAAGAACTCGACGACAACGGGCAGGTCAAGCGACATGTCGATAAGCGTTGCCGAATGAATGACACCGGACTTGCCGAAGCCGGAGATGCCTCGGAAGACCGTTACTCCACGCACGTGTTCCCAGTCATGCAAACGCTTGATCAGGGCCTGGAGTTTGGATTCGCCTTCGGTCAGATAGACCCGGACGATCGTGATCGATGCCATTTTCATATCTGTCTCCCTATAAACAGTCCCAGCCAAGCGCTGTCGATGCAGAGCACCACGCTGAGCAGCACATTGGCTACGGCTTTAATTTGTTCGCCTTGTTCGATGAGATTGAGCGTTTCGAGAGAAAAGGTCGAAAAGGTCGTGAATGCGCCGAGCAGTCCGATGAGCAACAGGGCCCTCAGTTCGGGTGATGCCGATATGCGCTCGAGAAAAATGATGTACAACAGGCCCATGCAGAGCGACCCCAGGGTGTTTACGGCCAGCGTTCCAAACGGAAATGACTGGCCCAACATGCGGTATACCGTCGTCGAGACCTCATATCTCAGGACGGCACCGGTTGCGCCACCCAGGGCGATTGCGAGCAGTTGTTTCATCGTTGGTAGCGAAGGTTCATTTGATCAGGCGGTCGGATCGGTTCGAGGCTGGCTTTGGGGCTGGGTCTGGTCCAATTCACGTAGGTGGGCGAGCTTTTCTGAAATACGAATCTCGAGCCCGCGGTTGACCGGCACATAATATCGCCTGTTCTTGAGTCGATCAGGTAAATACTGTTCTCCGGCGGCGTAGGCCTCAGGCTCATCGTGGGCATAGCGATAGTGGTGGCCGTAGCCAAGCTCTTTCATGAGTTTAGTCGGGGCGTTGCGCAGATGCAAAGGCACCTCCAGTGAGCCGGTTGCAGTGACATCTTTTTGGGCTGCCTTAAAGGCGGCATACACTGCATTGCTCTTGGCCGCGCAGGCGAGATAGACCACCGCCTGTGCAAGGGCAAGTTCACCTTCAGGCGACCCCAGGCGCGTTACCACGTCCCAAGCCTCCAGGGCCAGCGTGAGGGCGCGGGGATCGGCGTTTCCAATATCTTCCGAGGCCATACGCACGACTCGCCGGGCGATATAGAGCGGATCACAACCGCCGTCGAGCATGCGCGCCATCCAATACAAGGCCGCGTCAGGTGAGGACCCCCTGACGGATTTGTGCAGAGCCGATATCTGGTCGTAGAAGGCCTCGCCGCCTTTGTCGAAACGACGCAGGTTTGTGGCCAACAGTTCTTTGATCAGCGTCTCGTCAACCACCGGGGCTTCTTGGTCCCCGGTCATATCCGAAACGATCTCGAGAAGATTCAAAAGCCTGCGCGCGTCACCATCGGCGGCTTGAATCAAGCGTTCGCGGGCCTCGTTGCTCAAGGTCATGCGCCGGTCGCCCAGGCCGACAGTTGTATCGCTCAGGGCTCGACACACGAGCTGGTCGAGGTCCTGGTCTGAAATCGGTTTGAGCGTATAGACCCGGGCGCGGGAGAGCAGGGCGTTATTGAGCTCGAAAGACGGATTCTCCGTGGTCGCGCCGACAAAGATGCAGGTGCCGTCCTCGATATGCGGGAGCAGGGCGTCCTGCTGAGACTTGTTGAAGCGATGCACCTCGTCAACGAATAGGATCGTCTGACGCCCCTCGGGCGTGCTCTGGAGGCCCCGGGCTTCATCAACGGCAGCCCGGATGTCCTTGACGCCGCTCATGACCGCTGAGAGGGCGATAAAGTGCGCATCGGCATAGGCGGCGATCATGCGCGCCATCGTGGTCTTGCCTGTCCCTGGCGTTCCCCAGAAGACCATGGAATGTAGATGGCCCTGACGGATCGCCTCCCAGAGCGGTCGTCCGGGACTCAGTATATGTGTTTGGCCTACGACTTCTTCGAGACTGGACGGCCGCATCCTGTCCGCCAACGGTCGATAGGCCTGTTGTTTGGTGGTGGGCATTTCGTTCATAGGGTCAAGAGCCCGGGAGAAGGGTCTCATCCATGATGTCGGTCCCCGTAGGCGGATGGATCGTAAAGGCGTCCGCCCGAATCGCAGGGTGACGCGTGATCTCGCTGAACGAAAATCGAGTGCGCTGGCCAAAATCGTCCTCAATGACCATGGCGCGCAATTGCCCGTTTGACAGGCCGATTCGGGTATAGCGAAATCCGTTGGTATCGGTTTTGGGGGTCAACTCGAACCAATCGGTATCCCCGTCGGCCGGCAGATGCTTGATGTCGAGCAGTTTGTCGACGGGTTCGTGCGTGACCAGCAGGCCGGCCGGACTGTTTTTCATGGAGGTGTCCAGGGTCTTGACGGTCAATTGTTCGAGGTCCTGATCATAAATCATGAGCCGATTGCCATCGGCGATGATGGTCTGCCGTTCGGGTAGCTCATAGCTCCATCTGAAACGGCCGGGTCGCTGCAGCAGGAAATGTCCTTTGTGAAGGCCGCTCCCGATTGGGGTATCGTCCTCCGAGCGCTGTACAAACGCGCCACCCAGGTCTTTTAGGCCTGCAAAGAAAGATTTCAGTGGGGCGACGTCATCATCGGCCGCCATGGCGCCAGGCATCATAAACAGGAGCCATAGAGAGAGGATGGCCAGGGATGGATGGTAATCGCTCGATTTTGGCCTGAACATGGTGAGTTCCTCAGTCTTTGGGTGGAGGTGGGGCCAGGACTTCCCTGCTTCCATTGGACTCGAGCGGTCCGACCACACCGGCTCGCTCCATATCCTCCACCATGCGCGCCGCGCGGTTGTATCCGATCTTGAGGCGTCGTTGGACGCCTGAGATCGACGCTCGCCGAGTCTCCGTGACGATACGCACGGCTTGGTCATAGAGTGGGTCGGTTTCGGCCGATGCCTCTCCGGGCATACCGAGGCCTCCGGATGCGTTGTCGTCTTCCTGAGGCCCTTGCAGGATTTCTTCGATGTAGTCGGGCTCGCCGACGTTTTTGCGGAGAAAATCGACGACCCGATGGACTTCGTTGTCGTCGACGAAAGCGCCATGGATACGCGTCGGCACACTGGTGCCGGGTGGGAGGTAGAGCATATCGCCATGTCCGAGCAACTGCTCAGCGCCCATTTGGTCGAGGATCGTCCTGGAGTCGATTCTCGACGATACCTGAAAGGCGATACGGGTTGGGATATTTGCCTTGATCAGTCCGGTGATGACATCGACTGAGGGCCTTTGAGTGGCGAGAATCAGATGGATGCCTGAGGCGCGCGCCTTTTGCGCCAGTCGGGCGATGAGCTGTTCGACCTTCTTGCCGACGATCATCATCATGTCGGCCAACTCGTCGATGACGACGACGATGAACGGCAAGGTGTCCAGAGTAATGGCTTCCTCGCCCTCGGCGGTGGGGCGCAGAGGGTCCTTTATGGGTTCGCCTTTCTCGATGGCCTCGCTGACCTTGCGGTTATAGTTGGCGATATTGCGGACACCGAGGGCGGCCATCAGGGCGTAGCGCCGCTCCATTTCCGCGACGCACCAGCGTAGGGCGTTGGCGGCCTCCTTCATGTCCGTGACGACCGGCGCCAACAGCTGTGGAATGCCCTCGTAGATCGACAGCTCCAGCATTTTCGGGTCGATCATGATCATGCGCAGATCTTTGGGCAGGAGGTTGTAGAGCAAACTCAGGATCATGGCGTTTACGCCAACCGATTTGCCCGATCCTGTCGTGCCGGCGATCAGCAGGTGAGGCATGCGGGCCAGATTGACGACCATGGCGTGTCCCGCGACATCCTTACCGAGCGATATCGCCAAGGCATGGTTTCTGGCGGCGTCCTCATAGGCCTTCGACTGCAGGATCTCACGGAGGCGGACAATTTCGCGCGTTTGGTTGGGAATCTCAAGTCCGATCACCGACTTGCCGGGAATGACTTCGACGATGCGGACGCTGATGGCTGACAGCGCCCGGGCCAGGTCTTTGGCCAAATTGGTGATTCGGCTGACCTTGATGCCCGCTGCGGGCTGTAGCTCGAATCGAGTGATGACGGGACCGGGATGTACTGCGACGACCTGGACTTCTACGCCGAAATCCATGAGTTTGAGCTCGACCTGACGAGAGATCGCCTCGAGCGTCGCCGGAGAGACGGTCTCGGGACTCGCCGCCGCCACGTCGAGAAGGCTGAGCGAAGGAAGCGGTTGGTCCGAAGGTGACTTGAACAGCGTGATCTGGCGTTCCTCGTCGACCCGCTTGCCGATCTTTATCGGCTTCACGACGGGCTCGATACGCGGTTTGGGTTGGGCCTTTTTCTTTTCCTGTACCTGTTTGACTATGGTCAGTCGCCGTTTTTGAGCGCGCTTGGACGCCATGCGTTCGCGAAATTCCGAACCCTTGACGGAGAGGAAATCGTAAAACCGCAAGGTCTGTTGGCCTACATAATCCATGAGCCAGAGCCAGGAGAGGTCTGTGAGCAGCGTGATTCCCGTCAGAAAGAGCGCGATCAGGAACAGCGTCGCGCCGACGAAACTGAACGGCGCCACGAGTCCCTGAGACACGAGTTCGCCGAGGACGCCGCCAGTGCTGGCGGGTAGCGCTTCAGGCGGGGCGTGAAAATGGAGCGCGGCCAAGCCGGTGCCGGACAGCAGAAAAAGAACGAATCCCAGGCAACGCAAGATCAGCTGTGAACGGGGACGAGGTTCCTTAACGCGCCTTTCCTGATAAAAGTACCAAGTGAGAAAGCCCACCATGATGGGTATGCTATAGGCCAGATAGCCGCAGAGCAGCAGCGACGCCGACGCAAACCAGGCGCCGACTTTGCCCCCGGCGTTGACGATAGACGTCTCACGCCCACTGGAGGCCCAACCCGGGTCTCCGGTGTGATAGCTCAGAAGCGCAATGGCAAGATAGATCGCCAGGGCGCCGAGTACCAACATTCCCGCCTCGCGAGGGCCCTTGGCCTGAGACAGAAGAATATTGTCTTGGGGGGAGTCCGGATTCTGATTCAGTCGTTTTTTGCGTTTCGCCTGTGCCAATTTGGTATCGCTACGTAATGCTTGTCGGGAGCGTGGGAGGGTTCTGATGCCGAGGGATTATCGCACACATGCGACGGGCATGCAGCCTGGCATGATAAGGATTTTTCGAACGAGTGGCTGTCCATCAAATAGTCCGTCGAGTGCATGATGATAGTTAAAATATCTTTATTAACCAGTACGTAATAGGTATATTTTAATGTAATTAGTCATTCTGCGTCGGGTCTTGACTGGTGCGGGATCAAACCCCAAGAAGCTGCGATACAATGCCAATAATCGGTCTGGGTGTATGTCGTGGCGTCTCCCCCACGGGGTTGGGCGTACCGCCAGTGTGCCCGTATCAGAATTCTTTAGCGCGTATCCATCTTTATTGAATTTTAAGGAGTGTCTTCATGAGCCAGGGTGCTGACAAGCACTGCCGTCTGTTGATTCTGGGTTCCGGTCCGGCCGGATACACTGCTGCGGTTTATGCCGCGCGCGCCAACCTCAACCCGGTTCTGATCACCGGTTTGCAGCAGGGTGGACAATTGACCACGACGACCGATGTCGACAACTGGCCTGGCGATCCCGACGGCGTGCAGGGTCCTGACCTGATGGTCCGACTGCAAAAGCATGCGGAACGCTTCGATACCGAAATTATCTTCGACCATATTAATCAGGTTGATCTCAACCAAAGACCGTTCTCATTGTTGGGCGACAATGGCCGCTATACATGTGACGCTCTTATCATCGCTACGGGTGCATCGGCGAGATATCTGGGCCTTTCCTCCGAAGAGGCATTCATGGGCAAGGGGGTATCCGCATGCGCAACCTGCGACGGTTTTTTCTATCGGAATCGTAAGGTTGCAGTGATCGGTGGCGGGAATACCGCAGTGGAGGAGGCCTTGTATCTGGCCAATATCGCTGAACACGTCACCGTGGTCCACAGGCGTGATCAATTTCGAGCCGAGAAGATCCTCGTCGATCGCCTCATGGATCGCGTTAAGGAGGGGACCGTCACGGTACGCTGGGATTTTGTGCTGGATGAGGTCCTGGGCGACGACATGGGCGTGACCGGTATGCGTATCCGTAACGTCAAGGACGATTCGAAGGACGATATCGCGTTGGACGGCGTTTTCATCGCCATTGGGCATCATCCCAACACCAGCCTGTTCGAAGGGCAGCTCGAGATGCGCAATGGATATTTAGTTATAAAGAGTGGCTTGGACGGTAATGCGACGGCGTGCAGCTTGCCAGGTGTGTTTGCGGCGGGCGACGTAGCGGACTCCGTGTATCGTCAGGCCGTTACATCAGCCGGTTCCGGTTGTATGGCGGCCTTGGATGCGGAGCGTTTTCTCGATCAGTAGTGGTCTTTGGGCTTGAGCTATCGGCAGCCCAGGCGCCACGCAATGCTTTAGGGAGATGAGTTGACCATGCCAAACATAGCGAGCACTAATGAGAGTCGGCGGTATCCTCGAATGGTCGTCGATTGCGAGATCGATGTTCGTCATATCGAGCACAATAAATCCGTAAGGGGACAGGCTAAGAACATCAGTGGTAACGGTATGTTGTTCGTATCTGACAGCGAAATTTCCGTAGGTTCCTTGCTTGAGATCCAGGTAAGACCCGGCAACCCCTCTATTCCGGCACTGGATGCTGTCGTCGAAGTCGTTAGAATCAAGACGGTCGATGAACAGGACAGGGCGGTAGACGATTCGTCTAATTATGAAGTTGGAGCGGTTATCGTTTCGATGAAGTAATTAGTCGGTCGCGTCAATCGATGGTGCAGTTTCCGCCGCCGGACGCTGCTCGTCCGGACGGGCTGTTGGCCATTGGGGGCGATCTTTCTCCCGACACGCTTATTTCCGCCTATTCGCAGGGCATATTCCCCTGGTTCAATGAGGGGCAACCCATTCTCTGGTGGGCGCCAGATCCCCGTCTCGTCTTATTTCCCGATCGTATCCGCGTCTCAAGAAGTCTTCGTAAGTCCATAAAAAACAAGAACTATAAGGTCTATTTTGATGCCGAATTCGAGGCTGTGATTCGCACTTGCGCGTCTCAGCGCAAGGATCAGGAAGGCACATGGATCAATCCTCTGATGTTGACGGCTTACGACGAAATGCATCGTCTGGGGTGGGCGCACTCGGTTGAAGTATTTGCCGACGACGGTCGACTCGTCGGCGGTCTGTACGGGATTGCGATCGGTAAGGTGTTTTTTGGCGAATCCATGTTTCACTGTGAACGAGATGCCTCCAAGGTCGCACTCTTCGCGCTTTGTCAGCACCTGCTAGCCTGGGGGTACGAGATCATCGACTGCCAAGTCCATTCGAATCACTTAGTAAGCTTAGGTGCGGAGGAGATCTCGAGATCACGATTTTGCGAGATTCTGGAGACACGCTGTCAGCCGATGGCTACCGACAATAATTGGCGTTTCGATCCTGAACTTGTGCAAGTCTAGATCGGTACAGGGACTAGAACGCCTGGCCCGTTCCGAGGTAGAGTCTCAGGTTGTTGCTGGCTAGCCCGTAGGCTAGGTCAACTCTCAATACGCCGTGCACGAGCCAGCGTAGCGTCCAGCGAATTCCTCCGCCGAAACCTGTAATGACCTTCTTTCCAAATGGATCTTGCCCCCGATCGGAAAGGTGACCGATATCCGCGAACGCGACGTAGACGAAATTACTATCCGGTTCGCTTGGAAAGCGGCCTTCTACAGTCCCGAAAAGAAAGCGCGTGGCAAGGAGTTCTCCCGGAAAATAGCCTCTGATTTCGTTGCGGTTTCCCAGGTCGAAACGGGCATCGCGTTGGCTGTCGCCTGCGATCTGGCCTCCCTTGAGGCGGAAATTCAGCGTTCGCCCACGACCGATATGGCGGTATTTGCGCCATGAAATCGTGTGAGTTAAGGACGCTTGGTCGGAGCCCAGCGCACGTACGCCCTGGCGGATCTCGTATTCGAAGCGCTCCCCGGACAGCCAAGTAATGTGATCATCAATGAGCTTGTATTCCAGCCCTGCGATGACGCTCGTGATTCGGTTGTCGCCGACATCCGGCAGAGGATCTCCATCGATAAAGGAGAACGAGCTGTTGGAACGCACCAATCCGCCATGGGTGGTCCAGCCTTCACCTGGATCCGGCCCCAGCCCGTAACTCATGTCGAGGAGCAGCTCATGCCGTTGTTCGATATAGTTTGCTACGGACTGTCCGGCATCGAAACCCACGTAGACAGAATTCCCCTGATGGTAGCCGAAGGCGAAACCGAATCGGGTGTCGGCGATCTTAGGCCACTGATATCCCAGAGAATACGAGGTTCCGTTGCTCGTCGAAAAATTTTTACCGGTATCCTGATCGACCGCTACCCTGAGGTGATGGCCAAGGCCCCAGAGGTTGTATTCGTCGACGTTGACGCCTAATCCCGAGGTCCCGTCATCGTTGCGGTTCAGACGTGGCAGGATCCAGAGAGACCAGCGTTCGTGGACTTCAATCAACACGTCCCCGGCTTCATCCGGCGCGTGGACCACGATATTTCGAAATAGCCCCAGATTACGCAAACGGCGTTCAGACAGGGCCTTCATTCCGGATCGCCAAGCTGTCCCCGAATGAAAAGGCAGCTCACGTAAGATGAGGCGCGGGTCGGAGTCTTCCAGACCCTCGACACGTATTTGTCGGACATTGACGGCAGATTCGGTTTCTTCGTCCGCGAAGACCGGAGGCAAAGCCAATAGAGTTATGCTCAGGACCAGAAAAATAGGAGCTGCGAGTATCTGGGCCAACCGTCTCCTATGGTCGTGACGGTCTCGCATGCTGGAGGCTGTCGGATTTGGGTCTGATCTCCCACCTTGCTCGCAACGATCGCCCAAATCCGACAG
>Ga0114931_10005632_pt1 | contig 15480 bp, 14 predicted proteins | sample 2SBtaG_FD_89579 | JGI IMG/M metagenome (GOLD analysis project Ga0114931, IMG submission 89579) | Deep subsurface microbial communities from Kolumbo volcano to uncover new lineages of life (NeLLi) - 2SBTROV14_V59a metaG | ecosystem: Environmental > Aquatic > Marine > Volcanic | place: Kolumbo...
AATTCATCCAGATTATCGGGATTGGGTTCCTCGATCACGTCACCAAGCAACTGCATGGTCTCCAGGGTCCGGCCCACCGTGCTGCCGAAACCGTCCTTGAAGCCCAGGCTTTTCAAAAACCCGTTGCTTGTTTTTATGGAAGATTTTGAAGGGAGTTTTTCCAAATACCGGATGGCCTTTTGCAGGGCGCCGAAAAGCAGATCATGGCTGCCTATTATGTCCCCATCCAACAAAATTTGTTCATTGTTGATGCTGTGAATTTTTAAAAACTCATAAAGATAACAATCCCATTTATCGGTCCGGCTTTGCAGCCGGCCCGCAACGTAGCTGCTGAGGAATCTTTGCCCGGAACCGATTTTCTTGTTGTCACGGATGATGGGGCCGAAACTGTAAAAAGGTTTGAAGTCGATGAGAAGTTTTTTTTCGATGGGGGTAAACGGCATGCCGGTGCATTGCTCCCGTTGTTCGAGAAACAATTCGGGCGACAAATCGTCCACCCAATAATCGCCGTTGCGAAATCCGTAATATTTGTATTTGGCAATATCGGAACGATAAAGAACAGTAACGTAGGTATCGGACAGCAGCATCTCCTGGGTTTTTGAAAAAAACTCTCCCAAGCCGCTTTGATTTCTTACTTCCGCGCCCCGCTCATGCTTGTCGCAAAACTCCTCAAAGCTGATAAGAATTTCACTGCGCAGAAGATGCTTTTTGTTCCTCTTATGAAGCTCATAAATAAATTCCCGGAAATAGAGAATTCCATTTTCGGGCAGCACGGAGGATATCTCGATTTTCTGCTCCAATCAGACCTCCAGGAATTGATAGTGTTTGATGCCGTCGATAATCCCCGCGGCATGATGCTGCTGCGAAAAATAGATGCCGCGCTTGCCACGGGATTTTTCCAGTTCCTTGCTGTAATTGCCGACCACCACGCCCTTGGGATCGCCTCTCAGCATTTCCTCGTCGTTTCCGGAATCTCCGCAGACAAGAAAATTTTCCAGGGGGATTCCCCATTTATAGCTTAAATAGCGAATGGCTTTCCCCTTTGAAGCCCTTTGTGGAAGAATATCCAAATAGGTTTCATGAGAATAAATCAAATTATAGCAGCATCGGTTTCCAGTCAACAGATCATTGATCCGGGCAAGGTGCGAGGGGTCGGGATCCATAAGGTAACTTATCTTGAATTCCCTTACGAAATCAAGCTTCTGCGGTTTTAAAAACGGCAAATCGGCCAACAGCGCGATAATTTTTTTCCGGTCCCATTTTTGCCGGATATGCGAGGCCCATCCGGAGTCCTGAATAGCCTTCCCGGCATAATAGATTTCCGTGCCCACGGAGGCGATCAGGATATCGGGAGTCAGAATGCCGTTTTGGGCCAAAAATTCCATGGCGGAATCGATGGGCCGGCCGGTAGCCAAGCCAAATCCCACCTTATCCCGATGCCGTTCAAACAGCGCCAAAAACTCCCGCAGAGCCTCCGGGTCACCGGTTAGCGTATGGTCGATATCGGAAATCAAGATCTTGTCCAACTTGATGAGCCGCTTGGCAATGGGGCTGTCCATTCCCAGAGCCACGGTGCTTTTGACCGATGCCTGCCCGAGTTTTTTGATTTCCAAAAGATAACGGTCCAGATGCGCGTCCCAGGAATAATGCCGGCGCACGTTATTGATGCCGTTCATCGAAAATTTTTTCCATAAATCCTCATCGACGAGTATTTTTTTTACGGCAAGAGCGATATTTTCCGGATTGGCAACATCGACCAAAACCCCGTTGTCGCAATTTTTGATGATGTCCACAGGCCCGCCGTCGTCCGTGGCGACGATGGGTACGCCGCAGGCCGCGGCCTCCAGCAGGGTAATGCCAAAAGGTTCGATGAGGGCGGGATTGACAAAGACGCCATGATGCGAGGCGGCGATTCGATACAGTTCCGGCACTTCGTGAGTGAAGTCATGTTTTTTCGGAATCGCCATTTTACCGTACAGGTCGTACTTGTCCATGAGCAACAGCGTCTCCGTCAAAACGGACCGCTCATTCTCCCCCATATCCTGAATGTCCTTGCGGATGCCCAGCAAAATCGCCAGGTTGGCCATGGCCTGAAGGTCCTTGTTCTCCCCGTACGCCTGAATCAGCGCCGACACGTTCTTGCGCTTATCCGGACGGCTCATCGCCAGGATCAGCGGCTTGTCCCTCACCAGGAAAAACCGGTTCAACTCGTTCAACATCGTCACCATGGCTTGCTTATCGATCTCCTCCTTGCTTTCGCCGATCTCGTCCTGGTAGTAGGGATAAAAACGTTCAAGCTCCAGGCCGGGGGGGTTGACGATGTATCTGGGCAGGTAACGGTTTTTGTAAAGGCCATATTGTTTTTCGATTTCCTGGCCGGTGCTGGTGATCACCAGGTCAGCAAAGCTCAGCATCTCCTCCTCAACCTCGATCCTGCGCTGCATGTTGAATTTTTTGTTAATGTCTTCCAGGGACAAACCGTCTTCCGCAAGTTTCCGCTGTTTGCTCAAACCCAGGGAATGGCCGGTGAAAATAAACGGGATGCCAAACAACATCGCAAGGTTCATGCCCGCATAGCCGCCATCGGCATAATGCCCATGAATGACAGACGGTTCCAAATCCTGATTTTTTAAAAATTTCAGCGTCTTGTCGACGAATTCATCGAGGTGGGACCATAAGGATTCCTTGCGGATGTACCGGCCGCCACCGCAGGGTATTCTCACGATGCGGGCACGGTCCGAGATAGGTTCGATCTCACGGCAATAATCCGGCGACAGGTTTTTGTCGCGGATCATGCGTGTGAACAAGTCCACCTGCGCCACTTCGGGCCGGCGCGCCAGGTTGCGCGCCAGCTCCACGACGTATTTTACTTGTCCGCCGGTATCGGCGTCCCGGCCCATTTCGAAGTCGCGGGACCGGACCAACCCGTGAATGCTGAACAATAAAATGTAAAAGCCTTTTTTTGATTCAGCCATCTTCGGCACCGAATGAGGTATAAAATGTTTTCTCCTGGGGCAACGCCCCTTTTATAGTACAAATTTCAGAAGCAAAAAGCGATGCCCTTTCGAGGGCCAGGGGTTCCGGATGGTTTCGCAGCAAGCCAAACGCCAGCATGGCGGAGAAGGCGTCTCCGGCGCCCACGGTATCCTGAACGGATTTTGGAGAATGGGCCGGCTGCACAATGGGAGCGGAAGCTCCCACCCTATACCATTCACTGCCGGCCTCGCCCCGGGTCACGCACACCCGGCCTATTTGATAAGTTTGCTGCAAATGACCGGCCACGGCCTGCGGACTGTGATCATCTGGCAGCTCCAGAATTCGCCGCAATTCATCCAGCTCCTCGCCGCTGACCTTCAACACATCGCAAAATTCCAGAGAAGACTCAATGATGCCGCGAGTGTAAAAAGGCGGGCGCAAATTCAAGTCCAGGAACAGGATCGAACGTCCGGAAAACGATTTCAGAACTTCCCGAATGGTGCGGCGCGAGGCGGCGTTCCTCTGCGCCAGAGTGCCGAAATAAACCAGCGGCGGGGAATCCAGTCCCTTCAAAAAATCATTGTGTTCCATATAATCGTAGGCCCGGTCCGGCAGAATCTCGAATTTCGGACTGCCCCGCGAATCAAGAGAAACCTTCACCTCGCCCGTGGCGTGTTCGCCGTCAAGCTGAATTCCGTTAACGGGGAAATCATGCCGGCGGGCAAAATCCAAAATACTGTTCCCCAATTCGTCCCTGCCTACCCGGCTGGCAAAAACGACGGGCACGCCCAGGCTGTGCAGATGAAAAGCAAAGTTGAACGGCGCCCCGCCCAGACACCGCCCGCCGGGAAAAATATCGAACAGCACTTCGCCAAGAACTACGCTCGGTTTTATCGTCATCTCAGTCACCGCAAACCCACTCTAAGTTTCGTTGAAAGGAATCCGGCTGCCGCCGGCGTCGAAAAACAGCAAACCTCTTTCGTCAACATCAATCCGAATTTTCCGGCCCGCCTCGACATTCCGGTTGTCGCATTTGCCGCAAAAGGACTTGCCGCCAACCTTAAAGTTGGCGTAGCGGGCATAACCAACTTCCTGCAACCATTCGATTGCAAACCGACCCCCGGCATTCTCAACGATACGCAAATGTTCGGGACGAACACCGATCTGCGCCGCCGCCTGCGGCGCCTCGCTCTGTGTCAAGCTTCGAAAATCCTCCCTGGACAAAAGATTGATCGACGGGAAACCCAGAAATTTCGCCACGGCCACATTTCCGGGTTTTTGGTAAAGCTCTTCGGGCGCCGCGATTTGCCGAATTTTTTTGTCGTCCAAAAACGCGATGCGGTCTCCCAGAATCATCGCCGAGGTTTGATCGTGAGTCACATAAATAAAGGTCTTGCCGATCTGCCGGTGAAGCTGCTTAAGCTCGATCCGCAAATGTTCGCGCAATTGCTGGTCGAGGCTGCTCAGGGGTTCGTCGAACAGGAACACAAACGGGTCGCGCACCAGGGCGCGGCCAATGGCCACCCGCTGTTTCTGGCCGCCGGACAACTGCGCCGGATAATGATCCTTGACCGGCATCAATTTCAGCATGTCCAGGGTGTCCTGGACCCTGGTTTCGATTTCCGCCCGCGGCAGCCGGAAATTCTCCAACGGGAAACGCAGGTTGCCGGCGACGGTCATGTGCGGATAAAGAGCATAATCCTGAAACACATAAGCGACGTTGCGCTCGGCGACACCGGCATCGGTCACGTCCTTCCCGGCAAAGAGGATTTGCCCCGAGCCGGGCGCCAGCAAACCGGCGATAAGATTCAACAACGTGGTCTTGCCGCCGCCGCTCGCTCCCAGGATTACCAAAAACTCGCCCTCCGTCACCGCAAGGTCCATGCGCGACAAAACCTCGTGCCCGCCATAATTTTTGGAAATCCGTTTCAGTTCGATAGAATCCACGATTCAGCCTTTCACCCCACCGGCCAAGCCACGCACCAGATAGTTGTTCCCCAACAAAACAATCGCCAGGATGGGGAGCGTCACGATGGCGCCGGCGGCGGATATTTCTCCCCAGGGATAAACGAACTGGCCGGAAAATAGCGAAATCCCCACGGGTACTGTGCGCGCCTGCCAGGTGGAAGTGAACGTGAGAGCAAACAAAAACTCGTTCCAGCAAAAGATGAGGTTCAACAGCCCGGCGCTGACAAGCCCCGTTCTTCCCGCAGGAAGATAAATTCTCCAGAACATCCGCCAATGGCCGCAGCCATCCACCCGGGCGGCATGGTAAAGGGAGCCGGGCAGTTCGTCAAACACCTGGTACATCACCCAAACCGCCGGCGGCACCGTAAAAACCGAATACACCAGAATTAATCCGAGCAGGCTATCCCGCAAATGCAGGGAACCGAGCAATTCAAAAAAAGGCGTGACGACGGCCACCGGCGGGATCATGAAAACCACCAGCAGAGCCAGCAAAACCCCCTCCTTGCCCTTTTTCAACAACCGGCAAATGCCGAAGGCGCCCAGCGAACCGACCGCCAGGGAAACCAGCGTCGCTCCCAGCGAAACCACCAGACTGTTGCCGATGACGTGCATAAACGGTTCGTTGCTCAACACCGCCTGATAATTTTTGAAATCGACGGGCGCGGGCCAGATCGGCGGCAACTGGGAGACCCGGGCCGGGTCCTTTAATGATGTAACCCATTGCCAAAGGAATGGCGCCAGATTCCAAAACACCAACGCGGCGACAAAAAACAAATTGATCAGCTTTTTCATGCGTTCGACCGTTTGCCTTTCAATACCCAGACAACCGACCCTGTCAACGCAAGCATAATAAATACCTGCACGATAGCAATAGAAGACCCATAACCGAATTGCAACGATTGAAACATGGTCCGGTAGGCATAAATGGAAAGTGTTTCCGTGCCGTTGGCCGGTCCGCCGCCGGTCATGACATAAATCAGGTCAAACACCCGGAAAGCATCGAGCGACCGGAGAACAAGCGCGTCATCACCACCGGACGAAGCTGGGGCAAAAGTATCCGGAATAAAAATCGCGCGGGCGGCGTTCGATCGATGCGGGCGGCGCGGATCAGGTTTTCCGGAACCCGCTGCAGCCCAGCGTACAACAAAAGGGTCATGAACGGCGTCGTCTTCCACACATCGGCAAGGATGGCCGAGTGCATCGCCAATGCCGGGGTGGACAACCAGGCAACCGGCGCATCGATCATTCCCATCGCATAGAGGACGTAATTGACGATGCCCGATTCTGCGTCGAACATCCATTGCCACAGCCGGGCGCTGACCACGTTGGGGATAGCCCAGGGCAAAAGCAAAGCCGCTTTGCTCCAAAATCCCGCGTGGCCAAACCGCAGGTACAGGGCAAACGCCAGCCCCAGAACAAATTCCAGCGCCACCGACAGGCCGGTGAAGTAAAGCGTATTGCCCAACGCCCGGGCAAAGCGCAAGTCCTCGCCCAGCAAATATGCAAAATTCTCCAGCCCCGCCCAGCGGTCGATACCGAACAAGACAACCCGGTTGCGGAGACTCAGCCCGGCCACCTCCAACAGCGGCCAGAGCACAAGCAGGCCGGGCAGCGCCAAAAGCGGGCCGAGAAAAATCAAACGATCTTTAATGGTCGGCCGCAAAATTCATGACCCTCAAAATCCGGCGCGTGTCGTTTTCCGCGAGCCGCACGGTTCTGTCGATGGAATAGACGCCTGCCAGGGCGCCGCTGATATAGGCTTGCATGGATTGCGAAACGGCGGTGTACACAGGAGTGACCGGCCGCGGCACGGTGTGCTCCATGAGCGCGCCCAAATCCGCGTTTCCCATTTTGGGCGCGAGGTGTCTCTTGGCGGGTGTCAAACCCAGTTGGTCCCGGATGATCTCCTGCGCCGCGTCGCTCACCAGAAACCGCGCCCAGGCAAGGGCGGCATCGGGATCGGGAGTATGGCGGTTGATTCCCAATAAAAACCCGCCCAAGGCACCTCGACCTTCCTGTCCCTCCAGCCGCGCCGGCAAGGGAGAAATCTGAACCTTCCCGGCAACGGGCGACCCTTCCGCCTGCGCCAGCCGCCAGGCATAGGGCCAGTTTCTCATGAAGATCGCCCTGCCGTTGTGGAAAACGTGCCGGCTCTCCTCTTCCCCCATGGCAAATACAGAGGACGGCGTGATCCGGTACTTGACGACCAGGTCGCGCATAAACCGGAGGGTATCGCGGACCGCCGGCTGATCGAAATTCAAGGCGCCGCCCCGGCTGTCCAAAAGCGGCTCCGCCGACGCCGGTAGAAACTCGATAAAATTGCAGATCAAACCTTCGTACTGTCTGCCCTGCCAGACAAAACCATGCAACGCCGGATCGTTTTCCTTTTGCAAAATCGATTCGGCAATACGGATCAACTCATTATACGTCGCCGGTGGAGAACGGTACCCGTATTTTTCCAAGAGGTCGCGGCGCGAATAAAGCACGCCACCGTCAACAAAAAAGGGAACGCCGAACCGCCCGCCGCCATACGTCGCGGCGCGAACGGCGGACGGGAAAAATCGTTGCCATTCGTCCGGTTCGAACTTTGGGCCGAGCGGCATGAGAATTCCCGCCCGGGCAAACTCCGCCAGCCAGATGACATCGATCGCCAAAACGTCTATGCGGCTGCCCGCTCCGGCCCGCAGATGGGTGAGGTAAAACTGATGCTGGTCGTCGGTGGTTTGCGGCAGGGTATGAATGCGAACCGTTATATCCGGATGCCGCCGGTTAAAAAGCTCAACCAGGCGGGAAAACGCCGCGCCCGCCCGCGGCAGGGAGAACTGGTAATAATGAACCGTTTTCCCGAGTGCCGCATCCTGCGCGGCCGAGCCGCAGCCGGCAAGAAAAAAAACTCCCAGGGCAAAAACAATTTCCCGCGTGCCCGGCAAGGCTGAAACCTTCTTGCACATTCGATTTTGATTCGCGTTTTGAGTTTGGTATCCTTGGAGTAGATTCCATCAATACCCTACCACCAATCAGGCTGTCAAAAAAATAATTAAAACGGCAACCCGGGAGGAAACACGATGACCACATTGACGGTTCCGGAACCTATTTCCGAAGTGCGTGAATTTCTACAGGCGCCGCAAAAAATGTTGATCGGCGGCCAAAGAGCCGATGCCGCCGGCGGCGAGACTTTCGAGGTGTTCGACCCGTCCAGCAACACCGTTCTGGCCCGCGTACCGAAAGGCGGCAGGGAAGATATTGACCGGGCGGTGAAGGCGGCTCGGCGGGCTTTTGAAGGCGGTGCCTGGAGAAAACTCACGGCATCCGAACGCGGCCGAATCATCTGGAAACTGGCCGACCTGATCGAAGCGCGCACCGAGGAGTTCGCACAGTTGGAAACCCTGGATAACGGCAAGCCCCTGGCCATCGCCCGCGCCGCGGATATCCCGCTGACGGTCGATCACTTCCGCTACTATGCCGGAATGGCCACTAAAATTCACGGCGAGACCCTGGATATCAGCGTTCCCTACATGCCGGGAGCCTCTTTCCTCGACTACACCCTGCGCGAACCGGTGGGCGTGGTGGGACAGATCATCCCCTGGAACTTTCCTTTACTCATGGCGGCGTGGAAGCTCGGAGCCGCTCTTGCCGCGGGTTGCTGCGTGGTGTTGAAACCGGCGGAGCAAACGCCGCTGTCCGCCTTGCGGCTGGGCGACCTCATCGGAGAGGCCGGATTTCCCGACGGCGTCGTCAACATCGTCACCGGATTCGGCGATGCCGGCGCGGCGCTTGCCGAACACCGGGACGTCGACAAGGTCGCCTTCACCGGCAGCACGGAGGTGGGGCACGAAATCGTCACGGCCTCCGCCGGCAACCTGAAAAAGGTGTCCCTGGAGCTGGGCGGCAAATCCCCCAGCATCGTGTTTGCCGACGCCGACCTCGACATCACGGCGCCGGGTGTCGCCAACGCCATATTCTTCAACCAGGGTCAATGCTGCTGTGCCGGCTCCAAACTCCTGGTGCACCATAAGGTTTACCCCGAACTGGTCGAACGTGTCGCGGACCACGCCAAAAAAATCAAGGTGGGACCCGGCATGGCAGCCGACACGGAAATGGGCCCGCTCGTTTCCAGGGAACAGCAAGACCGCGTTTTGAACTACATTCAATCCGGAGAAAACGAAGGCGCCCGCATCGTCACCGGCGGCGGCGCCATGAGCGGAGCCATGGAAAACGGTTGTTACGTCAAACCCACCGTTTTTGAAAACATCAAACCGGAAATGAAAATCGTTCAGGAAGAAATCTTCGGGCCGGTGATCGTCGCCACGCCTTTTGAAGATGTGGAAGAAGCCATTGCCGCGGGCAACGACACCGTTTACGGCCTGGCCGCCAGTGTCTGGACACAGGATATCAACAAGGCCCACAAAGTCGCCGCCGGTTTGAAAGCCGGAACGGTATGGATCAATTCGCACAACATATTCGACGCCGCGGCGCCCTTCGGCGGGTACAAGCAAAGCGGCTTTGGACGGGAAATGGGCATCCATGCCATGGAATCATACACTCAGGTCAAAAACGTTATCCTGCAGATGCACTGAAGGAAGGCCGGGCGGCCAAGGCGGCGGCAAGCGAACCGTCAGGCGCTGAGAGCCTCGCGTGAGGACTCCAGCTTGGGCAGATGGATTTTGAATTTTGTTCCCTTTCCCAGTTGGCTTTCCACATCGATCCGGCCCTTGTGAGCTTTCACAATGTATTGGGAAATGCTCAAGCCCAGTCCGCTGCCTCCCTCGGACCGGGAACGGGCCTTGTCGACGCGGTAAAAACGGTTGAAGATGTTGGGCAGGTTTTCCGCGGAAATACCGATGCCGGTATCCTCCACGGTCAGCAAGGCGGTGTCCTCCCTGTTTTGCAGGGAAACTTTTATCCTGCCTCCCGGCGGGGTGTATTTGATGCCGTTGTTCAAAATATTCCAGATCATCTGCCGCAGGCGGACGGCATCGCCGTTGATCCGCACCGGCTCCAAATAGGCAATCACGATTTCTATATTTTTCTCGTCCGCCAGCACCTCTGCGTGTTTGCACACTTCCTCGATGATCGATCCCAGGCTTATCGGTTTGCAATCGAACCGGATTTTATTTTCGTCCGCCTTGGAGAGCACAAACAAATCCTCCAGAACCTTGGACATGTAATTGATTTCCTCCAGATTGCTGGACAGGACTTCCTGGTATTCGTTGAGCGTGCGGACTTTATTGAGGGTCAGTTCGCTTTGCCCCTTCAAAACGGTCAAGGGCGTGCGTAATTCATGGGAAGCGTCGCTGCTGAACTGCCGCATGTGAACGAACGAGTTTTCCAGCCGCTCCAACATATCGTTGAAGATGACGACCAGCTTGCCGATCTCATCCTGTGCCGGAGGCACGGGGATGCGCTTGCTCAAATCGTGGCCGCTGCTGATGTCCCGGGCGGTTTGCGTGATCTTGGAAACGGGATTCAAAGCGCGGCGGGCCATGAAAAAACCCACCAAGGTGGCCACGCCCAAAATAGCCGGAATGGCCGTATACAGAAAAATTTTCAAATTTTTCATGGTTTCGTTTACGGCCTGAAGGGAGGTTCCCACCTGCACCAGGTTCACCAGTTTCTTGTTGCGGCGGATGGGCATGGTGAGCACGCGCACCGGATGGCCCTCCGACAACAAAAAAGTTTCAAACGTATCTTCTCCCTTAACCGCCCGGGAATAAGCCTCCTGGGTCAGGGGAAACTGGGAGCCGTCGATATTTTTTGACCGCGAACCCACGTTGCCGGAACCATCATAAATCCGGAAGAACTTGTTCATGTTGTCGTATCCCATGAACTGGTTCAAAAAATATTCCAACCCCGGCATGGGCGCCGACGCGTATTTCATCAAGGCGGTTTTCGCCACCACCCGCGCCGAAACTTTCAACGAGTTGTCTACGCCCTCATACAGGCGGTTGGATAAAAAGAAATACAAAAGAAGGCCGAAAAGAATCAGGATAATGGCCAGGAGGGCCACGTACCAGGCGGTCAATTTCAAGCGTATCGAGGTAAAACCCATGGGTCACTCCTTCATCACATAACCCACGCCCCGCAACGTGTGCAACAGTTTTTTCGGATGGTTCTTGTCGATCTTTTTCCGCAAATGGTTGATGTAGACATCGATCACATTGGTAAAGGTGTCGAAGTTGTAATCCCAGACATGCTCGGCGATCATGGTTCGGGTCAGCACTTTCTCCCGGTTGCGCATGAAGTACTCCAGCAGGCTGTATTCTTTTCCCGTGAGTTCGATTTCCTCTCCGTTGCGTTTGACTTTATGGCTGAGGAGATCGAGGGACAAATCGGCGATTTGCAGGACGGTTTGCCGCTCGGTTTTGCCTCTTCGCAACAGCACCCGCGTGCGGGCCAGCAATTCGGAAAATGCGAACGGCTTGGTCAGGTAATCGTCCGCGCCCTTGTTCAATCCCTTCACCCGGTCTTCCACGGAATCCTTGGCGGTGAGGAGAAGAATGGGGGTGTCGATTTTATCTTCGCGCAACCGGGTCAGCACCTCCAGGCCATCCACCTTGGGAAGCATGATGTCCAGAATGATCAAGTCGTAGAGGCTTTCGCGGGCCAGGTAGAGCCCTTCTTCACCGTCGCAGGCGACATCGACGGCGTAGGTTTCCTCCTCCAGGCCCTTCTTGATGAATCCGGCAACCTTTTTTTCATCCTCGATAATCAAGATTCGCATTCACGCATCCCACTTTTTTTGCACTTTGTGCAATTCAATTTCCGACTGGAGCATTTTCCTGTGTTTTTCGCAATCCTTCATGATGGCGGAATACATGGCCCGGCAACTGTCGTCCCTGGCATCGATCATCGCCTGTTTACAAATCCGTGCCGCCTCCTCCACGGATTTCAAGGCAACCAGCAAATTTTTATTGAATTTTTCAGCCATGGCAAGCGTTCAATCCGGCGGCAAATTTGAATCGTTCGTCCGCGTCAAGCCGGGACGGGGAATCATTCTCTTTCTTCTTTTTCCCATTGCTCGTGAAAAAGAATTTTGACCATCACAACACCCAGGGCCATGCCGAAATAAGGAAGGACATTCACCCATTCCACAAAAAAACGTCCCAAATCTCCATAGTTTTTGATCAGGGAACCGAAGACGGGGTTGCCGGACTTCTCCACCCAGTAAAAAATGAGGTTGATAAGGGTTCCACAAATAAAACCGATAAAAGCGCCGAACCCATAGTAAATAATTTTTAATCCACCCACGTTACCGCACTCCCCAAGAATCCCCCTTGCACTGTCATGCTCCAATGGTTACTATTTTAATACAACCCGGTAACAGTTGCAAAATCTTCGGAGAAAATCATGCGCCTGGAAAACAAGACAGCGATCATTACCGGCGGTGCGACAGGAATCGGCCTTGCCTGCGCCCAGCGGTTTTGCCGGGAAGGAGCGCGGGTGGTGCTGTTCGGCAGGCGCCGGGACAAGCTCGACCAAGCGGTGGACGCCATCGGCGGAAACGCCCTGGCCGTATCGGGCGACATCACTCGCGAGGACGATATCGCCGGCTTGGTCGAGACCGCGCTGGCCCGCCTGGGTCGGATCGATATTCTGGTCAATAATGCCGGAACCTTCGGCGGCGCGCCCCTGCACGAAATGGCGGACGAGCATTGGGACAACATGTTCGACATCAATTTGCGCGGGGCGTTTCGGCTGACCAAGCGGGTGATTCCTGCCATGCGAAAGCAAGAGTCCGGGAGTATCGTTCATATCAGCTCTATCCTGGGAATGATCGCCGTTCCGCAAACGGCGGCTTACAATGCCTCCAAGGGAGCCTTGATCCAGTTCAGCCGCTCCATCGCCGTGGAATACGGCGCGGACGGCATCCGTTCCAATGCCGTCTGCCCGGGACTCATCGCCACGGAAATGACCGCCGACCTGATGAGCGACGAGAAACTCATGGACGAATGGCGCAAGGGCTACCCCATCGGCCGGTTTGGCGAACCGGAGGACGTGGCGCAGGCCTGTCTTTACCTGGCCGGCGACGAGGCTGCCTTCGTAACGGGAGCCGTTCTCCCGGTGGACGGCGGATACACCGCACTCTAGCCGAAGGCTTGACTGGCTCTTCGGCAAGGCATAGAATAACTTTATCGACTCAAACACTGCCTTTAGGATCGGCAAGAGTTTTTCCGCCAGGTGCGTCCCCGCTTGACCCGCCGGCCTCAAAAAAACAACATCATGAAATATGAACCGGTTATCGGACTGGAAGTTCACGTCCAGTTGAAAACCCAAAGCAAGTTGTTTTGTTCCTGTTCGACGGAGTTCGGCAGGCCCGCAAACGAAAACACATGCCCCATTTGCCTGGGAATGCCGGGGGTGCTGCCGGTTTTAAATAAAAAAGTATTGGAGTTGGCCATGCGCGCCGGGTTGGCGGCTCATTGCCGTATCCAAACGACCAGCCGTTTCGACCGCAAAAACTATTTTTATCCCGACCTGCCGAAAGGTTACCAAATTTCACAGTACGATTTTCCCATCGCTTTGGGCGGCTATGTCAACATCCGGGTAAACGGCTCCGGGAAACGCATCGGCCTGACCCGTATCCATATGGAGGAAGACGCCGGAAAACTGATCCACGGCGAAAACCTGGGTCAGCCGGACAAAAGTTACGTAGACTTTAACCGTACCGGTGTCCCCTTGATAGAAATCGTCAGCGAACCGGATATCCGTTCGCCGCAGGAGGCCAGGGAATATCTGACGGAACTGAAAGCCATTTTGCTGTACGCCCAGGTGAGCGACTGCAATATGGAGGAAGGCAGCCTGCGCTGCGATGCCAACATCTCGCTGCGCCCGGCCGGCCAGGAAACGTTCGGCACGCGCACGGAACTGAAAAATTTAAATTCCTTCCGGTTTGTGCAAAAAGCCCTCGAATATGAAATCGGCCGCCAGTCCAAAATACTCGATCAAGGCGACCGGGTGGTGCAGGAAACCCGGCTGTGGGACAGTTCCCAGGGCGTCACCTTTTCCATGCGCAGTAAAGAGGAAGCGCACGATTACCGGTATTTTCCCGAACCGGACTTGGTCCCCGTCGTTGTCGATGAACAGTGGATCGAAAAAATCCGCTCCAGCCTGCCCGAACTGCCGGAGCAAAAACGGGAGCGGTTTGCCGCTGAATACCAAATTCCACCGTACGACGCGGGCGTTCTCACCTCCACCCGGGCGCTGGCGGATTACTTTGAGGAATGTGTCCGCCGGCATCCCGAACCGAAGATAATCAGCAACTGGATCATGAGCGAATTGCTAAGGGAATTGAAGGACGACAACCGGGACATTGCAGACTGCCCCATCACTGCCGAAAAATTAACGGATCTGCTGAAATTGATCAAACGGGGAACCATCAACGGAAAAATTGGCAAAGACGTTTTTAGTGAAATGTACCGGACCGGCAAGCCCGCAGAAACTCTGGTGCAGGAAAAAGGTCTGACCCAAATTACCGACACATCGCAAATCATTAAAGTCATCGAGACGGTGCTGGAGGCCAATCCGCAGCAATTGAACGAGTACCGGAACGGTAAGGAAAAACTCTTCGGATTCTTCGTCGGCCAAGTCATGAAGGCCAGCAAGGGGCAGGCCAACCCGGCGGCAGTCAACAAATTACTCAAGGAGAAACTGGCTTGAAGCAGCGTCCGTCCCGTTCACATAATCTCTTTTCCCTTAACAACCGTAAAAGGCAGGAAACTATGTCGCACATTAAATGGAAAACGATCTTTTATATTTACCTGGCCGCCTTTGCGGTTGTGTTCGGATCCGCGGTAAGGTATAGTTCCACGGCCTTCGCCGGAGAAACCCGCACCGCCGCGCCGACGGCGGTAAAAATGTCCCCGGACAAACGGTTTATCGACAATGGCGACAATACCATCACCGACACCAAAACGGGACTCATGTGGATGAAGCAGGACTCCTTTCTGCACACCGGGCATTGGAAAAACTGGTTCCAGGCGCTGGATTACATTAAACAGCTCAATGAAGAAGGATTCGCAAATCATCATGACTGGGAAGCGCCCACGGTGGAGGAATTGAAAACATTATATGACTCGAATAAATTCAACAGCTCCCAGGTGGGCCGTGAAATGAAAATACACATCGACCCCCTGTTCGCCAAGGAAGGATCGGGTTCTTCCTGGTCGGGCCAGGCCAACGGCATTTTCCAGGCTTTTGGGGTTGTTTTCAATGACGGCGGCAGGTTCTCTCATCCCAAACGGTCCAAGGCCAGGAAATCGATTCGCGCCGTGCGCCACCTCCAGCCTTGAATTATCCTCTGATAAAAGTGAAACCAAATCCATGAAAACCCTGAAACGTTCCATCATCATTTTCTTATTCGCTTGCGGCTTCGCGGCCCATCTGAGCACGCCGGCCCAAGCCACCTTCCCGGATATGGAAATCGGCCATTGGGGCAAGATGGACACCAACATCCCCAGCATGGCAAAAGGCCTCACCGACGACAGAACCGATCCGCAATACATAAAGGTTCATGAGCTGGTGCGTAAAAAAGAGTAT
>Ga0114931_10005633_pt1 | contig 15480 bp, 21 predicted proteins | sample 2SBtaG_FD_89579 | JGI IMG/M metagenome (GOLD analysis project Ga0114931, IMG submission 89579) | Deep subsurface microbial communities from Kolumbo volcano to uncover new lineages of life (NeLLi) - 2SBTROV14_V59a metaG | ecosystem: Environmental > Aquatic > Marine > Volcanic | place: Kolumbo...
GAGTGTGCTAGACAAGCTCCGAATAGGACAGCAGGTTAGGTGAAGTAGCCGACCTGGGTCGACGCAGCAACCGGACTAATTCTGGCCATGTTCCTGTTTCCACTGCGGCACGGTTTCGCTGACAAAGTCGGCGAAATTACGCAGTCCACTGGGAAACAGCACTTTTTGGGCTTGCAGTTCGTCAGCTTTGGCGGCGGCGCCATGGTTCTGAAAGTACTGGTACATCGTGCGAAAATCCTGAATCATCCATTCCGGCATCATATGACGGGCCTGTTTTGCCCACGCGTCCAGATCGTCACCACCGTAGTAGATTTCCCGGCCCAGGAAATCAGCAAATGCCTTGGCGGTATCCGCGCCGGTCAAGGTTTGCGGGCCGTGCAGGGTATAGATTTTACCGTTGTGGGCGTCATCCAGTAGTGCGCGCATCGCTGCATCAGCCACATCCCGGGCGTCGATTCGATTAATACCCTTGTTTCCCAGCGGTTGCGGGTAAACGTTGTAAAGCATGATAGCCGCTTCACACCAAAAGTCATTTTGAAAAAAATTATTCGGCCTCAAAATGGTGTACTGAATTCCCGAATCGATGATGGCCTGCTCGATGGGTATTTTTCGCTCGTAGTGGGGGATATGATCGGTGTCGGGACCGAGTAAGTCCGACATATAGACAATTTTTTTAACTTTGGCGTTGACTGCCGCTTTGGCCGCGGCCAGGCCGAGTTTTTTCTCATCCGGATTCAACGGCGTGGTCAGGAAAACGCTTTGTGCACCTTCAAACGCCATGCGCAGTGTGGCGGGCTTCTCCAAATCGCCGACACAACCCTGTACCCCGGACGGAAACTGTTTAAAATTATCCGCGACCCGGGTCATGCTGCGCACTTGCAGGGATTTGTTTGTCAAGGTTTCCAGCAAATGCCTGCCGACAGTGCTGGTGCCACCTACCACAAGTATGGGCATGGTATCTCTCGTCTGGTCAGAATTTATCTATGTTAATGACTTTGCTCTAATATGCAAGCATTGCTGTTCCGTCTTGTATTGCCCATAAATTGTGACTTAATAGCACGGGTTGCGCAGATCAGGTTCGTTTTCCACGAATGATTGCCGATAATGCCTTCTTGAGATGGTAGGCGTCCTGGCTGCCGGCCATTTCACGAATGGAGTGCATAGCCAGTTGCGGCACGCCCACATCCACCGTATCGACTCCTAACTGGCCGGCGGTGATGGGTCCAATGGTACTACCGCAAGCCATGTCCGATCGCACCACAAAATGTTGATAAGGTACGTCGGCTGCCCGGCATGCCTGTATAAAAGCGGCTACCGAGTGGCTGTTGGAGGCATAACGCTGATTGCTGTTGATTTTGATAACCGGTCCGCCGTTAAGGGCGGGGCCGTGGTTAGCGTCATGGCGGTCCGCATAGTTGGGGTGAATGCCGTGGGCATTATCGCAGGATATGAATAGTGAATGATGCAGGCAACGGCTGAGTTGTTGGGGATCGGCCAACAAGCGCTGCATGACACTGCGAAGAAAGTTGCTGTCCGCGCCGCAGAAGGATGTACTGCCCACTTCTTCATGATCATTGCACACCAACAAAGCCGGTTGATCGGGATTGGCCAGTATTGCCTGCATACCGGTAAAACAGCTCACTAAATTATCCAACCGTGCGCCACTGATAAACTCTCGGTCAATACCGATCCATGCTGCTGCCTGGTAATCGTACAAGGACAGCTCGAAGCCCAGGATATGCTCCACGTCACAGTCGGGATTTTGGCGGGAGATTTGCTCGCTGATCAATGCTTTGATGTGGCCGTCCTGGTTATCGTATTGTACGCTTGAAGTATGTAGCAACAGTACTGGCGGTAGATGTTGCTGAGCATTGATACGACGGTTTTCATTGACTTCCCGGTCCAGGTGAATAGCCAGTGACGGTACCACCGCCACCGGGCGAGCGAAATCGATAAGGCGATATTGCAGATTGCCTTGGGGGTCTTGAAAATGCACTCTTCCGGCGATACTCAAATCACGGTCAAACCAAGGGTTAAGCAGGGCGCCGCCGTATACTTCCACGCCCAACTGGTAAAATTCATGGCGGTACAGGTCCGGTCGGGGTTTAACCCGCAGGCATGGGCTGTCGGTATGCGCGCCGATCATGGTCATGCCTGATTCGGCAAGGGTGGCGGGATTTCCCTGCACCGCGACGATTGAAGAATCGTTACGGACAATAAAATTGCGTTCGAATCCGTCAAGCCGCCATGATGCCGCTTCATCCAGTTGCTCAAAACCCGCCTGCTTTAATGCCGCAACCATCTGCTCGACGGCATGAAATGGTGTCGGGGAGCGATTGATAAAGGCGAGAAGTTCCTCAGTAAAACTTTGTGCGGCCATGGCTTGTCTCAGTATGTAATGATGATAAACATATGGATCGGTGTGGAAAGTTCGGTACGAAATACCCGGCGAGCTTTACGCTGTCAAGCTGCGATGGCAAAGTCATCGCAACGCCGACAGCGTAACGGCGTAGTCAATGTCAGCCATTATCCGCACTGTCCGTTTGCTATTGTAACCCGCCGGAAGGAGTTCGTCGTGTGCCAAAAAATGACACCATTAATTTACCTGCTCGTGTTAGGTCTATTGCCTGTTTGGTCGTGGGCCGGTGGTGGGGATTTCTACAATGCGTTAGTTGAGGCCGCTTTGCAGCGAACCCGGTCCTTTGTTTTATATAATGGATCCTACGTCAAATTGGACTATCCTATGGGGGATGTGCCGGCGCATACGGGGGTTTGTACCGATGTGGTCATTCGCAGTTATCGCCAGGTGGGTATCGATCTGCAGCAAGCAGTGCATGAGGATATGCGCGTAGCGTTTAGCGGCTATCCGAACATTTGGGGACTCAAACGGCCCGACAGTAACATCGATCATCGAAGGGTACCCAATTTGCAGACGTTTTTCACACGTCATGGCAAGGTGCTGAAAGTCAGTCGCAATCCCGGGGACTACCAGGCCGGTGACCTGGTAACCTGGATGCTTCCCGGCAATTTGCCCCATATCGGTATCGTGGTGAAAAAACACTCCAGTGAAGGCCGTCCCTATATAGTGCATAACATAGGCATGGGACCCAAGCTGGAGGATATGTTGTTTAACTATCCGATAACCGGTCATTACCGGTTTGGTGACGACTACCGTGGTAAGGGGTATAGGTAATGCGAATTGACGTCATTCAGGGGGATCTCACCCGTTGCGAGGTGGACGCCATTGTTAATGCCGCCAACAACAGCCTGCTTGGCGGTGGTGGGGTGGACGGCGCCATCCACCGTGCCGCCGGACCACGGCTGCTGCAACAATGCCGGACGCTTAACGGTTGTGAAACGGGCAAGGCGAAAATCACCGACGGGTTCGATTTGCCCGCCCGCTATGTTATTCACTCGGTGGGCCCGGTATGGCGCGGCGGAAGTTACGGCGAAGTACAATTGTTGGCGTCCTGTTATCGTGAAAGTATCAAGCTGGCCGATCAACACGGTTTACGCAGCGTCGCGATTCCCGCCATATCCTGCGGTGTATACGGATTCCCGGTGCGGTTGGCGGCGCAGACGGCGGTCACAACCCTGTTGGATGTGGCGACCCGGAGTAAAGTGGAATGCGTCAAACTGGTTTGTTTCAGCGCGGCTATTACCTTGCTTTTCCAGCAGGCGCTGGAAAGTGCGAAAACATAAAAAAATGAAAAAATGGGAAATCCATTTCCCTGGCGCTTTTAAAGGGGAGGGGGAGTTATTTTCTTGAGTTGGGTAGGCGAAATTGAAACAACACGATAACGCTTAATAAAACTAACATAATGGATCCCATGCTTCCGGCTCCTTGTTTGTTGTCGTCAACGGTCTTGGCGGATGCGCCGGTGGTGTTGACCGGGTTGTCAATCTTGCCTTCGTTGACAACCTCGTTAAGGGACAGGTAACCGTCATGGTTGCCATCGATTTGTTCAAACTGACTGAGCGTGATACTGGTAATGTGTACCTGGGTTTCGCTCAGGCTAAGATAACTGTCGCTGTCGTCGTCAAAACTGTTGAAATCGGTTTTCAACAACACGATCAATTGCGCAAACGTCAAATCCGTTGGGGGTGTTGGCGCTGGTGCCGGCGCTGGTGTCGGTGTGGTGCCGGTTTTGGACAACACCACATCCGCGCAGGAATAATAGTTGGATGCAGGGGTGCGGTCCCGCATTTCTTGAATCAGTTGTATGACACATTGGGTGCATTCGATGTCTGGCAGCGCGATATTTTTACTATAGGTTTTAGGATGGGTGCGCGATATACCCACATCATCCAAATCGTCATAGGACTTTAACAGGCGGTGTTTATTCGGATCATCAAAACCGGTATCGCCATCGGTTGACAAATAAAGATACCAGACACCGTAGTGGTTGATGGTTTCAATCCATTGTATATCGATACTGCTGCCAGACAGTATGACCGTTGGGGCCGTCGCTTGCGAACCGACACCGCATGGACCGGATTTGTTGGCATCATTGGTGTCGCGGGGGTGGATCACGTCGGTTTGCACCAGCCGAGAGTGGGCCAGCACCGTTGTGTGCCAAAGGCAGGCCGCTAATACCAGTATGATTCCAAAGCCGAAACGCTGCATGATGTGCCGCTGTGATCAATGAGTTTTCAGTGTAGGGGAAGCCGTGTGGGTCGTCTGTGAATACAATCACGCTTTACCGGTGGACCAATGCTGGTTTTGGACTATTGAAGCTTAGGAAATTCGTTTTGGCGCAGCCAGGCTTGTGCGTCTTTATGAAAGGTCCACAGTTGCTTGTCGATAACGGTTTTTACCTGCATGCGGTCAAGGAAGTAATATTTGATTTCAACGTTTTGCCGCAAATGATTTTTTTTATTGTTGAGGTCGAATGACTGCACGGTATAGGAGCTGATTCGGACATTTTTTAACAGTTCCACGGGGATGGAAGTACGAAGCTTGGCGTCGAAAAACTTTCCAATTTTTTCGTGCTGACCCCAGCGAATCGCCCGTTCGTAAAGGCGCAGGGTATCGTTCAGCGCGGTTTTGCGTTCGCGAAGTCCGCTGCACGACAGCATGGGTAACAGAACGATGGCGAATAAACAGGCCGCAAGCCGCGGCAATGATTGTTGATGCCGATGTAATGCATTCATGATGCCTTGAATCCGCTGGTCAATTCCTTGTTCCAAACGATATGTCTTTTACGAAAATTGCAGATGATTTTATCCACGTTGGGATCGGGATGCATGATCTGAAAAACGACGTGTTTTTCAGCATCGAATTGCTCGGACATGGCGGGCAGTTGTTTGATGATCTCTTCGAATTGTTTCTTTTCCGCATTGACCCAGGAACGGTAGTATTGCAATTGTTCGGACGTGCTGGCGTTCATATCGAGCAGTTGCGCGGTTTGTTCGCTGTATATGCGGCAATAGATGTTGTCCGGTTTGGCAAGATCGAAATACACGGCGTAATGGGGGGAACGGCAATCCAGGGCATGCAATTGTACACGCAGGCAAAACCAATCCCACTCCGTAACGGAAAAGGGCGCCATTAGTCGGTTAAAGTCCACGCAGATATTCCTTTAGAGTCCACGTCGTCAAGCCACTGGCTAACGATCACTACTGTTAACGGCCGATCACCACCAAGCTTGCAGCGTTTGTGCAAAGCGCTCCGGATGGGATAAAAAAGGCGCATGGGACGCCTGTTCCATCATGACATAGTCGGCCTGCGGTAACCGTGTAGCAATCACAGGAATCGCCGCGGCGGGTACCAAAACGTCATGTTTCCCCCCGATGATCAATACCGGTAGTGTGAGCCGGTTCAATTGATCCACTAGGCTTGTAGATTGCAACACAGTCAGCGCGCCCTGTAAACCCGTACCGGTGGGTTTTCCCGCTTGTATAACCGCGTCCCGGCACAAGCGGATGATGCTTCGCATATGCGGGGCGCCGACGCTCTGCAGATTTAGAAACCGGCTTAATGTTTGTTCGTAATTGTTGCTTAGATCTTCAGCAAAGCGACGCAAATGATCGGTGGCGATAGCATGGGGCCAATCGGGACTTTGAAAAAATTGCGGTGTACCGGCTACCAGGACCAGGCGATAGGCATTTTGCGAACGCAAATCAAGCAGCCATTGCATGGCGAACAGGGCTGACAGTGACCATGCGACAATGGTACAGGGCCGCTCAAACCGCTTGGCCAACATAGCCGCCACATTTGCTAACGAATAATCCTGGATGTTTGCGCTGTGCCCATGACCGGGTAGATCGACGAAATGGCAGCGTCTGCTTGGGGGCAGGTATTCCCATAACGGGGTCCAGATTGCTTGATTCAGACCCCATCCGTGTAAAAAAATGATGGGTGTTTCGTCGCCATGGGATTGACCTCTGTCAGTGACATATAACGGGCAAGGATCAGCCATGTTGCAGACCGGCCAGCGCGTGCAGCAGTATGTCCACCTGTTCGGGCTGATGATCGGCATTCAGGCTGATCCGTAGGCGCGATTGGCCCATGGCCACGGTGGGTGGCCTGACCACCCCCGTATAAATTCCTTGTTTCCAAAGGGTTTCTCCCCACCGTGTTGCCACGTCCGTATCACCCAGGATCACCGGCTGGATGGCACTGTCGGATTCGATCAACCGTAATCCCAGGTTTTGGGCACCACTTTGAAACTGAGCGATACGCCGGCGCAGGTTTTCCAGCCGCCATGGCTCCTGTTGAAGTAACTGCAAAGCCGTTAGCGCTGCCGTGGCCATGGCGGGGGGGGGTGCGGTGGTGTACATATAAGGTCTGGCAAACTGCACTATATAGTCCATTAGTGGCGGGTCTCCGGCGACAAAGGCACCAAAGCCGCCCAAGGCTTTGCCGAAAGTTCCCATAAGTAAAGGTGTTTGATTGTTGACGCCGTGGTGATGTACGCAACCCCTGCCTTGTTCGCCGATCACGCCGATGCCATGGGCGTCATCCACCACCAGCATGGCGCGGTACCGTTGGGCTATGGCGGCGATCCTGTCTAAAGGGGCGCAGTCACCGTCCATGCTAAATACCCCTTCGGTGACCACCAAAGCACGTCGCCGGGGATTTTTTTCGCGCCAGGCCGCCAGCAACGTTTCCAAGTGCTTACAATCATTATGGTCAAATCGCCGCAATTTCGCCTGGCTGAGGCGGATACCGTCAAGCAGCGAGGCATGAGCCAGCCGATCGGCGAATACCGCGTCTCCTTTGCCGGAAAAAGTTGTCATGAGCGCCAGGTTGGCCATGTAGCCGGTGGAGAAAAGCAATGCCTGGGCACGGCCGGTAAATTGAGCCAATGCTTGTTCCAGTTCATGATGAACCTGAAAATGCCCACATAGCAGATGGGCGGCACCGCTGCCGACACCATTTTGCTGCAGGCTTGTACTGCTGGATTGGATCAAGGCCGGGTGATTAGCCAAACCGAGGTAGTTGTTGCTGCCAAAATTCAGGTAATCGCGGTCCTCGTAGCGAACCCAAACACCTTGTGCGCACTGCAACACCCGCCGGCTGCGATAGAGGCCTTGGCGGCGGCGCTCATCCAGGGCCGCGGTGATCGATTGCATCGTTTGCTAGGAAGCCAGTTTGTCACCGGCCCGACGTTGTTGGGTGTCGCCGCGGATCTGTAAGTTTAAATCCTTGATCATCGCCAAGTCGTCTTCCACTTGCCGGCCCTTGGTGGTGAGGTAGTCACCGATCATGACGCCTGAGGCGCCCGCCATAAAAATCATGGCCTGCATATCGCCGAGGAACTGTCTGCCTCCGGCAATACGGATTTCGGCGCGCGGTAACATATAACGGTATACAGCGATGTTATGTAGAATATCCAAAGCCTTCATCGGTTCACGTTCGCCCATGGGCGTACCGGCAACCGGGTTAAGAAAATTCAAAGGTACCGAATCCACGCCCAGTTCGCGCAAAGTCATCGCCAATTCAATGCGTTGTGCGTGACTCTCGCCCATGCCTAAAATACCACCGGCACATACCCGTAAACCCGCATCAACAGCATGACGGATCGTGTCGATGTTTTCCTGGTAGGTATGGGTGGTGCAAATATGGTCAAAAAAGCTGGCTGCGGTTTCAAGGTTGTGATGATAGTTTTCCAGCCCCATGGCTTTGAGTTCCATGGCGGACTGTTTCGTTAAGACACCTAGGCTGGCGCAACGGCCGATGTCGGATTGCTGATCCATGGTTTGAAAATAGTCGGCCAGTTGCTTACGTTCCTTGTCGGTTCGCACTCCCCATCCTTTGGAGACGACCCCGAAATCGCTGGCACCCCAGGCGCGGGCGGTCTTTGCCTGCTCGGCCAATGTTTCGGCGGGGATATAGTTTTAGGGTTTGGCGGCGGTTTTATAATGACCGCTTTGGGCGCAAAACCGGCAGTTTTCCGAACAATTACCGGAACGCACGTTGGCGATGGCGCACACTTCGATCTGTTGGCCCCGAAACGTTTTACGTATACGGTCGGCGCCCGCCATCAACCAGGGCAGGTAATCATTATGCAATGACAACAGCCATAGCCCGTCCTCCGCTTCGATCAGGCCACCTTGCAGAATTACCGCGGTCAGGGTGTCGATTCGGGCGTAGTTGCGTTGATCCATCCAAGCTTCTCCTGTGGCGGGTTTCTGGTTTACACTGAAGGCCCAAGCATGACCGGCCAGGCTGTCGGCTGTCAACTTATGTCGAGATGGAAACTTAACAAGTGGTCAAGATTTGTGCAGATGCCGAGGCTTGGGCAGGTCTGTGCGTTATGCGGCACCCTGAATACTGACCTGGTATGCGGGGATTGCGCCGCTGAACTTCCTTTGTTGGAGCATGCCTGCCAGCAATGCGCCATCCAGTTGCCGGTGGGCGGGGTACTGTGTGGCAGCTGTCAAAAAAAGCCGCCTGTATTCGATCGGGCTTGGTCCCTGTACCACTACGAAGGTGCGTTGAGCCACTTGGTTCACCGCTTAAAATACCGGCGTGAATTGCAAATCGGACACTGGCTAGGCGCACGTATGGCCGAAAGCCTTGTTCATGCGGATCTTCCCGATGTGATTATCCCGGTGCCGCTGCATCGTAAACGATTACAACAACGAGGATTTAACCAGGCCATGGAGTTGGCCCGCCCGGTGGCATCCCGGTTGGGAATTTCCGTACAGCCGTGGTGCTGCAAGCGTACCAAACACACCGCACCGCAATTTGAACTACCCGCCGATCAGCGGCGGAAAAATGTTGCCGAAGCGTTTGCTTGCCCGCCGGTACCGTATCATCGGGTCGTGGTTATTGATGATGTGATGACCACGACAGCCACCGCCAACGCGGTGGCCAAGGCCCTCAAAAACGCCGGTGTGGAGCAGGTGACGCTATGGTTGTGCGCCAGAGCGCAACACAAGTAAGCTCTAACATGGTGTAGGTTGCGCGAGGTTTCCGTCATAGATCAGTGTTTTCCGGGTAAAATTACGGCTTCATTGGCATGCGTAAATCGCCTGGTCCAGGTTGGTGCATTCTCATCTGTCCACCGGTCACCGCCAATAGAAGTCATGTTTATAGATGGGGGCTGGCCTGAGCTGATCCGGACACTCGTTGTTATAAAAACGCCGTTGCGGAATCAGAACTCAATACGCAATCCGACATATCCTCCTTCGTCCGCATCAATGTTTTTACCCTTGTCCAGTTCGGCGCGTATTCGGCGAAACCCACCGTAAACCCAACCGTTGTTCAATAACTGGTATTCAACGGCCATGTTGAATTCATACATGCTATCGGCGTCCTGAAAGGTTACAACCCCCGGGGCAAAGTGACCGTCCAGACGAAAACCCAGCCGTCCGTGTGCCAGTTGCGGTGGTGCAAATACCAGGGCACCACCGATACCTACGGCCAATATTTCCAGGGGATCGTTATAGATGCCGTATAGTCGCACCCCCAAGGCGCCGGTTAAGCCCTGTGACTGATCACCGGTCTGGCCGACCAAATGCAAGCCGAAATGACCCACGTTATATTCATCCTCGTTATATAAGAATCCCAGGTCTGTTTGGGCTCGCACGCCGGTGGCATTGGCATATATAAATCGGGCGCTTTGATCGTTCACATTGATGTCAAAACTGTCCGCCCAAACCGACTGGGAGGAACCGTAAAACAGCACTAATGCCAGGATGGCGATTTTTTTCATGGTACTATTCCTATCGCTTGTTATTTATGCAAAAACAATTCATACAGGGTCAATAAAATTTCCACCACGATTAACAACACAATATACCACTCCACCCGGATACTTCGTTTGGTGTTGAGCAGGTCTAAAATGGTTTCCGCGGTCAACGAAATGAGTTTCAGTTTGCGTTCCAGCGCCGCGTGGCGTTCGGACAATTCGTATTCATCCTCCAGGCGCATATATAAACGCTCCATTTCAGGATGATCCCACAGCACATCGGGTTTTTCATTGACTTCGACCCGGCCGACCATTTTCTGGTGTATGCGTAATGTACCACCGATTTGCCTTAAGAGATTTTTCGAAGTGTTACCGTAATGGCCCCTTTCCAAATCACGGGTCAGTGGATCAATGTTTTCGATGGTCCGGGCAATCTGGTTTTCGTAGTATTCCAGCACCACGCTTTTTGCCAGGATATCCGCCAGAATCTGAATACGTTCGATATCCACGGCGATGAGGGTAACGACACCGTTGAGGACCGTTTCCGCGGCGGCGTCCGGCTGCACGACAATACTGGCGTTCTCGGTTTCAGTGACATCGAAAGGTTCATAGATTAAATGGGACAACTGCCTGAGAAAAGCGGTTTGCTCCATGGCATCCATTTCGAACAGCACCGTGACGCCGTATCGAAACACCACCGCGCAGCCCCGCGCGCCGGCTCTTACCACCAGCGGCGATTCCGCCAAACGCTCGGTGTTCTCCAGTGCTTTGATATCAATGCGTTCGCCGATAAGCAAGCTGCGAATTCGCATACCACGGCGACCTTCAAAAAGGGTGCTGAGTTGCGCGGGCATGCAGGATTACTGGTTAGTAAGGCTGTTGGCCTTGGCTGCCATAATAAAATCGTTTTCGTGCAGCCCTTTTATTTTGTGCGTATAAAACAGCACAAGGCAATAACCCCAGCCGAAGGTGATATCGGGATGATGGTTTTCCTGCTCGGCGAGTTCCCCTACATTAGTGGCAAACTGCATGGCATCGACGAAATTGTTGAACGTGAAACGGCGCTGGATTTTCGAGGCATTGTCGATCAACGCCCAGCCGGGCGTTTGCGCCAATAAGTCTTGTGCTTCCTGCCCGCTTAATGGCGGAATTCCGCCTTGGCAGGGGATACAGGTTTTTTCTGTTAGTCCCATGGAGTAACCTTTTTTTTTCCGAAGAAGGATTCATTTTGCGGCATGCCAAGCGTGCGCGCAAGCGCGGACCTCGTGTCCGGTTACAGCGGATGGCTGAATAAATCATAGCCATTGCCAAGCGACAGTCATTATTATCAAGGGTTTTCTCGCGGCGTACAAAGCAAGCGTGCAGGTGTTTTTCCATGAGAAAGCCACTGCAGGGGCGCGAGTGCAAGGCAGACCGCCGGGTATGTCGTCTACCTTGCTAAGTTCTGCAACGCGGCAATCGTGCCTTGCCGTGGGGCAAGATACAATCGTTAGCAGCCTACGCCAGTCTATCGCGTCTATACGGCCGTATTAGGGAAATGCGACATTAGATCTGCTCACCTTGCTGATAAACGGTGGCGGTGGCCTTGGTGGCCAGGCAGTGATCGATTGCCTGAAGGATAAAGTCGCTGGGAACGGCGGCGGCCAGTCCTGAATTCTCCTCAAAAACCACCCGTGGCCGCTGGGTACGTTGACTGATCGCGACATCTTTGTACGGCACATAGCTGGTGATCATACCGATCAATGCGGCTTTATCCACCGCTTGGGTGCCGTCCACACTGATCATTTCCGGTTTGGTGATCACCGGCCCCCCACTGTTGCCGGGAAAAATGGATACGTCAACGAGAAAATCCTTGCTTTGGCCTTCAATCGTGTCGCGGAACCTGGCGATGATGCCCGAACGGGCGACGGTGTATTGCCGGTCGGGCGCCACGATACCCATGGGGAAACCCAGTACATAGATATAATCCCCTTCGGAAACGCCCATGCGCGCCATATGCGGCATGGTCAGCATATGCTGATCAGCGGCAAAATAATTAAAACGCACTTTGTGTTTATATAAAATATTGGGGTTGAGCTGAATGACCGCGATATCCAGTTCAGCATCCGGATGACCGGACCATAGCACCTTGGCGGATTGGTCGCGCAGGGGAATCTCATAATCGCGGGCCGATTCGTCTTCCTGGGGATTGAAGCGTACTATGACGGAGTTTTTTTCCGCCAGCACGTGTTTGTTGGTCACCAAAAACACGTGATAGTGCCCATTACCCTGATCGGATAAATAAGGCCGGCCCAGTAAGAAACCGGTGCCAATCCATTGTTTGTTACCGTCATTGCCCATGCGTCCAATCGCAACGACGCAATCAAGAAAAAACGGTGGTATTAGCGCCATGTCAACTCCTTCTCCCACCGCCAAACAGTGGGTGGCGAGCGTTTTTAAACAATGGAATCAGCACCACGCCGGCGGCGAATCCGCCAATATGCGCACCCCAGGCGACACCTCCTTGGCCGGGATTGGCAAGATAGGTATTGAGGAGTTGAAAGACCATCCATAGTCCCAGTACCAAAATAGCGGGCAAGTATACCATTTGTGCAATAAATCCCAAGGGAATCAATACCAAAACTTTTGCTCTGGGGTATAAACGTAAGTAGGCTCCCAGCGCGCCGGAGATAGCACCGCTTGCACCGACCATGGGAATCTGGGAATGGGCATTGGGAAGTGCAAAACCCAATGCCGCGATAATACCGCATAACAGGTAAAAAATCACAAACCTGACATGCCCCATGGCGTCTTCGATGTTGTTGCCGAAAATCCACAAATAAAGCATATGCCGATCAAATGCCAACCACCGTGCATAAACATAGACGAAAACACCGTGAACTCACTGCTGAGCGAAGGCCAACGGCCGCTGGCGAAGGGTTCCAGGAACAGCGCCGGGATCAGGCCGTAGGCGCGGATCATATGGGGCTGCATGGATGGGGGTTGGGCGGTTTGCCATAGAAAAACCAGTACGCATGCAACGATAATAACAACAGTGACGATCGGTTGGATGTCAGTGGGATTGTCGTCGTGCAGCGGAATCACAAATACATCACGTTCATTGTTTGCCCGTGCCTGTCACATGCTTTCATCCGTGATGCATAATTTATCAGTAAAATAAGCGCTAACACCTGTAAAAGCCTAACCCAATAATAGTAAACTTGGTGGGGGCAGGACAATACAAGGGCTGCGGTGGCTTGCGTTCAAGAACAAAGGGCTAAATTGGCCCGCTCCAGGCGTATGGCATGGATTATTGCGGTGATTTTTTTAATCTTTGCCGTGCTGGCTGTGTATGATGAAGCCGGATTTGTACGCACGGCGAATGGTGCCAGGGCAACGGTACTGATGGTCCCCATGGGTGATATCGAGGCCCCCGCGTTGGAATTTTTTACCGCAAACAATCGTGCCATCAGCGTCATAGCACCCGACAACAACCTGTTTTTTAACTACCGGGAAGGTTTGATGGTGGATGTCCTCTATGACCCGGGGCAACCGGAACATGTCAAGTTGCGGCATTTTTTCCTGTTGTGGGGAGCCAGTAGTTTTTTTCTGCTGCTAAGTCTGGCCTCTTTTACCTGCGCCTGGCTGCTGGGAAAGCTCAGACAAGTTATCAATGAAAAGGGCGTTCATGTCGAATTGGTCCGGTAAAGTCGCCATGGTAACCGGTGGTGCGCAAGGCATAGGGCGTGCCATCGCCGAACAGTTTCTTGAGGGGGGCGCCCAAGTCGTCATCGTGGACCACGACCGGGAAGCCGGGCTGGAAGCGCAAGCGGATCTGGCGGCGGCCGGTGACATCGGGTTTTTCCACGCCGATGTGGCTGACGAGGATGCCGTGGCCGGATGCATGGATGAGATTGCGGAAAGGTTTGGTTTTTTGGATTTTCTTATCAACAATGCCGCCATCAGTAAGCGCATGCCCGTTCAGGAGCTAAGCGTGGAACAGTTCCGCCGGGTTATGGATGTCAATGTGACCGGCGCATTTATCTGTGCAAAATACGCCCGCCAGCAGTTGATGGAAAACCATGGCTGTATCGTTAATATCACCTCAACACGCGCGCTGATGTCCGAGCCCGATACCGAGGCCTACTCGGCGTCAAAGGGGGGGTTATTGGCATTGACCCATGCGCTGGCAGCCAGTTTTGCACCCGAAGTACGGGTCAATTGCGTCAGTCCGGGTTGGATCGATGTCAGCGACTGGAAGAAAACCAGTCTACGTCGCAGTTCAGACCTAAGTCATCAAGATCATGCCCAGCATTGGGCGGGGCGGGTGGGCATGCCCCAGGATGTTGCGGCATTGGTGTTGTTTTTGTGTTTGCCGCAGGCAGGTTTTATCACCGGCAGTCATTATGTTGTCGATGGCGGTATGACCCGTAAAATGATTTATACGGAATAAGGTTATTCCGGTCCCGGAATTCGCCGTGCCCTGTTTCGGCGCAGGGCGGTATGCATCATACCGAAGATCTCGCCGGTGTGTTTACTGATGCTGTAACGGCCTTCATTGCCATGCCGGGTGATAAACACATCCCATTGGGCATCACCGTCCAATATAGTGACATAGTTGTGTTCGCTGGGGTCGTGCCGCGGGAATTCGCCAATCAGATGGCTGCCTTGGGCGGCGCCTGCGATAAGGCGCAGCACATCAAGCTCCTGTCCCAAATCGTTGAGACAGTCGACAAAACCATCGAAATTAAGGGGATTGCAGCGTAAATCGTAGACTATTTTAGCCTGGCCGCCGGCCGCTTCAAAACTAAACTTTTGGATGGAGGCGCTTTGTTCGGGTAGGAACAAAATACTTTTCTTTAAAACCACACGGACCTTTTCCGCCCCAATAGTGACCAGGCGGGTGTCGAAAAATCCCAATTCCAAATAGGTATCAAAGTGCCAGATAATGCTGTCTGCTACATAGCGCAGTATACCGTTTTCACCGAGGGAACGTAGTTGGGCGTGTTCAGGGCAGCTAAAATTCTTCATACCTCGATTTTGCAATTCCTCAACGGACCATTCACTGGAAAATACACGATTATATCGTAATCCTGGCCGCTGGTGTTGTGACCGGCTTTGCTCTCGGGGATTCTGTTTTAACTATATGAATTTAATCTGCAAAAAATTTCTGCAGAAGGGACGTGGTGGCGCCGATGAAACTGATTAAGTATGGAAAAACAAGGGAATCAGCATATGGGCGCGATACAGGGTTTCGGCGAAATCATTTTGGCGGCTTTTGTCATGGGCGGCATTGTGGGCGCTGCGTTGGCACTTCACCTGCGCACCAAAGGTGAGGAGCCGACGGCGCGGTAAAAGA